>JGI24025J20009_10001498_pt1 | contig 17525 bp, 11 predicted proteins | sample Cruoilmetagenom3_FD_20009 | JGI IMG/M metagenome (IMG submission 20009) | reverse complement strand
GGTTGAAAAAACACTTAAAGAGTTTCAGAGCTGAGAGCTCTTATCTTAGAATAAACGTTCTCAACTTGATATCATGCCGTAGTTGTCGAATAAGAAAATTTTTTTCTTTGAAAAGACGCTTAACGTAACAGTTTTGACATCTTCTTCATCTCAACGATTTTTTCCCAAGTTATGATTTCTTTTTCCAGCTTGGCATAGGCGTCCAGCGCTTCCCTCGGTGGATTCGGTTCCGCTTCAACCCAATTTCTAATTTGGTCTTTTTGTTTCTTCTTCTCTTCAAGAATTTCCATATCCGTGGGTTTACGGAGTTTCCACCTCTCCACCTTCCGTCTTAAACGTTCAATCTTGCTTTCAAAATTCGCGTGTTTTTTATGTCTTCTAACGACTTGATAACTCACGTTTATACCATGATTCCTAAGTTTCCGAGCTATCTTCCTCAGGCTCAAACCTTCCTCCATAAGCTGCTCGGTCCATTGAATAATGAATCGATGAAGAGAACAGATTTTACAGACTCGCATTGGGACACAGCTTTTGTCATTTTATGGCGATAAACATGTGGAGGAGCTGACTTTCCACAGAGCTAACGCGGGAAGAGCCTCATGCATTTTTTGTGGCTCCTTAAAAATTCACGGCCGTCAGGCGTCAACATTAATCGTCTGCGTTTCTTCTTCATATACACTTGAACGAGCCCTGCGTTTGCTAGATCATTCAGAAGATAGTAATTGAGGCCGAGCCCTGCCGTGATAGCGCGCGCGCGTGGCGTTAGAAGGAGAAGAGTAAAGTGAGGCGGAAGAGCGGGGTGAAGGTTTACGTAAGTCGTGAGCGGAAGAAGCTTCTTGAAAGGATATGCAGCAGCCTCGGTATGGATGAAAGCGCAGTTATGTGTCAAGCGTTCATGGAATACGCCAAAAGCATAAGCCTAATAACAGAAAGAGTGCACGGAAAAATTTACGAATGACATGATCTTGACATTGGGTGCGCTATTGTTTAGGATTCAAAGGGAAAAAATTGAGAATTGAATTTGAATTGACAACGCGCACAAAAAAGAAAGGTTATAGTTGAGATAGTATGTACTCTGCTGATTGGATCAGGATGTCTGCTGCTTCCGGCTTTATGTGGATTCCTGATAAGTTTTGAACCTGTGGAATGAAGTCGTCTTCCAAGATGCTTTTAGCTTCAGCCATCTTTCCTTTATCAACCAGTCTCTGAACTACATTCAGTTTTGCAATGAGACTTTTGACTAATCCTTGATTGTCAATTTCACCTTCAGAGCCTAATTCTTCTATCTCTGTTTTCAGTTCACCTATGGTTGTAGGAACTGGAGCTTCCCAGAGATTGGTGTCTATAATTTTGAGATGGATTGAGAGACTACGAGATAGGTCATCTTGGCTCATTTCAAGAGTTTCTTCTGTGAGGATTCCTGTTGCTTTGTCCCAATAACAATCTAATCTGTATATATCATAGACAGCTGGAGGAGTGAGAACATAAGATGTTGAGACATTTAGATGGTTGTTTTCTCTTGGAACTCCATTGTAAGTACGGGAAACTGTCTCATTTATTGTATATGTGGAAATCGGGTATATCTTGTCATGTTGCTTGAGGTTTGAACCAATGAAAAATAGGATAATGCCATAACTTCCAGTTGGTGCTATGTCCCATTTCACACCTGTAGTGACTTGCTCTGTATCATTCTTGAAATGTAATGTGCCCGTAAAGGTTACTTCTGTATCCGAGATATCTGTAGCTTCAATCATTAACCATTTCGTCTCACTTATAGCTGAGAACATTTGGTGGAGAACACCTGTCCAACTGACTCCTACATTGTACTTAGCCCAGTCACCAACTTTGACCCCAACTTTTCTTTCAATCCAAGGATTCATGAGTGGATATCGGTCTTGATTGCTGGCATCAATGGTGTATGGTGTATCACCTATTCCATCACTATTAGAATCTACACCTGAATAGTCACTCCAGTAGTTCCCGCCAGAAGGATAACCATCATCCCAAACATTAGCATAGCCAGCTGAATAGATGTACACTTGTTGGGTGTTGTCTATGAAGTTGTTATGGTAAACAGAATTGTTTGAAGACTTATAGAGCCAGATGCAGTACTCATTGTTCGCTATGTTGTTTCCAGATACTGTGTTGCTTGAAGACTCAGAGAGGCCAATGCCATAGTAGTTGTTTGCTCTTATGTTGTTTCCAGATATGTTGTTGCTGCTTGAAGAATCATGGAGCCGGATACCATGATGCTTGTTTGCTATTACAGTGTTACCAAATATTGTGTAATTTGATGAATAACCGAGATTAATACCATCATAGCTGTTCATTGTTAAATTGTTTCTGGACAATGTATTATGTGAGGAAAAACCGAATACAACACCATTTAAGTTGTTCGCTGTTATTTTGTTCTGGTATATGACATTGTTTGAACTGTGAATAACATCCAGACCGTGCCACTTGTTTGTTGCAATGTTATTGTCGGCTACCATGTTCAGCGGAGAACTATCCAGAGTGATACCATTCCATTTGTTCGCTGTTATTTTGTTTCTAGATACTACATTGCTTGAAGACTGCTCTACATAAACGCCGAAGTTATTATTTGTAATGATGTTTTCAGATAGCCGATTGTCTGAAGATACGAAAAGGTAGATGCCGCTCCAGTTGTTTGTTATGTTGTTACTAGAAATAGTGTTGTTATAAGACTCTGTTAAGTAGATTCCGTATTTGAATTCTTTAATTTTCAAGTTTTTGATTGTTACATTGTTCCTATTCCACAGGTCTATTCCTTTTCCACTTCCAGTTCCTTGAAGAGTGTAGCCAGCTCCATCAACCACGATGTTATCCCTCTCTATTACAATGGAATCATAAATGTTGTCTGTGAAGGTGTAGGTGACATTGTCAACGCTGGAAATTGGTGCCGTTGAAGGATCAACACTTCCATCAGCCCTAATATAAACGGTTTCAGTCCAAGTCCAATCTGACTTAACTGGTTGAGTGTTAAATGCCAACGTTAACGTGCTAACTGTAAGCAGCGTCAAAATTATTCCCGAAACTATTTTCCTCTTCAATTCTCATTCTCCTTTCTAGGCTATGCTTTGATTAGGGCTATGATGCTCTGTGCTTCTGATATTAGCTGGTCTGCTTTGTCATCTGGTAGTTTCTTTCCTCGTAAAGCTTCTGCTTCGTTTATGAAGGCTGTTAGCTGACCTATTGTTGCATTCTGTTTTTCCAGATCCAATGAACGATATGCAACCTGAAGCTTTGATATCAAACTAGTTTCAATTCCATTATCCAAATTCCATGATTCAACTGTTTGAGTTAGTTCTTCTAGGGCTTCCAGTGGACTGGGTGGAGTTGGCTGAAGCAACCTATTGCAGAGAACCGTGACTGTGTCTGTAGCGCAGCTTGTAGTGACAAGATCGATGTCCTCGTCGCTGTCAAGGTCTGCTCCGTAAACTGATTGAAGCGAACGTCCTTCATCATATCTTGAGTCCTCTGCAAAAGTGCCATCTCCAGAATTGACAAGGATGGATAGATAGGTATCGGTTGTAACTGCGAGATCCATATCGCCGTCAGAGTCGAAATCACCTCCATAAACCTGTCTAGGATTCCTTTCAACGCTGTATTCTCCGTGCCAAGTGAACGTGGCATCACCACGGTTCAACAATATGGACACTCCACGGCCACCCCAACTGTTTGCTACGGCCAAGTCAAAGTCGCCGTCGCCGTCAAAATCTTCGGCGTAGACATCCCATACATTGGCTCCTCCGTAGCTTCGGCGGTTTCCAAACGTACCATCGCCGTGATTGAGAAGCACCGACACTGACCAACCAAACTGATTTCCCACCGCTATGTCAATGTCTCCGTCTCCGTCGAGATCTCGTGCAACGATCGAGGTCGGCCATCTGCCACCGGTATTATACTCAACAGGTTCGGCAAAGGTTGCGTCTCCATCATTTATTAGCACCGAAAAGGTCTCAGGCGATGCATAATTCGCCGTCGCTAGGTCTACATCTCCATCCCCATCAAAATCGGCGGCACAGATATCTCTGGCTTCTTGGCCAGCCAGAAACTCACTGGCGACCGCGAAAGTGCCATTCCCTTTGTTTAGCAGAACTGACACGCTATTCGAACGCTGGTTCGCCGTGGCCAGATCCGTGTCTCCGTCTCCATCAAGATCAGCGCCAACGATGCCCCGTGGAAGTCGACCCACAGAATAATTCAGTCCAGAAGAAAAAGTGCAGTCGCCCAGACCGAGCATAACTGTAACTAACGACGGCATGCCATTAGTCGTTGCGAGGTCTACCACACCATCATCGTTGAGATCGCCAAGCCATACAGCGTATGCGCTTTCTCCAGAATAATACCCAGCAATCTCGAATACTACTGCTGTGCGCCTCACTGTGACAAGGCTATACATGTGATTGTTATCTGTGACATCTTCTCCGAGTACTGGTACAACGTAGATGGTAAGGTTATACACGCCCTCCGTCTCTGGTGATGTCCAAGGAAAGCTCAATTTCACATCGGACATGCTAGTAAGTTGCGGTATCAGCTTTGAATCTATGAGGACATCGTTCACCAAAAATTGAATTTCTACGTCAAACTCATTGCTTAAACCAATGTTGGCTATAGTCACGTTAATCACTGTTGGGGTATTGGGAAAGATATCAGGTTCAGGCCCATAACCACGCGGAGTCTGCACTCCAATGACGGTGACATCGTGTAATTCTTCTGTGGGGAGTGTGGTGGGCTCATAAATCGCCAAGAAAATATCATACTTGCCATATCTCTCAGATGCAAACGCTATCTTTGACCCATCATCGCTGATGGACGGATCCAAATCTCTAAATGAAGTATTTGTAATCTGGTCTACCCGAAGTCCATATGAATCGACAACGAAGATATCTGATACGCTGTACCTGTTTGATGCGAACGCTATTCTTGAACCGTTCGCACTTATGCAGTTTTTACCATCGTTCCAAAAACCATCTATTCCCCCATAATTTGTGAGACGTCTTAGCCCACTGCCGTCAGTGTTAACGACGAAAATATCGAAACTATCACTTGAAACATCGTATGCCTCGAATGTTACTTTAGAGCCGTCATCGCTTATAGAAATCCTATTTGGCGACTTAAATTGCTTGTTCGTGAGTTGGGTTAATCCGGTACCATCTGAGTTAACCACGAATATCTCACCATACCCACCTACCAACGATTCGAAAGCTACTTTTGATCCATCTCCACTGATTGCAGGTCCCGAACCAGTGCTGGCGTCAGTGTTGTCCCCAACTTTAATTAGCCCCGAGCCATTTGAGTTGATTACCCAGATTTCCCTTCCCGATCTGAACGCTATTTTTGTTCCATCTGCACTCAGTGAAGGCTCATCATTGTCACGGCCATTGTTTGTGAGTTGAGTTAACCCAGAACCGTCAGAATTTACAACAAAGATTTCTCCTTGATACCAATCTGTGTATGAGACAAACGCTATCTTTGACCCATCACGACTGATAGATGCCCATCGGTCCATTAAGTTATTGTCAGTAAGTTGCGTCAACCCTGTGCCATCTGTGTTGACTACAAAAATCTCGTAGTCGTTTCCATCATGATGCATAAATGCCACCTTTGACCCATCACCAGCAATGTTTGGTTGTATATCCCAAGAGTCTGGGTTGAACGTAAGCCGAATGATAGATACCCCTTGTCGTGAGTCAGGTTCTAAATCAGGGTTTGCTGTCGCCAACTCTATAGGTAGCATGATGGTTGAAATGCTTATTAACATCAGTGTCAGCATTATTCCAGAAACTGTTTTCCTCTTCAATTTTCTCATTCTCCTTTCTAGGCTATGCTTTGATTAGGTCTATGATTCTCTGTGCTTCTGATAGCAGATAGTCTGTTTTGTCATTTGTCAGTTTCTTTCCTCGTAAAGCTTCTGCTTCGTTTATGAAGGCTGTTAGCTGACCTACTGCTGCATTTTGGTTTCCCCTATCCAATGAGCGATTCGCAGCTTGAAGCTTTGATGTTAAGCTGTTTTCAATTCCAGTGTCCAAATTATACGACTGAACTGTTTGGATTAGCTCTTCTAAAGCCTCTAGGGGTGTAGGTGGTTTAGGGGTCCAAGGTTCCATAAGTGGATAATTGTCTTGATTACGCTCATCAATAACGTATGGTGTATCACCTATCCCATCGCTACCTGTTTCATTCTGATAAGGACCACTATACAAATCGACACCAGTATAATCGCTCCAGTAGTTGCCGCCGGAAGGATAACCGTCATCCCAAACATTTATCGAGTCGGAACTATATACTTGTTGAGTGTTGTTGACAAAGTTGTCAAGGTAAAAAATGTTGTTTGAAGAAGAATCGAGCCTGATGCCATACCAGTTGTTTGTTATGGTGTTTCCGCTTACGCTATTATAGTTTGAAGAATAACCGAGCCCGATGCCGTACCTGTTGTTTGTTATGTTGTTTCCAGCTATGCTGTTGTTTGAAGAATAACCGAGCCCGATGCCACTAAAGGTGTTTGCTGTTATGTTGTTTCCAGCTATGCTGTTGTTTGAAGAATAACCGAGGCTTATGCCACCCCCGTTGTTTGTTATGGTGTTTCCGCTTACGCTATTATAGTTTGAAGAAGAATCGAGCCAGATGCCATTCTCGTTGTTTGTTATGTTGTTTCCAGCTATGCTGTTGTTTGAAGAAAGATCGAGATCGATGCCAGCCCAGTTGTTTGCGGTTATGTTGTTTCCAGCTATGCTGTTGTTTGAAGAAGAACTGAGGCTTATGCCACCCCCGTTGTTTGTTATGTTGTTCCCGCTTACGCTATTATAGTTTGAAGAAGAATAGAGCCAGATGCCAATATCGTTGTTTGTTATGTTGTTTCCAGCTATGCTGTTGTTTGAAGAGTATACGAGATCGATGCCAGCCCAGTTGTTTGTTATGTTGTTTCCGCTTACGCTATTATAGTTTGAAGACCCAGAAAGCCTGATGCCACCCCCGTTGTTTGTTATGTTGTTCCCGCTTACGCTATTATAGTTTGAAGAAGAATCGAGCCAGATGCCATAGTCAAAGTTTTTGATCGTAGTGTTTGTTACTGTTACGTTTATTCTTCCTGAAAGCTCTATTCCTTTAGAATAATAAGCTCCTGTGCCTTGAAGCGTGTAGCCTGCCCCGTTTATTACAATGCTGTCCTTCTCAACCACAACCCCATCATAAATATCAGTCGTAAAAGTGTAAGTGACATTGTCAACTGTTGAAATAGGCGCATCCGGCGGGTCTATGCTTCCATCAGCCCTAATGTAAATAGTTCCGCCCGATGCTTTAACTGGTTGAATGTTAAATGCCAATGTTAACATGCCTATTAACATCAGTGTCAGCGTTATTCCAGAAACTACTTTCCTCAACAATTCTATCCTTTCTCCTTTATGAACCAATTAAAATGATTACGTAACCAACATTTACAACTTGTGGAGAAATCTTCTATAATCCACTTCAACTACAGTTTTGTTGTGCGTGCACGCTTCCACGCTTGACAGGTCTCTCTTTTCCTTTAAGGAACCTGTTTCTTCATTATTGATGATAACACCCTCTCCACTAACCAATCTCTATGAATCCTCCCCTTTTCGTGTGCTATCAGTCGCTCTTCAGTCTTCTCTGCACACGCCCGGACGTTACCAGTTTTGCAAAGAATATTCGATCTTTTATTTTTCCTGAACGGAATTAACAAACTTGATCAGTGAATTGAATTTTTCTGAATAAGGAAGAAATTGACCGCCGATTTCCTTTTCATTTTTTCTTGAAAGTTCATAAAGAGCTGCCTTTAATATCCCTTTTAATGCAAAGTACATGCAGGCTAAAGCAACCCAATATGCGAGAGCGACAGACAGCCCTGCCGCACCCGCTCCTGTGCCTGTCCCGATGAAAAATAGTGCCAAGCCTCCAAGCGCTCCGATAAAAACGAACATTGTTCCGATGCCCAAATCAAGTATGAAAGTTTCTCCCCATATCCTATTTGTGATTTCTGAGCTTCTTTTTATGGCGTTAACTGCTGATAGTTTTTCGTAAAGTATGACTGGTATAACGAAAAAAGTCGCGGCGGTCCAAGCAATCTCTAAAGCGCCAGTAATAACATCGCCGATTCCCCATTTACTTTCAGAGACGCTTGTCGCTGCACTTGAGAATGTGAAGCTTGAATGGCGCGACTGGCAACCGCCTGATTTCGATGTTAATTTACTGAGTAGACTTAGAACAAGCTGCAGAATTATTCCTACTATAACTCCGATAATCGCCCACTGCAGCAGCTGCCACGAGTTTTCAAAAGCGATTTTCAAGCCGTCCCTGATTTTAGGGTCACTCCCTTTAAGCCTGATGGTTCCGCACGCTATAACAGCCGCCTCGAAGAACACACCCAGAAACCCGAATAAAATTGGACCTATAAAAGCAGTCAAAATCAGTAACTGAAGAAAAATGGTCATAGAAATCGATATGCTTAGAATAAGTGTTAGAATAAGTGCCAGTAGAGCAACGAATATGGTTGCTCCGGTTATTACGGGAAAAATGAGGATTTCTTTATCCTTTTTTAGTACGCTAAAAGAAGCTTTGGCCAGTTCATAACTTCGCCCTAGAGAAACCATTTCAAATCGCTCTAGACTCTTAGAAACGTTGGTGTTTAAAATTTTCTATTAAAATGTCAACGATGAATAAATTCTTAACTTAATCTTTCCATAACAACATTGTGGCAGAAAATTATGAATGACCAAACATGCTTAGTAAGTGCATCCACAGGAGGAAATTTGCTTCTGATCTGCGGACTTTATCTGTTAATTCCTGGTCTGTTATTTATTGGGCTTACAGGTCTTTTAGGTTTAATCGACTCAGCGGTAGGGGTTTTATTTATTGTAAGTGGTTTATCGATGCGTCGGGCAACTCGCTTATTTGCTCCAGCTTTAATTGCATTGTTTTTCGGAGCTTTCATGGGCTTGATTCCACACAACAATTCTATAGTTGCTTCATTCTTTCTGCCACTTGGGGGCTGGTCTCCAGCCGTAATTTTCTTTAACTTTTGTTTAAACGGACTCGTACCCGTAGTGGCAGGAGTTTTAGGATTATACGCATCGATCAAACATCAGAAAAACGTTAAAATGACGCATTCAACGATAGTTTCGTCGTTATGTTTCTCGTTCAGCGCCGTATGCTTATTTGGCAGTTTAATAGCATGGATTTATTATGTTAGCAGTGGTCCTCCAAAACTTGGCGGAGTTACACTTCACCCCTACAGACAATATGCAATTCCTCTGGCGATCGCCGGGAGCCTCCTTCTCATAGGAGGAATCGCATCATACTATTTGAAAAACAGGCCATTCACCACAACTCACTATGATATTATCTCCTTTAATGCGTCTCGCAGGAAGATTATAAAATAAAGGGTCCTCGGTATTGCACGAAAAAGAGAGAGTTTTACGTGACTTCTAAGACTGTGGATTCTCGACTTCTTCTGGAGGTTTCTTCTTTCTGCGTATCGCAAGGAATGCTACAGCCGCCACTATGACTATAGTCACTATTATTAAGCTGTATAGAAGGATTGGGTCAAGCCCAAAGAGCTCTGGTTGCCACATGTTTGTCTCCGTTGCCTTCGCGGTTGCGGTCACGCCGCCAGAAGTTGTGGATGCCTCCACCATTACTCCTGTTTGTTTGTCCCAGTAATAGGTTAGTTGGGTTCCGTACTGTGAAATACTTGCATAGACTACTGTTCTGCTTGCTCCAGCGTGTGTTCCCGTTGTTTCACCGGCGATTGTTACGTTGCCATACCCAGTTATGTAAACGGAGTCTCCGATTGTCAGGTTAGCGGGTATGACGAATCCGGAAAGCCCGAAAGCTTCGCCTCCGCCGGCCCCAATAATCACAGGCACGGTCGCGTTTTGCTCTGTTCCATCAGACATATGCATCGTCACTCGTACCGTCGCGTTTGTTCCCTCAACGCTTAGAAACTCCACTTTAAGCCATTCTGGATAAGGCTGCCCAGAGGGCCAGCCGCTAACAGTGTACTCAACTTTTATCCAGTCTCCAGCCTTAACACCCACTTGCACCTCTAAAGGGATTGGAGCTGAAACGGTTACAAACTTGGTTTCTTGGTTGTTTTCCGTGGATGTTTCGCCAAGCACTGGAGTGACGTAGGCGATTACGTTGTATGTTCCCTTTGCTGTGGGGTTCCATAGGTAGGTGAGCGTGTATGAGCTGCCTGATTGTAGAAGGGGGATAGTTGTTGAGTCCACTGCGGAGCCGTTGATGAGGAGCGACAGTTCTACACTGGCTTCATCATTTAGTCCTTCGTTTGTGACGGTTGCTTTGAGTGAAGATGAGCCGCCAAGACTCAAGGATGCTGGCGCCGTTATTGACACAACAAGGTCATGCTCAGGAGGTATCCAAGAGCTCATAAGCGGATAACGGTCAGTGTTGTTTTCATCAATAACATATGGAGCATCACCTATACCATCACCATCAGCATCCACACCAGCATAATCGCTCCAGTAGTTCCCGCCGCTCGGATAACCGTCATCCCAAAAGTTAGCATAGCCAGATGTGCGGATAACCACCTGGTCGGTATTGTTTACAAAGTTGTTATGGTAAAAAGTGTTATTGCGAGACGCATAAATATTGATGCCACATGCACTGTTGTTTATAATCTGGTTTTCGAAGACAGCGTTATTATTTGAAGAAGCAACGAGAGAGATGCCGCTCCAACCATTTGATACTATGTTGTTTCCATGAATGTTATTGTTTTCTGAAGAATCTTCAAGACTAATTCCACTACCCTGATTGCTTTTCATCGTGTTTCCAAAAAAGGTATTGTTATGAGATGATTTGAGTCTGGCGCCGCCTCCAGTCGAAATCCCAAGGCCACCGCCACTGTATGCTATTTTGTTGGAGTAGAAAGCGTTATTTGAAGAATGCCCTAGATAAATACCATTATCTCCGTTGCCTGAGATGTTGTTTCCAGAAACGATATTTAAGGACGACGAGAAGAAGGAAATGCCATATTTATTGTCTGTCAAGTTGTTGTTAGATATCCTTGAGTTTGTTGTGTAAGCCAGCAGTATGCATTGACCATTGTTTTTCAGTTCCAGTCCTTCGACGGTTATCATGGTCGAGTTTATGAGTGCCACGTATCCCACGTCTGATGGCACCTCCATGTCTCGACGATTAATCCAATAGCATATCGGCTTGCTGTTCACGGTATTTGATTGTTCCATATCGTGAACGAAATGGGAAAGCTCATCGCCCCAAACTGCAAGATTGTAGTAGCGTTCGTTGGTCATGCTGTTATTTTTGAGTATATTATTAGATGATGATGAGAGCAAGACATTGTAGCCATTGTTTGTTAAGTTGCATCCAACTATGCGGTTGTTCGGAGACTCGTAGATGGAGATGCCAGCTCCATTGCTGTTCTCTGTTATGTTGCATTCGACTATACTGCTGTTTGAAGACCCAGATAAATAGATGCCATAGTTGAATTTTTCGACTTTGATGTTCCATATTGTCACGTTGCTTCTACCATACAAGTCTATTCCATGTCCCCCTACTCCCGTACCCTGAAGCGTGTACCCGTTTCCGTCCATGATTATGTTGTCCCGCATAATCACAATCGCAGTATCATAAGCAGTGTAGGTGATGTCGTCAATGAAAGTGTAGGTTATATTATTCACAGTGGAAATGGGAGCTGTAGGTGGGTCAATACTTCCATCAGCCCTAATATAAATAGTTCCGGATGCTTTTGCCAGCTGAACATTAAAAGCCAGAGTCAGTATGCCTGTCTAAATTAACATAAACATTAGTCCAGAAACAACTTTTCTTTCCAACTCAATTCACACTACTACATTTGTTGGAGCTATTTTTAACAATTATGGAGAAATCTTCGATTACACTTCTCTATTGAAAGTAAAAACTGAGGTTTTAAACGTGATTTGTGCAAATTTAGTGTGGGGGGTTAGGTTCAAACCTACGTTTAAATCCTTGTTTTTTAGTTCTTGGGTTCTTTTATAAGATTCGCTTACACGTTTATAATCCATGTCTTCGGTGCTAAGGGTTAGTTTAAAACTCGGTTAAATTCTTGTTTTCTATATAGGCTAAGAACGCGTTTAGAGGGTCATTCTATGTTTAGCGCTGGATAGGGTAAGATGCCGAGAACCATTAGGATGAGAACTAGGAAGACTGCTGATACTCCTAGAAGTGTTTATCGAAATTAGTATACGCTCTTTCATGCTGGGATTAGACTTGACAACTTGTGGACGAAACGCCATGATCGTTCCCAAAAATCCGAAGAATTTGGTTCTTAGCGTTGAAGAACTACAGCTAAAGAGAGAAGGAGATAATACGGTGATGACGAGGAAAAATTTTGGTCGCTTTGTTGAGTGTCTTTGCGACAGTATCTATTCCTACCTGTCGTCAAAGTCAAAGATGAGCAAGCAAAAATCTTATCTCTAAGGCGTGCAAAATTCGTGTAGGGTAATCAAGTTGCGCTTACTTCCGGACGAAAACATTGTATGGGCTACACAGAAGGGAATTTTTGGCCTTTCTTTTGTTGTCGCATTTTTTGGAATAATTGGTGGGATCTTTCTTGCATTTTTCGGATTTTTGGGAACGAACAAAGGTATAATCCTCCCACCTAATCCCACTCTTGGCTGGGCAGGCGTTATTCTAATTCTGGCTGGACTCGTCTATATGATAATCTCTAGCGTAATAGCCAAGTCGACTAAGTATATTTTAACAAGCCGGAGAATAATGGAGACTAGATTTGGGAAAGTTGTTAGAGAAATCTCCATCACGAGTTTCTTGGGCAGGCCTCTCAGTCAGTTTCTCGACAAGGAAGCCGCGGGAACTGTCAATGGTCAACCAGTCTATAATATTCGAATCACTGATCCAAAATCCGCAGACTTCATGGAACTTAAGTCCTTGAACGAGAGTGCAGTGAAAACATTGGAAAAAATCAGCCAGGTAGTTCGTTGCAGATACTGCAACACCATCAACTCTGCACTCAACTCGGTATGTAGCTACTGTGGCGCACCCCTGCAGTGAAGAAAACACGTGTACTTGTCAAAAATTGCACATGTTCTACAGTAACCTTGGCTATCTCAAACCAAGTGTGTGCATCTGTCAGTGCAAATTTCCCTTGTTCCTTGGAAATAGTTTAAGGGATTGAGTTGTGAAGATAAATGTTTGCTAATCTCTGTCTGTAGGTGTCTTTGTAAGAGATGGAGAAACAGTTGTTGGTCTCCTTCTCTTTAGAAAATAGGCTGTTCCAGCTGCAAGTGCTACGATGACTATGGCTACTATTGCCCAGAGCCACCACTGCATCCATATGGGTTCAGCCTCCCACATGTTTGTCTCTGTTGCCTTAGCAGTTCCAGTTATACCGCCTGAAGTCGTAGATGCTTCCACCATAACTCCTGTCTCTTTATCCCAGTAATAGGTAAGCTCAGTCCCGTACCGTGAGAAACTTGCATAAACCACTGTTCTACTTACCCCTGCATAGGTTCCTGTGGTCTCACCATCGATTGTTACGTTGAATGTGGAGCCGTCACCTCCCATGATGATGGAATCGCCAGTTGTGCAGTTAGCGGGGATAACGAATCCGAAGAGAGTGTCGAAGGTTTCGCCGCCAGCCCCAACATCCACGCTCAGGGTGTCACTTTGCTCTGTTCCATCAGACATGTGCATCGTCACTCTCACAGAGGCTGTTGTTCCTTCAACGCTTAGAATTTCCACTTTCAGCCACTCAGGATATGGTGTTCCTGAAGGCCAACCAGTTACCGTGTAATCACATTTTATCCAGTCGCCAGCCTTAACTCCAACCGTGTAAGTGGGTGCTGGTGAAACGGTTAAGCTGGATGTGTCTGTTGCGTCTTCGTTGTCGGTGACGGTTAGAGTTACAGTGTAGGTTCCCGGATCGGTGTAAGTGTGAGTTACGATTTCTCCAGAGTCGGTTGCGCCGTCTCCAAAGTTCCACTCGTAGCTGATGATGGATCCATCCGGGTCGTAAGAGGCTGAGGCATTAAAGGTCACTGTTGTACCCACCTTTGGAGCGGAGGGCGAATACGTGAAGGAAGCCACAGGAAGATGTGTTACGACAGTTACGTTTGTTGCTTGATTGTTTTCTCTGTTTCTTTCTTCGGGTAGTGGTGGAACGTATGCGGTTATATTGTATGTTCCCTCAATGGTAGGGGTCCATAGGTAACTGAGCGTGTATAAATTGCCCGCTTGCAGAAGAGAAATAGTTGTTGAATCTAATATGGTGCCATTGATGGCGAGCAACAATTCCACATCACTCTCATCATTTAATCCCGAGTTCGTGACGGTTGCGTTGAGTGATAATGAGCTCCCAAGCTGCAGGGAGGGTGGAGCCGTTATTGATGCGACAAGCTCATGTTCAGGTATGAGTGGATAATTGTCTTGATTGTTTTCATCGATGACATAAGGTGTATCTCCTATTCCATCACTCCCGGGTTGATCTTGGTTGGGCCCGCTTTTTTCGTCAACATCAGAATAGTCGCTCCAGTAGTTTCCACCAGAAGGATAACCGTCATCCCAAACATTTGTTGAAGCATAATTATCTACTTGCTTACCGTTATCGATGAAGTTGTTATGGTAAATAGTGTTGTTTGAAGAATCGGAGAGCCAGATGCCGCCATAGTTGTTTGCTACGGTGTTTCCGCTTATACTGTTGTTTGAAGAACCGTAGAGCTGGATGCCATACGAGTCGTTTGCTGTTATGTTGTTTCCGCTTATGCTGTTGTTTGAACAGGATCTGAGATAGAAGCCACACATGTTGTTTGTTATGTTGTTTCCGCTTATGCTGTTATCTGAACAGGATGTGAGATCGAAGGCATAACCGTTGTTTGCTATGTTGTTTCCACTTACGCTGTTGTTTGAAGAACCAGTGAGCCAGATGCAATGCGCACCGTTGTTTGCTATGTTGTTTCCACTTACGCTGTTGTTGTTTGAAGAACCAGTGAGCCAGATGCCATCATCGTTGTTTGTTATGTTGTTTCCGCTTATGCTGTTATCTGAACAGGATGTGAGATAGAAGGCATAACCGTTGTTTGCTATGTTGTTTCCACTTACGCTGTTGTTTGAAGAACCAGTGAGCTGGATGCCATACAAGTTGTTTGCTATGTTGTTTCCGGCTATGATGCTGTTGTGTGTGTTGCTTAATTGTACACCAACTGCTGTTTTGGATAGGTTGAGGTTTTCAACTCTTATCCTGGCGCAGTTGACCAGTATTACCTGTCCCGCATTGCTCACACTATAGTCTGCTACGCCATCAAGATAGACCAAGGGCTTGCCGTTCACAGTGTTGTCCTCCACAAGGTTCTGGAGAGAATTATCAACAAGACCATCGTTGCTGAACGTGTTTCCACTTATGCTGTTATGGTTGGAAAAAGACGCGAGCCAGATGCCACGCATGTTGTTTGTTATGTTGTTTCCACTTATGCTATTGTTTGAAGAATAGGTGAGCCTGATGCCATCATAGTTATTTGCTACGGTGTTTCCGCTTATACTGTTGTTTGAAGAACCGTAGAGCTGGATGCCATCATAGTTATTTGCTACGGTGTTTCCGCTTATACTGTTGTTTGAAGAATCGGAGAGCAAGACGCCATCATCGAAGTCGTTGATTTGTGTGTTCTGAACCGTCACATTTGTTCTTCCAGACAAGTATATTCCCGTTCCACTTCCAGTTCCTTGAACGGTGTAGCCTGCCCCTTCAATCACAATGTGATCTTTCTCTATAACAATCGCATTGATATCAATTGGAACGTCTCCGACAATGTTGTCTGTTAGTGTGTAAGTAATGTTGTCAACAGTCGAAATAGGTGCTGTATCAGGATAAACGCTTCCATCAGCCCAAATATAGATGGTTCCAGTCCAAGTCCAATCTGACTTAACTGGTTGAATGTTAAACGTCAAAGTCAAAACTCCTATTAAAATCAGTACAAGCATTATTCCAGAAACAGTTTTCCTTAACAATTCTATCCTTTCTCCTAACCATGAATAATTTGTTCTAAAAATAAAGCTTGCGGAAAAATCTTCTATCATTCATTGTGTAGTTTATGTGTGTGTGCGCACGCTTCCGCGCTTGATAGTCTCTCTTTTCCTTTGCGTGAAAGGTTTTACGACGCTACTCTATGATCTCTTCATCAGTTTATCTCCAAATTTCATAACCGAAACTTGTCAAAGCCCAACGTTTACATTTTATTTTCAACTTCATCTGTCTTAGCACTCCAATTACAAAGCATAAAGGTGCTTAAAGCCCAGTTTCTCCCGACTTTGTCTGCTACGCGTTCACCAATCTCAACAGCCATACGCTTGTTCATACGGCGGATGCGGCGACTGATATGATGATATTTCAAACCGTAACGGTGCACCTTAGCATGAATCTGTTTAGGCGACAAACCAGCGAGCCCGCATTCGTGCAGCACATCCAAGATCACTCTGTCTCGACTGTCACGACAAACCATGCTAACCAGATACTCAGAATCAAAATCTATGAGGTGAGTTAAACCTTGACTGAGACCTCTGAGCATACGTTTGATCTCTCGTGACTCCTCACTGTTACGGCGAACAAGAATCGCAGAAAGCCTGGGCATAGGAGAAAGCGAGGTGCTACGGCAAGCCTTCATGGAATATGCCAAAAGCATAAGCTTGATAACAGAAAGAGTACGCGGAAAAATCTAGAGCATAAGGTAAAGCGAAGTCTCACGCCGAGCCTTTTATGGAGGTTGTTTTCGTCTTCTCCAGAGAACCGCTATCGCTGCGCTAACCATAGCTACCGTTGCGGTCGCTACGCCTACAACCCATATTGGAAAAGGCTCTGGTTGCTTGGTATCAATTGTAAAGTAGATTGTTTCAGAATCTCCAGTGTTTCCAGCTATATCTTTAGCATAACCTGTTAGGCTGTACGAACCATCAGACAAACCAGATATAGTTGTGTTTCCAGCAATTGTTACATTCGCTTGTCCGTCAAGACTGTAGCCGATCCAAGAGGTTGATTCACTCACAGTAAAGGTCAAGGAAACATCCTTTGCGTTATACGTCTTGTTCTTTGGTGATAGGGTGTGAATGATAGGTGGCGTGGCATCTGTTGGCAGAAACTTTGGGATTATCTGTACATTGTATTTTGTCTGACAGAAGAGTGACAGAATGTAAGTGCCATCCATGCTGATATAGGGTTCAATCTGTGATCTTTCATGATATTCGTTCCAACTGTATATTGCTAAAAAGTTGACTTCACCTTCTCTTGCCAAACTTATAGTTTTGTTCCACTGTCTATCATACAAACCTTCTGTTAAATTGACATCATATTTGGTTATTGTGCTTCTATTGAGATATGTATCATCATATCTTGGTAGTATGCCTACGTACTCGTCTGTACATAATGGTTCTGGAGCTTCATCGTATCCTGCAATTGGCCAAGCCCACCAATCCACGTAGTTGCTGTGTCCTACTATACGAGCTTCAAATCTACTATCATT
>JGI24025J20009_10001497_pt1 | contig 17526 bp, 23 predicted proteins | sample Cruoilmetagenom3_FD_20009 | JGI IMG/M metagenome (IMG submission 20009) | reverse complement strand
AATCATATGGGGATTGAAGATTTGAATGGATGTATGTATAACTTCAAGCTTCTCTAATTTAACTTGCCGTTATAATTCATATAGCCGAAAGTCATGTAATAATGGATGGCTACTTTGTCCATATAAAAATTATTGTTCTTGTTGCCATCATTTTTTGTTATGTTGTCGTACATTGCATCAAAGTACATGGGTTAAATTCTTTTCCATCATTGCCATAGAGGTCGCTTCCCATGCCAAGACCGGCACCCCTAATAATTGCGTCTTTGTTTGCGGATTTTGCTGCGTTGTAAGCAGGAATGAGTCTCTTCTCAACGTAATCCTTCGGAGGGATATGATCGTGATTTGGGTTTGCGGTTTTATTACCGTAATCTACCTCGTTACCCACCTCGAAATATCTGACCAGTCTTACCAGTCCGGGCATGTCATTTACCCCATCTCCATCGTACCGCTCAACTATATGGTATATATAATCAGAGTACTGGATAGCGGTTATCGCATCGGACGATGATATGTTATTATTATCCTGATTCAACACCATTAATAGTTCAGGAGAATCTTCGTCCTGATATAGTTTAACCAGATTGTCATATCCTGATTGGTATGTTATCTCCCTGCCGCAGAGCGTTTTTAGGTCGTAAGGGTAGTCCCAGTTTGCGTGATCCCATTCTGATCCGGTCAGATCGCTGGTTTCAAGATCATACCACCATGCACCATCACGGATGATTCCAAAGTTTTTAATCTTCTCTTTGTATGCGGGGAAGTCCTCTGCCCATTTATACCAGTGGGTGTTGATGCCGAGCCGGGGGCGGGATATTTCGGGAGGGAGCCAGCGGATGCCTGTGAGCGGGTATCTGTCAACGCTTTCGTCGCCGGGGATATCGTATTGGGTGTCGCCGATGCCGTCGCGGCCCGAGTCGGTGCCGGTGTAGTCGGAGTAGTAGTTGCCTTCTGTGCCGGAGTCCCACTGGTTGGTGCCGCCGAGGTCATAGGTATTGTGGTTTGTGTTGTTGATGAGGTTGTTGTGGTGCAGGGTGTTGTTGCTCGAATAATACAGGCAGATACCGATGTCGTTGTTCGAGTTTGCGATATTGTTCTGCAGCGTGTTGTTGTTCGAATGTTCCAATTCAACGCCGCAGCTGTTGTTTACCGCATTGTTGCTTTGCAGCGTGTTATTATTCGAATGATGATCTATGACGATGCCGATGCCGTAGCTGTTGTTTGACGCATTGTTGCTTTGCAGCGTGATGTTGCTCGAAGAACAGAGTTTGATGCCATACAGATTGTTCGATGTGGTGACGTTCCCTATCCTCGAAGCCTCGGTGTACGCAAACAGCACCCCCTGATCATTACTCGTTAACGTTAGATCCTTACAGCTATATTTGTGGAGTTCACAACCCCCACGTAGCCGGCATCCTTCGGAATCGCCATATCCTGCTGGTCAACCCAGTAATAGATCGGTTTTCCATCTACCTTGTTGCTCGTGTCTATGCTCTGGGTGTGATGAGTGAGGCTGTATCCCCAAACACCGAAGTTGTATGTGTTTTCAGACAGTGTGTTGTTCTGCAGCGTGTTGTTGTTCGAATAATCTATAACGATGCCGTGGTTGTTGTCAGACACGGTGTTGCTCGTAAGGTTGTTGTTGCTCGAAGAAGACAAATAAATACCATACAAGCTGTTTGACGCGGTATTATCTGAGATGTTGCAGCGATTCACATCGTTAAGACAAATTCCAGCACTATAATCCGTTGCCGTCACCATAAACCCACTGATATTCACCCAGTCCGCAGTCACCTCAAACACATGATCCACTACATCCGCCGCCCGCACCGTCACCACATCAGCGCCATCACCAATCATCGTAACCCACTTGTTCACATCCACATTCTCGACATACGTCCCGGCATGCACGTAAATCGTATCCCCCTCCCCTGCGCCGTCGATCGCATCCTGGATCGGCGTGCCCGCGCCCGGATACACATCCCATGTCGCACCAGCCCCCACCCCCGCCGCCGCAAGCACCACCACGACCGCAGCCACCAGCTGCAGGCGGGTCATGCTACCTCCACACGAGCACCCGCGGCAGGCACGGCATCAGCCAGCGCGCCAGCGATGAGCATCGTTCGCAGAACAGTACGAGATTCACTCACGAGAATATGTCTGATCATAACAATCATCTCCGGGATGTTACTCGCCATACCAATCTGATCATATAAATAGCTTCCGCCCAAATTCTGACCGTGCCCCCACCAATCATGGACATTGGTGACTACAACCACCATTATGGCGGTAATGATACTCATTTTCTCTCTCGCTGCCTTCCCCTTTCTTCACGTCTGCCCCTTTATTCTCCGTCCCACTGAAGTTTTACCCTCTCTCCTTTTGAAAAGTTTGCATCGAATCGGTCTAACGCATCGGCTCTGCCAAAGATGGCTGGGACATCGTTTGAGTCTGCTATCGCAACAGGAGCCTCAAACTCTAAATTACCGATCCTCACCTTTATTTGATAAACATAAGCCACCATGATCGTTCCGGGAACGACTCCCTTAATCTCGGCATATTTACCTGTTGTTATGTCCTTGATCAGTGTTTCGCCGATATACCTCGGCAGCACGCAAAAATCAGCACCCGTATCAGCCAAAACCTCATCTATGGTAATCCAATCGCTTGCCAGTTCCGAAAGGGCATCCATCTTGATGCGGGGTCTCTTTACAGTGTTAAGCACACCACTTTCCTCTTCTGCATACGGAAATTCTATCTCCATTTCAACACACCAGAATCTTTTCTTTTGTCCGCCACGCTATAGCTGTCTCTTTTCCAGGATTTTGTTCTCTGATTTCGAAATATTTCTCTTTTGGATTCCGTCCTTCCCAAACCACCTTTCCGTCAACCTTTATCACATATCCGAATTTTTCTTTCATCTCATAGATCACCATTTTGAGTTCTATCTTTTTTCTGTATCACGATGCACAAGGTATATATGTTTTTTCATAATGCCCGAGTACTTCCGAATGGTGAAAACAGCGGCAGATCTCAAGCGCAATATCAGAAAGCGTATTACTGATGAGCTGCATGTTCACTCTCATACGCCCCCTCATGCGCCCGAATCGCATCCCCCTCCCCTGCGCCATCAACCGCATCCTGAATCGGAGTGCCCGCCGCCCAGATGCGCATGCCACTCAGCACCAGCGTCCGACACCACGCCTGCCGCAGCCACCAGCAGCAGGCGGGTCATGCCGCCGCCCCCTCGCTCGCTGCTGCGCCCGCCGCCGTGCCCGCACACGCAAGCACCAGCACCGCGAGCATGCCCGCGCCAAAGATCATCATTCGCAAAACGATTGCGTGTTTCGAGCAGGCGGAAATATCTTGTCATAACAATCAACTCCGCTATGTTACATTCCACATACGCTATATGTCCATAAGTACCTGTTGCGTCACAGAGACTATCATGCCTTATGGCGTTGCGGATGAAATCTGTGGAATCCGCGTTAATCTGTGGCTAAAAACCCTTATCATCCACGGTCTGTGAAACAACGCCGAAGCCACTACACGGATTATAATAATTTCATTTTTCCACCGTATTCGTACCGCTTTTGGCGTATGCTTGACTCAGATAGTCTCCGATATATCAACAACTTACCAGATCATACAAAGAACACGAGGAACATTTGCGCCGGCAAACCCGCGCTACCAGCCATTACCTTTTTATGTTCTCAAGCGATCTTATGATTGACACCCAACCATAATGCTGGGGTAGGGTAGCTGGTCATCCTATGGGACTGTGGATCCCACGACCCGGGTTCAAATCCCGGCCCCGGCCTACTTACATATCAAGCCGCTTCACCCATGACAGGAAACAACATTCCAACGATCGCCACAGTCTGCTCGCACACAAGCCTCCAGATATTCGACGGCGCGCGCAAAGAGGGATTTGAGACGCTCGGTATCTGTCTCGGAAAGCCCCCTAAATTTTATGACGCATTTCCGAGAGCAAAGCCGGACGAATTCTTTCCTGTCAACTCGTATCAGGAGATAGTCGAAAAGACTCCTGAACTGATCGAGAAAAATGTAATCATCGTCCCTCACGGGTCCTTTGTCGAGTACCTCGGAGCATCAGACTTTGCGCGCCTTGAGATTCCGAGTTTCGGTAACAAGGCGGTGCTCGAATGGGAGTCTGACCGGGCAAAGGAGCGCGAGTGGCTCACAAGCGCAGGCGTTCCCGTACCGTCTGAGTTTTCGTCGTCTGACGAGATCGACCGCCCGGTGATCGTGAAGTATCATGGCGCGAAAGGCGGACGCGGGTTTTTCATAGCGAAGAACAAAGAGGAATTTGAGGATCAGATCAAACCCGATCAGGAGTACGTGATTCAGGAATTCGTGCTCGGGTCGAGATACTATCTGCATTTCTTCTACTCTCCGCTCAGGACCGATGGTTACCGTGTAGGGGATGGTACGCTCGAACTGCTTGGAATCGACAGACGGATCGAGTCCAACATCGACGAACTCTACAAGATCGGCGCGTCTTCAGGCATCGATCCGAGTTTTGTGGTCACAGGCAACCTGCCGATGGTTCTGCGGGAGTCGTTGCTGCCGAAGGTCTTTGATCTCGGCGAGAGAGTTGTTGCGCGGTCGATCGAACTCTTTGGCGGGATGATCGGTCCGTTCTGCCTCGAAACGATCTGCACCGACACGCTCGAGTTCAAGGTCTTCGAGATCTCAGCCCGGATCGTTGCGGGCACGAATCTGTTCATATCTGGCTCGCCGTACTCTGATCTGATCGAGCCCGACCTATCCACCGGCAAAAGGATCGCGCAGGAGATCAAGCTTGCGATCGAGATGGGGCGGCTCGAGGATGTTGTGTCTTAGTTTCGGTGCTTAGCAACCGCGCACGAATAACCTGCACATTTAAGGCAGTATTTCTCGAAACTACTTCCGATCGACTCGTTTCACCACAAAATTTGCAATCTCTGTGCTCTTTGTGGTTCAATCCAGGAAATAATCTGAATAATATATCATGAGAAGTAAAACCACGGAGGTCACGGAGGGNCACAGAGAGGGGGTGTTTGGAATCGCAGAATATATCCACGAAGAAGTTGCTTTTGTTCAGGTTAATTATGCGCAGTTCCTTAGTTTCGGTGTTTTGGTTTTGCCCTGAACGACTTGCGGCAGTGCAGAAATCTTAAGTAGTATAATTGCAATTAGTATAACGATGATTATACAGTTCAAGGACCGGGAAAAAGAACTGTCTGAATTGAGCGATGTTTTGAACAGCCGCCGATTCGAGTTCATAATCCTGTATGGACGGAGAAGAATAGGCAAAACAGAATTAATCTTGAAAGCAACCGAAAACAAAGGAAGAATATATTATCTGGCTGTTGGTGCGAGAAATCTGGATAGGTTTCACTCCCTTTGCGCCCGGCACTATCCGGAAGTTTTAAAATTAAAAACCGATTGGGAAGTCCTCTTTGAATTTCTGGAAAACAAGGCAGAAGTCGTTGTTATCGATGAATTCCAGAATATGATCCACGAAGATGCAAATATCCTCAACATATTCCAATCGATCATAGACATCACACTCAAGCACTCAGAGTTGAAACTCTTCTTGCTCGGATCTTCCGTCTCCATAATAACCTCCAGAGTACTTGATTACGCTAGCCCGCTTTATGGGCGGAGAACAGGTTCTATGGAACTTAAAGCAGTCTCTTTCTTCGATCTTAAAAGATTTTTTCCGGCGTCCGGAACCAGAGAACTTGTTGAAATTTACGGTTTTGCAGACGGGATTCCGTTTTATCTGATAGAGATAAATAGACCTTTCTGGCAGTGGTTGGAGGGAGAACTAACGAAAGAACGAAGTCTTTTGAGGGATGAAGTGGATTTTCTTATGCGATACGAATTTAAAGATGTAAGCACCTACAAACTAATACTGGAAGCCATTGCTCACGGGAAAACAAAGTTAAACGAGATTAAGGATTTTATAAAGGTAAAAAGGACAGATGTCAGCCCTTATTTAAGAAACCTGATCGAAGTCGGGATGATTAAAAGAGTTGTTCCGGTTACCGAGAATCCAAAATCAAGGCTTGGCAGATATTATCTAAACGACAATTTCCTTAAATTCTGGTTCAGGTATATTTATCCGAATTTGAGTCCTATTGAAGAGGGTATATTTGATATAAACGTCATTAAGGAAGATTACAGCAATTATTTGGGCGGTGTTTTTGAGGAGGTTGCCAGACAATTTTTGATAAAAGAAAGAGAAAGGATATTCGGTTTCTCAAAAATTGGAAGGTGGTGGCACAAGGACAAGGAAATCGATATCGTCGCATTAAGCGATGCAACGAAAGAGATATTGTTTGTTGAATGTAAATGGCGGAATTTGACTTGTTGGCAGGCAGAGAAAATACTCGATGACCTATCGGAGAAGGCGAAATCCGTGCAGTGGGACAGCGATTCTCGGAAGGAATATTTCGGGATTGTGGCAAAGAAGATCGAAGGGAAGGATGATCTGAGGGGCAAAGGGTTTGTTGTGTTTGACATAGATGATTTCTGAATCAGCCGCAAAACCATCTCCAAGCCAGGTACCCTCTCCACATACACTTTTACCGCAGTTCCCGAACCACTGCCGCAACCATCACATCAACAGGCGGCTCTCTTCCAGTCCATATCGAAAACGCCTCTGCGCCCTGATGCACGAGCATCCGCACGCCATCGATGACGGTTGCGCCCTTCCGCTCCGCTTCCAGAAGCAGTCTTGTGCGGCGGGGGTTGTACACGATATCGAACACGGCAAGTCCGGGGCGCAGGAGAGCTGCGGGCACTGGTGTTGCATCGACATCGGGATGCATCCCGACCGACGTGGCATTGATCAGGACATCCGCGTCAGCGATCTTCTCTGGTATCGCACCAAGCCCGATGCTCTCGATCGAGGGGGTTTTTCCGAGTTCAGATAGTCCGCCCCTCACATCGCGGGCAAGTCTGTCCGCACGTTCCCTTGTCCGGTTCGCAATGACGATCTCTCCGCCGCTGTATCCGAACTGAAACGCAATCGCCCGCGCCGCACCACCAGCACCGATGATCAGGATATTCTTGCCTATAGCAGGGACGCCAGCATCCTCAAGCGCACGCATCGCGCCGATTCCATCTGTGTTGTACCCGGTGATACCGTCAGCGAAGTCGATCGTGTTTACAGCACCGATTCGCGCTGCGATCGGATCAGGTTCGACGTATTTCAACGCCTCTTCTTTGAGCGGGATGGTCAGGTTGAGTCCGCCGAACCCGAGTGCTTTTGCCCCGTATATCGCATATTTAAGGTCTGATGGGCGCACCCTGAACGCGTGGTATATGCACGGCAACCCAAGCGCTCCGAATGCCGCGTTATGCATAGCAGGGGACATGCTGTGTCCGATCGGATCGCCAAGCACTGCGTAAACCTTCATCATATTACCAATGGGCGGCTTTCGATCTTGACATCCTCCCCGCTCTGAAGAACGAGGAATCCTTCCTGATTCATTGATTCATCCATCGATGACATCTCCAACAGGCTCACCCCGGCTGCCCGCCGGTGCTATTACACCAATCAGGTTTTGATCCTGAAGGGCGAATTTCTTTATGTTGATGCTTGCGTTTACATCTCGATCATGGCGTGTGCCGCATCCTGCGCAAGTCCATTCACGGTCAGATAGTTTTAGATCGTTATTGCTCGATCCACAAACGCTGCATATCTTTGAGGATGGCTCAAACTGCCCGACCATCAACAGAGTTTTTCCGTACCACTCACACTTGTACTCAAGTTGTCTGAAAAACTCACTCCATGACACATCACCAATCGCTTGCGCAAGGCGATGATTTTTCATCATACCAGTCACGTTGAGAGTTTCTATAGCAATTGCTTGGTTCTCGCTTACTATTTTACTTGATACATTATGTAGAAAGTCTTTGCACTGGTTTGTGATCTTTTCGTGTTGTTTTGCTACTTGATACTTTGCCTTGTCTCGGTTTTTCGATCCCTTCTTTTTCCGGTTTACTCTTCTTTGTAATACCTTCAACCGCCCTATGGAAGCTCTCAAAAACTTGGGATTATCGGTTTTAGTACCATCTGACATCGTTACAAAGTCTTTTATGCCTACATCGAGTCCTATGGTACTATCATATCCAAACGGTTCTTTTTCCGGTGTTTCTCTACCATCTTCCACCAGGATGCTTATGAAAAACTTATCGGTTGCAGTCATTGAGACCGTTGCAGTCTTTGACAGCCCTTCAAACAACCTGCTAAACTTTGTTTTGATCCACCCTATTTTAGGGAGTTTTACCCGGTTGTTATCAAAATCCACTTTATAATGTTGTGGTATACTAAATGTTTGTAATGGGTTCTTTCTTGACTTGTACTTTGGAAACCCTTTCTTTTCTCTGAAAAACTGTTTGAATGCCGAATCGAGATTTCTATTTGTCTGTTGTAACGACTGTGAATTGACTTCTTTGAGCCATTCCAACTCTTTTTTGAGGTCTGGTAGCATAGCATTGAGATCGTAACATGATAAGGTGGTTTTATCAGTCTCGTATGTTTTGATCTTCTGTTCAAGCGATAGGTTGTATATAAAGCGGCACGCTCCAATATGTTTGAGAAACATTTCTCTTTGCTCCTCATCCGGATACATCCGGTATTTGTATGCTATCAGCATCATGTTACTATCTGTTTTAACGATACTTAAACCTTTCATTAAGGGCTGTGTGGGGTGCATTCATCCCCGCATTAAAAATGCGAGGATTTCTGCGTCCCCTACACCCGATATTTTAAACTTCCCTGAAAGGGATTGTAATGCAGCGTATCCGCTACCCTGAATAGATGGCGCTACCGATTCTGTGGGTGGGTGTCCGCGAACGTTTGTGCGCCGATATGCATTCACAGGGAACCTGAGCTCCCGGAAAACCGGAGAAGGGTTCCGGCGCCCTGACCCGTGCCTGCATACAGGCACTTACCTTACAACCACTTTTTCAGATCGCTTTATCCGCCTTCTCTTCGTACCCGCAGATGAGTAGCGCTGGGCTGGACCGGGCCGCTTGTATGTCACATTGCTGTGCTCTACCAGCCGAATCTTGCCCTTTCTGCCCTTGATCTTCACCCATTGGATACTTCCTGTTTTTCCCATATCTTACACCTCTGGTAATTTCGATATCGACCGTTTTATAGCATCGGTCGGTTCTTCCGGATCCACGATCCGCCCGTTCAGATAGTCGTCATACGCAGCAAGATCGAAGTCTCCGTGCCCGCTTCCGCAGAAGAATAACACCTTCTCTTCGCCAGTCTCCCTGCACCGCAGCGCCTCCTCGACAACGCCGTGCACGCAGTGCGCGGTCTCAGGCGCAAGTATGAACCCTTCAGTTCTCGCAAAGAGGAGCGCTGACTTGAACACATCGGTCTGTTTGTATGCAACCGCATCCATGTAGCCCTCATGCGTCAGTTTCGACAATAGTGGCGAGTTGCCATGATACCGGAGCCCTCCTGCGTGGATGCCTGCCGGAACAAAGTCGTGTCCGAGCGTGTACATCTTCAGGAGCGGGGTCATCTCCGCAGTATCTCCGAAATCATACGCATACACGCCTTTCGTGAGCGTCGGACATGACGCGGGTTCGCACGACACGATTCTTGGACTGTCCGCCTTCCCTTGCAAGGCATCTCCGATGTACGGGAATACCGCGCCTGCAAAGTTGCTTCCGCCGCCCACGCACCCGAACATGACGTCAGGAGTCTCTTCCGCGATCTCGAACTGCTTCTGTATCTCAAGCCCGATCACGCTCTGGTGCAACATCACATGGTTGAGAACGGACCCGAGCGCGTAATTTGCATTCTCATGCGTTGCAGCATCCTCGACCGCCTCTGATATCGCCATGCCAAGACTGCCTGAGGTATCAGGGGTCTCTGCAAGGAACCGTCTTCCGCATTCGGTCTTATTGCTCGGGCTCGGGAACACCTTCCCACCCCACGTCTCCATCATTACCCTGCGGTATGGTTTCTGATCGTAACTGACCCTGACCATGTACACAGTGCATTCGAGATCGAAGAGGCGCGTGGTGAACGAGAGTGCAGATCCCCACTGTCCTGCTCCGGTTTCGGTTGTGATCCGCTCGATTCCGGCTTTTGCATTGTAATACGTCTGCGCAACTGCCGTATTTGGCTTATGGCTTCCGGGCGGGCTCACGCCTTCCCATTTGTAGTAGATTTTGGCAGGCGTCTTCAGTGCTTTCTCCAGCCGCATCGCCCGGTATAGCGGAGTCGGTCGCCATAGCGTATAGATGTCGCGAACCTCGCTTGGGATATCAATCCGCCGGTCTGTGCTCATCTCCTGCTTGATAAGCGACATCGGGAAGATCGCAGACAGATCATCCGGAGTGATTGGTTCCTTTGTCTGCGGGTTAAGTGGCGGATCAAGCGGTGTAGGCAGGTCTGCTGCAATGTTGTACCACCGCTTTGGCAGTTCGTTTTCGTCGAGTGTGATCTTTGTAACGTCCATTTATGATAACTCCGATATTGTGTCGGACTGTGACTTTGGTTCTGGCATTCTTAAAAGTTGTGCTGCACCCGGGATGTCGATAGATAAAAAGAATACCCATGAGAACAGAATAACAGATATGCCCCACAAGTGCACCAACTGCGAACACGTATTTGAGGACGGTTCAGTCGATATCTTAAATGGCTGCCCGAATTGTGGGTGGAACAAATTTCTGTACGTGCCAGCAAAACCTGCGACCGGGGATGCTACTGATATCGATACAAAAGACGCAACGGACGCTAGGATGCAGCCGGATAAGGTAGAAGAGGAGAAGGAGACGGTGCCTGATATGGAGGTTGAATCGATCCGCATCCTGGAGAAGGGGTCTTATGAACTGAATCTCGAATCGCTGCTCGAGCGGGAAGAGATCATCATGTCTATGAAGGAAGACGGGAGGTATCTGGTACATCTTCCTTCGGTCTTCGAGAAAGGTAAGAAGGATCGGGGAACCTGAGTCACATGTCTTGCAGAGCCCATGAGGCAGCCCTGCCGAGAGTCACCTGCAAGTTGCATAACGCTAATTTTATACCTCTACATGAAACTACACCAGCCGCGACCACGATATCCACATGCCCGGATGCGATCGCAAGCACGCCCATCATGAGCGCAAGCCTGCCTGATGCATATACTACCTCCACGCGCGTGGACGGCGTATACAGACTTGCGATGCCAGCGCAATCCGCGATCAGCGACGATATATGTTCCTGCTCCACGAATCTGCCCGCGCTCAGGTTTCCGACGAAGAGTTCGTCGATCTCATCTCCTTGCACGCTGGCATCCTCGATCGCTGCCACGCCCGCTTCCACGAAGATGTCCCGAACTCCCCAAACGGTATGCAGCCGATTCATAGGGGTGCTACATCTCTTGCTATAGTGTGTCGTAGTGACTTTCTGTAATGAGGTTTTTTGTCTACAGACTCTTTGATGGTGAGAACCGATAATCTTGCATAACAAATTTGTTACATAACAATATTGTTAGGTGATAACGTTGTTACCAGTAGGCAATCGGAGATGATTTCGTCGATCGTGAAAATGGGGGATGCAGTGAGAAAGATTACCCAATCTGATGAACTGCTGCCGGCAGAAATTAGGCACTAAAATACCCACATCGATGATACACCACACACGTTTTAAGATATGAGATCACAGATACATCAAGACATACCGATGGAGGTAATATAGGTTGAAAATTCTTGTAAGCGATTCTCTCGCAGAAGAGGGCTTGGAGATACTTAAGGCAGAGCATGACGTGGATGTCAATACCGGTCTTTCTGAGGACGAACTCGTAAGCATCATACCGGGGTACGATGCCCTCGTGATCAGAAGCGGGACAAAAGTGACAGAAAAGGTCATAAACGCGGCAGACCGCCTCAAGATCGTTGGCAGGGCTGGAGTCGGCGTCGATAACATCGATGTTCCGGCAGCGACGAGGAAAGGCATAATCGTTGCGAATACGCCCGAAGGAAACACGATCTCGGCAGCAGAACACACGATCGCGATGATACTTGCGCTATCAAGGAATGTGCCGCAGGCGAACGCCTCGTTAAAGGCTGGCAAGTGGGAGCGCAAACTGTTCACAGGAAGCGAGGTTCGTGGGAAGGTTCTCGGCACGATCGGGCTTGGAAGGGTCGGAATCGGGGTTGTGAAACGTGCGCAAGGGCTTCTAATGAAGATCATCGCTTATGATCCGTTCATACCAAAGCAGCGTGCAAAGGAACTCGGGATCGAACTCGTAGACCTCGAGACCGTGCTTAAGAAGTCCGACTACATCACAGTGCATACGCCACTTACGGATGAGACCAGAGGTATGGTCAGCGATCCCCAGTTTGAGATGATGAAGCCCGGTGTCAGGATCATCAACTGCGCACGCGGCGGGGTCATCGACGAGGATGCGCTCGTGCGGGCGGTCAATAAAAACCAGATAGCAGGTGCCGCACTCGATGTCTTCGTAAACGAGCCGCCGACAGGAAGCCCGCTACTCGATTTGGATCGTGTGATCGTAACGCCACATCTCGGGGCGTCTACAGCGGAGGCGCAGGTTGCGGTTGCGGTCGATGTCGCGAATCAGGTGCTTGCCGCTCTCAGGGGCGAGTCTGTGACGAGCGCGATCAACCTGCCGCAGATCCAGTCCGACGCCATGAGTGTGGTCGCTCCGTATATCAGCGTTGCAGAGACGATCGGGAGTATATGCGCCCAATTGAGCCGCAATTTCGATGAAATCGAGATCGAATATTCTGGTGCGATCTTTGACACTGATCTCAGGATGGTTACGCTTGCAGCACTCAAAGGCGTACTTTCGCAGTCGATGGGACCGAGCGTTAACTATGTGAACGCTCCGGAACTTGCAAAGGAGCGAAAGACAAAGATCAAGGAGAGCAAATCGATCGAGACTGCGGAACAGCAGTCGATAACGATCGCGCTTACTGGAGTGGGCGAGTCGAGATCGGTCACAGGTGCGCTCATCAGCGACAACATGCGGATACTCGATATCGATGGATGCCACCTCGATATCGTACCATCGAGCTACATGATCATCTCCCGGCACGAGAACCGCCCGAATATCATCGGCCCCTGCTGCATGATACTTGGCAGGGAGAAGATCAACATATCAGGGATGCAGGTCAGCGAAACCGGAACAGACAACAGGGCGATCATGGTCCTGAATGTCGACTCGGACGTTCCTGATGCGCTGCTCGACGAGATCCGGGATGTTGACGGGGTCTCTGATGCCGAACTGATCAGAGTGTGATCGAGTAAAAGTATGAGCATGGATATGAGAAAGCGCATCTACTACCATTTCCCGCAGCGTGATGTTCACTTCGAGCAGAAATACCGATACTACGAGGACCTCCCGTATCTGGTCCGGACGATGGCAGGGCTGGACGGAAAACATGAGATGCTCATCACGGAATCGCCTGACCGAAGGGGGCACAGCATCAAGGCAAAACGCGAGATTGTGGCATACATCGTCGAGAACAATCTCGATTTTGCGCATTTAAGTCCTGTCAGCGTGGACGCGGTTCTGGTCGGGATCGAGAGTGGCGGCACGCTTGATTTTAAGATATCGCTAAAATATAGCCGCCTTGATGAAAAATATAAAATGATCGCATTGACAGGCGACGACTATCTGGTGCGGATGTATCTGGACGGTGATCTGCTCACGCTTACGGTTCATCTCGATTCCGGTCCCGGCAGGACCGAGTGCAGGCAGGTGGCAGGCGGAATCGTCGAGGCGCTCAGGCGAGGGACTGCATGACTCTGGAACAGGTCGTTGCCCAGGTGTTTCGAAAGAAGGGCAAGGTGACCTCGATCAGTGAATTCGTGTTTGCACTCTCCCTCGATCTGAAATGGTTCTCGCCTGATCAGGCAGAGTCGGTACTTACGAATGCAGAGCGACGGGAGCTTGTGCGGATCACCGATGAAGTGGTTGAGCCGTTATTCGATATCCATTCGGTGGAGATTCCGATCGATTTCAGACCTGACCAGAGCATAATAGATCGCCAGGAGCGATCCATCGATGCCACTGCCTGCAAGGGCGGGGCATTATTCGAAGAGACCAAAGAAGCATCCGAAGAGAGAACCGTAATTGACCGGGTGGTCGAGCAGCTATCCGGCGTGAAAAGCAAGCAGGAGGTCATACGCCTGATCAATGATGCGCAGGAACGTCTCGGGATCGTTGAAACGGATGCGGTTGCACTACTCGTTGCAAGGACGTGCGGCATCGATGTTTCAGGGATGATCGATGAGGTGTACGACCGTCTGGTGCGTTAACGTCCTACTCTGCTGACGGTGGCATCGATGGATCGCTCATATATGTATGCTCGGGTAACTTGTGGATAAAATCAGCGGAATCAGTGTTAATCTGTGGCTAAAAACCCTTATCAGCCACTTATTTACACAGATTGGGGTCATCTGTTTGCCATATATTACTCGAGCATATTCGCTTCTGGCGATCCATTAACGCGTCAGTTCGACAACCTTCAGCGAAAGCCCTTTCACGCACTCGTCAGGAGCGTCCCCGATCACGTCAGAGATCGTACATTTGTCACCGAATTCCAGTCCGATCGGATGGCAAAGGTCATGCATCGTACATTCGCTTTTCTTACACGTTGGCGGCTCAAAAACGATCTTCGATCCTTTGAATGCTTTTTTTGATTCGATTGCAGATATGATCGGAGATTCCACAATCTCCACCGCCTGCACGCCCTCGTCGTGTACATCACAGGAATGCTTGGTGGTGGTTCTGATATTTACGATACGATATTTTCTCCCGGGGATCAGGTTCATGCAACTGTTCTTGAATCTGCAATCCTCGCATTCCGGGGCAGGACCTTTGAATATGAACTCTGATCCGACCTTTGCAAGTCGTACTCCTATGAGTGTGATGGTTGTATTAAGTTCCATTATTTCACCTTTCCGAATTGATGTGATTTGATACGGTCGCCAAGTATTAAAATCTTGACCCAACACCTTTACATCCGCCACCAACAAAAGGGTAACCATGAACTACCAACTCCAGTGCATCGAGTGCCGTGCCCTATACGATCCGGATGAGATCATATACACCTGCCCATCCTGTGGCGGACTTTTAGAGGTGATCTATGACCTATCAGCGATAGATTTTCGCAAAACCGATGAATGCAGATCGGTCTGGAAGTATAAAGCACTCCTTCCTGTAAATATCAAACCGGTGACGATCAGGGAAGGTGGCACACCCTTATACCACATAGAACGACTCGGCGAGGGCATGGAGGTTCGCGAGATCTTTGTCAAGCACGAAGGGCTGAACCCGACCGGATCGTTCAAGGATCGAGGCATGACCGTTGGTGTGACAAAGGCGATCGAACTTGGCATGAAGACGGTTGCATGTGCATCCACAGGGAATACATCTGCCTCGCTTGCAACTTATGCGGCAAAAGCGGGGATTCCCGCAGTGGTGCTGCTTCCCGGCGGGAAGGTTGCGCTCGGCAAGATCGCACAGGCACTGATTCATGGCGCAAAGGTCTTAAACATCCGCGGAAACTTTGACGAGGCACTCCGGCTCGTGCGCGAGGTCTGCGACGAGTACGGGTTCTATCTCCTAAACTCGATCAATCCGTTTCGGCTGGAAGGACAGAAGACGATCGCTTTTGAGATTGCGGACGAACTCGGGTGGGAGGTGCCTGACCGGGTCATACTTCCTGTCGGAAACGCTGGAAACATCTCTGCGATCTATAAAGGATTTAAGGAACTGAAAGAACTCGGCGTCACCGATGCGATCCCGAAGATGACCGGTATCCAGGCAGAGGGCTCGCGTCCGGTTGTGGACGCTATAGACCGCGGACTTGCAGAGATCGTGCCCGAGGCAAACCCTGAGACGATTGCAACTGCGATACGGATCGGGGATCCTGTAAACGCTGCAAAGGCACTCCGTGCGATCAGGGAATCGGGCGGACTTGCGATCTCGGTCTCTGATGATGAGATCATTTCTGCGCAGCGTGATCTGGCATCGGTTGAGGGAATCGGTGTTGAGCCGGCAAGCGCGACATCGGTTGCCGGACTGCGGAAACTGGTTGCGGAGGGGCTGATCGACGCTGATGAGCGGATCGTCTGTATCACGACCGGCAATATCTTGAAGGATCCAACCGAGGTTGTGGATGTCTGCGCAAAGCCACTCGAAGTGGATGCTGATATCGATGCTGTGCGAAGAGCAGTGTTTGGGTGACCAAGACCGCGGGGTAATGTGGTGAAATCATGGCGGGGTGCAATATGACGCAGAACCGAATGACCGCTGGCAGAGCGATCATCGGCGTGCTTGCGCTGCTGGCTGTCTTCTGCGGAATGGCGGCTGCTGAGCAGTTGTATGTCAATGAAAGCGGCTGGTGGCGTGATGGCGTGTTCAATGCGAGTGGGACGCCGATACAGGCGGCGGTGGGTGCTGCGGGTGAGGGGGATTCAATTTAGGTGTGGAACGGGAGTTACAGCGAGAACGTGGATGTGTACAAACGGCTCACGCTGGAGGGGGAGGGCGCGGATGTGGTGACTGTGACCGCGGCAGATTTTGGCGACCACGTTTTTGAGGTGACCGCTGACTATGTGAACATTTCTATGTTTACGGTGACAGGGGTAACGAGTTTCCTGTATGCTGGGATTTATCTCGACGGTGTGGATCACTGCAACATCACTGAGAATACCGCATCGTGCAACTACAATGGCATCTACCTGTACTATTCGAGCAACAACACGCTTGTGAACAACACCGCGAACTCGAACAACTGCTACGGCATCGGATTGCACTATTCGAGCGACAACATGCTTGCGAGCAACAACGCCTCGAACAACGAACGCGGCATCTGTCCGTGGTCTTCGAACAGCAACACGCTCACAAACAACACCGCAAACTCGAACAGCGACAACGGCATCTACTTGGAATATTCGAGCGACAACATGCTTGTGAACAACACGATGTCGGAAAATGTGCACAACTTCTATGTGCTCGGCTATAGTCTCTCCGAATACATCCAGAACATAGACATAAGTAACACAGTAGATGGAAAACCGATCTACTACTGGGTCGGAGAGCAAGATAAGACGATTCCACGTGATGCTGGCTTTGTTGGAGTCGTAAACTGCACAAACATCACCGTCAGAGACTTGACACTGACGAACAACCGAGAAGGAGTGTTATTTGCATACACCGAGAATTCGAGGATAGAGAACGTCACGGTATCAAACAACTGGTACGGCATCCGCCTGGAGTATTCGAGCAACAACACGCTTGCGAGCAACAACGCATCGGACAACGACGACGGCGTCTGGCTGTCTTGTTCGAGCAGCAACACACTCACAGGCAACACCGCGTCGAACAACGACTGCGGCATCATCCTATGTGATTCGAGCAACAACACGCTTGCAAACAACAAGATGTCAGGAAATACGTACAACTTCGGTGTCTTCGGGGTATACCGCTTCAGTCTCTCCGAATACACCCAGAACATAGACATAAG
>JGI24025J20009_10001496_pt1 | contig 17535 bp, 14 predicted proteins | sample Cruoilmetagenom3_FD_20009 | JGI IMG/M metagenome (IMG submission 20009) | reverse complement strand
CGGTAATAAAAATCACCAAGGCCGAAAAGAGCGCACCCAAACACTAAAAAATGTAATTGAACGCGCAGTAGCAGATAACGGCGTAGTGTTAGTGCCGGCATTTAGTATTGGCCGCACACAAGAGCTACTTTACGAGTTAGAACAGCTAATACATCAATCAGCTAAAGGATCGCCTTGGCGAAGTATTCATGTAATTTTAGACTCCCCCATGGCAGCCAATTTTACAGAGCAATATATTAAGTTTAAACACTTATGGGATGCAGAGGCTAAGCGCAAAGTAGCCAAAGGCCGCCACCCGCTAGACTTTGAAAACCTAACCACGGTAGATACCCATAGCGAGCATATCGCCATTATTAATTATTTAGCCTCGCGCAAAACTCCCACCATTATTTTAGCTGCTAGCGGAATGTGCAGTGGCGGGCGAATAGTTAATTACCTTGAACGCTTTTTACCTGACAAAACAACCGATGTATTGTTTGTTGGCTACCAAGGCCGCGGTACATTGGGGCGCGATATACAAAAATATGGCCCCCGCAATGGGTATGTTTTTATAAACGATACGCGTATTACAATTAACGCACAGGTGCACACCATTAGTGGTTACAGCGCGCATGCCGATCAAAACGGATTAGTTAAATTTGTTACCGGCATGCGTAAAAAACCAAGCCATATAAAAATTGTGCATGGTGATGAAGACGCAAAGCGCGCATTAGCAAGTAAATATAAAGAGGTATTAGGTAGTGAAGTTAAAATAGAGATAGGTAAGTAAAAAGAAGGGAGCCAAAGTTAAACCTAATATTTACTTACCGATGCGAAGTTTGAATACTGCTGCTAATGATTAAAGTGAAACAAATACAAGGGCTGAATTGACGCTTGTTAAGCTTACCGAAACACTAAACTACTTAATATTAAATAGTAAAATGAATGTTCTAAAAGATGGACTTAACCAAAGTGAACGAATTGTATGCTTTAAGAATTTAGCGCTACCTACATTACGGTAAGCTCTTGCCAAAACGTGCTCCAACCTCGATTCAAAGATTCTCCTATCTTTTGTAGATATTGCATGAAGTTTATTTTTATATTTAGCCTTCATATAAACGATTGTGTCTAAGTGTTTATCCACATTACTAGTTATTTGATTGCCAACATTTGTATGAACAGTATAAATCAAGTTGTGCTTATTATCCCACGCGCTTTGTGTAAGTTCTAATACTCTTATCCAAAGATCATAATCTTGTAAAGATTTTAGGTTTTCATCAAACCCATTAGACAACTCTAAAAATTCCCTTTTTACAGATACCCCAGAGGTAGATCCTATGTAATTACCACGCCAAATAACGCTTTCAGCTTTTTTATGTTTACTTTTTCTTTTAATGTGTTTTAAGTTTGTATCCTGTACAAAGCATTTCCCTGTATATACTAAACCTATCTCATTATCATTAATGAAAACTTCAGCTTGGTCTTTTATTTTATTTTCAAGCCAGAAATCGTCGTCATCTAAAAAATGAACAAGTGGCGAAGAGGTTTTTTTAATTCCTAGATTACGAGAGAAATTGCCTCCTTTAGGCTCTGAATTATAGATATAATTAAACTTAATATTTAATCTTAAAGCTTGTTCGTTAAACATATTAAGTAAAGAAGTTGAAAGATGCTTAGCCGAACAATCATCAATAATAACTAGTTCAGTAGGCAATAAAGTTTGAGTAAAAACAGACTCAACCGCTCTTTCTAAATACTTAACTCTATCTTTCGTTGTAATTACTACTGCCGAATTCATTACCTAAACCTCTTGTAAGCAAACTTTTTTACCACTGTAGGCGATACTCTCATGAAAAAAAACAACCCTATAAATACTAAATCCGAAAGCTTTTTTGACAGTTTATTCCATGCTGAAAATTTTAATTTAACTTCATTTAATACTTTCTTTTTGCTTCGCCTTTGAAAAAAGTCATTACCAACTCTAAAAAATAATAATGATTCATTTTGGTTTCCAAAGGTATAACCATGCTCTAAAAGCCTAATCCATAGATCATAATCTTGAGTATTTAATAGACTAGCATCGTATCTAAAGTTATCTTTAGTAAATACATCTGCATTCATAAAAACAGTAGGATGATTTACAGGACATCTTCGTACGATGTTTTTTAAGATCTCTGCATGCTCACTATACATCTTTTTTTCTTGTTTATGTTTACCATTTTCATCTATCTCTATTAAGTCACTACCAACAATATCTAAACTTTTATTTTTAATGTAATTAAGCTGTTTTTCCAGGCGTTCTACATGAGAAATATCGTCTGCATCCATTCTTGCTATATAACTGAAATCACCCTCGTTAACTCTATCTAACAGCTCATTTAGTCTAGCAGCTAATCCCTTGTTATCATTATAAAAAATCACCGTCACTTTGGTATTTAAATTAATTTTATTTAAAAATGCATTTACATCATTATCTACCGGGCCATCTACAGCAATAAAAAAGTGAAATTTTTGATATGTTTGATTTAAAATACTTTCGACAGCTTCAATTAAATAAGTAAGTGAATCAGCTTTATATACAGACATCAATACAGCTATTCTATCAAGCATCACTTGACCTCATTTTAGCACCCAGTGCTTGATCATAACTTTTAGGTTCAAAAGCACCTAAGCCGTTCTCAGGGAAGTTAGTTAGTTCGCCAAAGTAAATTTGGTCATCAAGTATGTATAAATCCACTCTAATGAAATCAAATTCTTTAGATAGTTTTTCTGCTATCTCTATTGCTTGCTCAAATAGGCGTGGCTTTTCAATAGGTTCGCCTGGGGGATAGATAAGCGTTACATCTAATTGCTCAAAGTCTCTACTATACAGGTTTCTTTTATGACCCTTAAACCGATCAAGATCAATTTGAACCAGCTCGACTCTACCATTAAGACAAAAAAACTTATAATCTGGCGGTACATCAGAGTTAAAGCTTATAAATTTCTCTACCACTAGTTCTCTAGGTGTATTTTTATATACCCATTCTCTTCCCAAGAGGTAATAGTCTGTTTTTTTCCATTTTTCTGTTGCACTATATATTTCACTAAACTCACATTTATTTTTATCAACTATCCTAACCATTTGTGAGCCATGGCGCGCTTTTATAACAAAACGTTCCGGTAGACCATCCCACACTTGTTTTGTAAAAGTTTTTCCAGACCAAAGCAACGGTATTAGGTCGACACCACTACCTGCTTTACCTACAAAATCTCTTACTAACAATCTATCAGTAACGGTTTCTCGAAGCTGCTTTTCTTTGCTATCTAATAAACCACATTTTTTACTTAGCAGTCTTTCACTAAAGCCATTCCCTTTCAAATTAGGAATTTTTTTATGATACAAAGAATATTTAACTATCGAGAAAAGTTTGTCAGGTACAAAAGCTAACAGTTTAGCTATAAAAATTTTCACTCTCATTACGAGCTCCTAGATATATCAATCAAGCTAAATTTTGCTTGTTTGATTTTTTACTTAATACGATACTAAGACATAGAAAAAATCCATACGCCGAACTCAATTCATATGAGAGGTGCCATTGTATAAAAAAGTAAATTGTAATTAAAAAAATGAAATCGAGATCAGATTTGTCGCCTATATTTTTATATATTTTAACTAGAGCAAAAATCATTATTAAAACGAACAATAATGTAAGTAAATACCCCCCTACAATTAAGAACTCAAGTGTCAAGCTATGGGGATAAAATCCCAAAAGCGGCAAATACGATCTTAAGCCATAACCCCAAAATCGCTCTGAACTATAATTAAACACTTCGACATAATAAGTATACCTTGCCTCTTTCTCGATACTAAAGATTAATCGTTCCATTTTGCTTATCACAAAAGATGAAAGAGTATATATTTCTTCCCAATAAGTAATCAAAATCGGTGCTGAAATTAGAGAAATATATAATAAATATCTTTTTCTTTTATATTGAAAGCTCATATATACTAAAAGCAATACCGTGCCTAAAAGAACCCCTCGTGCTGGTGTTTTTAAAACCATGAAAAAAGAGAAAGTGAAACATAATAACAAAAAAAACTTTAAAACAAGTTTTTTTTCTCTCAAAAATAATAGGTAAAAAGCCACTACAGTGATGCCTATAGGTAGGCCTAAGTTTAGATAACTCAAGGCGCCTGAGGATGTTGCTTTAATAACTCCAACAAAGCTTAGTAACGAAAAACTAAGCCCGTATAAAACAGATACCTTCATTAAAGAGGCACGGGACAAGTTGACTTTAGTAGAGAAAACAACCGCTAATACTACGATAAAAACAATATTTATTAACTTAAAAATATACTCAAAAGTCGGAGTTGTATAGCCTTGCCAAAAAGAGAGCATTAAACAACCAAAAAAAAGTGTAAGTATACTTAAAGCAAATAGTGCCTCTCTATTCAATGAAAAATGCCTATAGCCTAATACAAATATTGCAACACCAAAAGCTAAGCAAACTAAATTCAAAACGGGGCTGAACACAAAGAATTTCATCGAGGGTAGAAAAATAGTTACCCAAATCCAAAGTAAGCACAGATAAGACAAAGTTACTTCAATGCTAAATTTAAAACTTTTGCCCATTCTTCTTCCCAATTAGCCTTAGAGAATGAACTCTTAGCAGTAATATATGCATTTTTTTGATATGAAGTTAACCGCTCTTTGTTTTCAATTAAATCACATAACTCTTTATAAAACGCATCAAAAGTAGGTGGAACTAAAGAACCATTAAAGTTATTTAGGATGATATTTGTCATACCACCTACATTAGAGGCTACAACCGCACAATTTGAAGCCATTGCCTCTAAAAGAGATAGAGATGTTCCTTCTGATCCAATAGAAGGAACTAGAGCAATTGAAAAGTCTCGATGAAAATCAATGGACTTTGAAGAATCAAACTTGGTTAAAAATATACGCTCATGTGACTCTGCAAGCTCTTTAACTATCGAAAGTTTAGGGCCATCCCCTGCAAAATAGAACTCTACATTTTGGTATTTACTGACAAGTTTACTCGCTAGTTTAAGCGCTATATCTACACCGCGCCTATCAACAAAGCGCCTAGCAAAAACAATAGTTATTTTATCATTCATTTTTACAATTGGTTCTGCAGGTATATCAGTAAAATTAGGTATTACATGTATGCTATTAGAAATTTGGGAGCTAGAACGATAGGTTCGATACCAATTTAAAAAATTGTAGTCGACACAAACTGCAGCTTTCGAATTTTCAAAAATTTTGATAGCTTTGTGTCGCTGTAATGTTTTATATAACCATGTAAAGCCACAATTAACTAAAGCTCTTTTTAAAGGCGAATGCATAGCTTCAGTATCAAAGCCAATGCCGTGCTGTATATTTATTGACTTAAACTCGGCGTTTGGCTGTGAATATTGATCAGATCCCCAAATTAACAAGGTATTACTTACGGAGTTTTCAGATTTTAGATATTCAAATGTTTTTTTAGGGTTTATATTTCCTTTAGTGTCTACCCCTTTTACAATGTAATAGGGTTGCTCTATTTCAAAGGAACTTTTAGCACTCTGATATATTACCGGTTTAACATTGAAGTTATCAAAAATTACCTTTGCTAGTGCAGTAAGGTAAGTCTGAATGCCGCCGATCGTTTTATGATCGCCATCAAGTGTGTAGAGTCGATCAATTAAGATTACAAAGTTGTGCATATCATAAACTCTCTAATAAAGTATCTATTGTTTTGTTCGACTCAATATACTTGCGCTTTTTGGTTTCTAGTAAGTCAGCGGTTATTTTATCATAATTATTTTCAATTTGATTTTTATAGTGCGCGAATCCCATCACGGGGTCGTAAAGAATTACTCCACTGAGCTCAATAGAAGCCTGAACTAATTTCGGTTCAATTGGTAATGCGATAACAGGAATCCCCAGTAGTACAGAATATATTACGCCATGATAACGACTCGAAAATACCATCTTGTAATTACCTAAAGTATCTAAGAATTTGTTTATAGTCATCGTATATGGATTCCACTCAAATGAGCTAAGGTTATTATTTCTAATAAACTCTTTTAACTTTTTGTCAGGACCAAATGTTATAAAGTCTACCTTATTAATATCTAAACCTTTAATTTGCTCAATAAGTCCTTCAATTGTATATTCACTTTGAGTATGCTCCCAATCTCTGAGCACTACAGCAATGCGACCATTATCTTTCTTTCCTTCTCTCACTTCTTTAGAAAGACAAATATCCACTGTTTTAATCGCTTTAACATTTCCTTCTTTAGCAAAGTTCATACTCTTATTATCTCTTAATGAAACAAAGCTAGAGAGTTTCATTCTCGTGAGTATATTTTCTTTTATCTTGGAATTAGGTAAAAATGGGCCTAAACCAATTGCTAGATAAAACTCTTTATCGTACTCAACAGGCTTAACCCCCTTATTGAATAACCTATTATTTAATTTATTTAATGCGTAAATAGGGTTGAAGAAAAGACTCAAAAATTGCTTTGGCTTTCTAGCTTTTCCAAAATCATAAAATTGTGTTCCACCACCGTATATTAGATTTTTACATTTTATCTTATATAAATCTTTCTTCACGATTACTTTAGAATTTGGGTACCACTGGGAAATATAAGCATTATTACTCCCCCAGACCGCTATTTCTTGCTCTGTGTATATTGATAGCAATTTTTTATATATAACATCAAGAAGAGCATCATCACCAAAATTAGAGGCACCATAAGCGCCCCTAATCAAACATTTATATTTATCCATTTTTAAACTCTAAATAATATTTTTTTTCTTTAAGCAACTGCTTAAACTCATGTATGTTCTTTCTTTGTCCAATTATCTTTGCGGGGTTCCCCCCCACTATAGAATAGCTAGGTATGCTTTTAGTAACCACACTACCCATTGCAACAACGACACCATCTCCGATATTTATTCCAGGGCATAGTTTTACTCCAAAGCCTATCCAGCATGCACTTCCGATAGTTATTGGCTTTTCGATGATTTCTTCATCATAAGGAACCAGTGTTTGGGATTGGTAGTTATGGTTTGCAGACCAAATCGTAGACTGCGGTCCTATTATAGTTCCATCTCCTATACTTATATTTCCATAACCATACCAGTATGCTTCAGGGCCAATATAACAATAATCGCCTATTGAGATTCTATTTGGGAAGAAAAACTTTCCTTTAGATATTATTGACTTTGTACCTACAAACTTGAAGTTTGGGCTCTTCTTAAAGAAAGATTTAAGCTTTTTTATAATCATATTTTAAAAGTACCAATATTAAGCCTACAAGGCGTACTGCAGCAAAAACAGTTATTGCACCAAATATACCAAAGTAGTATATCAACACCCCACCAAATATAATTGTGAGTCCTAACTGAAACGTATAAATTTTGTTTAGATAAGTATTAAGGTTTCTATTTACTAAATCCAAACGAATAAACCCTGCAAGAAAACTAAATAACATACCGAGTAAAATAGGGCCTATATAAAAAACTACATCTGCATATTTTTCATAGAAGAAGTATTGAATTACTAGATAAGCAACAAGATAAAATAGAAGTAAAAATGACGTTGAAATTGAGAAAAGTAAAATGATATTTTTTATTTTTAATAATCTTGGGTTATTTTTTACGTAGGGTAGTAAAGCTGAGTTTACAGCGGTAGAAACAATCGAAATTACGGCACAAACAGTAAATGCAATACTGTACAAACCTAATTGCTTACCATCTACCTGCCCACTTTCACTATAATACTTTAACCACCATGTTTCAGAACGAATCATAATTAAAGAGGATATCTCAAAGAAATAAAAACTGCCTACCATTCTACTAAATAGTAAAAAATTCAGCTTTAAGGTAATTTTCTTTAAATAAATAACTAGTAGTACAATAGCAATAGCAGCTGATAAATACGAATAGATATAAATAGGATTATCAAATGAAGATAAGAATAGATAAGCAAAAATTAAAATTATTATGTTCTTTAATGGCAAGGTAACAGCATAACTAAAGAATTTTTTTTTACATTGTAGATTAGATAAGTGCGAATCAAAAAAAGATAAGCAAAAGCCAGTAATTAAACATACAATGATTAAATGATCTGGTATTAAGTTTAAAATATAAAAAAATAAAGCACTTAACGATAAAATTATAGCTATTAGTAACTTTATGGATATAAAGTTGCTCTCTAAAGATGTATCACAATTAAATACGTAGCTATTATTAATACCAACAGAGGGCAATGTAGTTGCTAAGGTGATTATAGATAAATAAAAGTAAAAGTTACCATACTCGGTCACTGTTAGTTCATTCATTATCACTAAAGATGTTAAAAATGCTATAAACGCAGAAACTAAACGAGACGTTCCAACACTCAATATCGCTTTATATAGTTTCATAGCAACTACTTTTTAATTAATTGAAATAAAATACTTTATCAAAAATCTTTCTTACTGATCACATCGACGATTCGCTTAACAGCCATGCCATCTCCATACGGGTTGTGTGCCTGACTCATTTTTTTATATTCTGAGTTATCATCCATCAATAATTTGATCTCTTTAACAATTCTATCTTGATCAGTACCAATTAACTTAACAGTACCTGCATCAATAGCTTCAGGCCTTTCTGTTGTATTACGCATTACTAATACAGGCTTGCCTAAGCTTGGTGCCTCCTCCTGTATACCACCTGAATCCGTCAGGATAATATGAGCTTTACCCATTAAATATGTGAAAGGTAAGTATTGCTGTGGTTCAATTAAATAAATATTATCTATGTTTTTTAAAATACGATTTACAGGCTCTTGTACATTTGGATTGAGGTGTACAGGGTAAACAATCTGAGCATCGGGATAATCACGCGCAATGCTAGCTAGTGCCTTACATATATTTTCGAAACCCTCCCCGAAACTTTCCCGCCTGTGCCCAGTAACTAGTACTACTTTTTTATTATGATCTAAAAAAGAAAACTGCTCTTTTAGGCTACTCTTTAATGGTTCATTTGATTCTAATACTTTCTGAATATGGAATAATGCATCAATTACAGTATTTCCTGTAACTATAATATTCTCTTCTGGGTACCCTTCATTTAGCAAATTCTGCTTAGATGAATTTGTAGGCGCAAAGTGAAGTCTCGCTAACGCTCCTGTCAGCTTTCTATTTGCCTCTTCTGGCCACGGCGAATAAATATCACCTGTTCTTAAGCCAGCTTCAACATGAGCAACAGGCACTTGTTCATAGTATGCGGCTAAGCTAGCCGCAAAAGTTGTAGCTGTGTCTCCATGTACCAATATGAGTTCAGGTTGAAAAGACTTTATTATAGGCGTTAATTCAACTAGTATTTTTGAAGTTATCTCAGGCAAGGTTTGGCCAGACTTCATTATATTAAGATCATAATCCGGTGTAATCTCAAACAACTCTAATACTTGATCTAGCATTTCACGATGTTGGCCTGTTACACATACTTTTGGATTAAATCTATCATCCGCAATAAACTGAGTTACTAGAGGCGCCATTTTTATAGCTTCAGGCCTCGTGCCAAAAACAGTTAATACTTTAATACTCATGAGTTCACCTTATTTATTCTTTAAAATTAATGTTTTCTTATCCAGCTCAATATTCGCCATATACGAGATAGGGCATAGCAATAAAGAATAAATATCAAAATAAAAATAGTTAATAATATCCACTCAGGCACAGCTAAGTAATCCAATAAACAACCTAATGAAGCACAAAAAACGGACATAAGCGCTATTACTACTAATGATTGCTTTCTGGTACAGCCTGCACGCTCGAATATATGATGAAGATGATCACGGTCAGGCTCAAATGGTGAAGTACCTTTTCTAATTCTCCGGTACATTATTGCGGCCATGTCCATCAGTGGTATAGCTATTATATATAATGCAGTTACTGGTTTGAATGCGGAAACGGTTTCATCTGTTGCAATAAGTAACATCCAAACGATTGAAAAACCAATTAACATGCTACCCGCATCCCCCATAAACACTTTGCACATCTGTTTGCTTGGCCATCGTAAATTAAATAATAAGAACGCGATTATAGCCGATATAAACAATAAGCATAGCAAGTACCATGAAGAGCCCGACATACCAAGCAAAATAGCTAAAGCAGTGAAGGTAATAACACTTAAAACACCTGCTAGCCCATCAATACCGTCCACCATATTAAACGCGTTAATGCCACCTATAACAGCTATAATTGTTACCAATACACTTAATTTACCAAGTTCTAATTCGAAAATACCAAGGATATTCCCAAAACTTTTTAATGAGACATCTGCCCAGTAAACCATAACTAAGGCAAGTAATATTTGAATACTTACTCGTAGTTTAACACTCAAGCAAAAGCGGTCATCAAATACACCTAGTAGCATCACGGCAGAGGAAGTTAGCAAATATACTTTGAACGTATGTGTGTAATCCAAAAATATCAATGATGAAATTAGTACACTAATATATATAGCTACACCACCTACTAATGGGACCTGCCCTTCATGTTTTTTTCTTGCTGTTGGAGTATCAACTAAACCAACTTTTGAAGCTATAGGTTCACAAAGACAAATAATTATAAAGCATGTAAAGAAAGCCACTATTAAAGAAATCATTTCACTCATTTTTACGATTTTCCCTATAGCCATCTTTTGAATAAAAATATGAAAAACTCATATTAAAGCACTCTTGGCTGTAAATAAATTAGTCGTACCAGTACAAGAAAAATACTAATTAGAAACCCACCGATAGCACCTAAAATACAAATTAACGCTCTACGCGGACTCTCTTTTTCTTCTGGGGCAAAAGCTGGATCGATTGTTTTAAAAATATACTCATCACGTACATTAGCGAACATGATTGTTTTAGCTTGTTCTTCGTATAAGTTATAAAGAACCGAGCGCATATCTGCAACCTTAGTACTATTAAGTTGTTCTGTTAAAAACTTCTGACTTTTAATAGCTTCATTAACATCTCGTTTTTTCATTTCATTATTTATTTCGAAGATAATTTTTGATACCCACTTTTGAGCTATTAAAGCTGAATAATAATCGATAGATACCCTAACTAAACCGGTAGTTTCGTCTTGCTCAACTCTAAATATTTTAGAAAAGCGTTTATAAGCTTCCTGTTCTGAAGGTTCAGCCTTTAAAGGAGGAGAAACTTCTCTAAGCCAGCTTCTATTTTTCTCATCATATAACTCTTTATCATATAGTAAATTACCAGTGCCTGAATCCCAGCCTTTAACGGCCATTAATTCAGGTAGTATTTTGTACTTGTGTATAAACTCAGCAACGAACTTTCGAGACCGCATTATTTCAAGCGCTAACTGGACTTTATCACCTGAGCTGCCCCCTCCTATGTTTATACCAGCCAAACTAGCAAGGCCACCAAATTGGGATGATATTGAATTAGATGAATCTTGCTTCACTGGAATAATTAATGCCTCTGAACGGTAGACATTTGGCTGATAGATTGCGTAGAGCAGAGATAATAATAATATGCTTCCACTAAGACCTGCTATAAACCATTTACCCTGCCATAAAGCGATAACAACTTCATTTAGCTCAAGCGTATCTTTTAGCCCCGTACTTTTCCCTAAACTTTTAATGCTCACTCTTAATCACCTTAGAATTTATAACTGGCATAATACGATTAAAGACTTCCAATAGCGGCAACTGCTACACCCAGTTGATAAAGAATCTGCGTTGCTGTACTCCAAAGCGTTAGTTTGTCCATATGGCTTGCATCCATTGGTATTACTATTGTATCGCCAGGTTCTAACTGCTCTGAGTTATTAGCAGCAAACCAGCCGCCTGTGTTTGGTATTTTTACTGAGCCATTTGCTTTAATTATGTAAATGCTGTCTTCATCAGCGCGATCTTTAAGGCCACCACTTAAATCAATGTATTCATCTACACTTATACCGGCTTTGTATAAATGAGAGGTAGAGTAATTAACTTCACCTATTACGCTAATCGAGTCACGCTTGCTTGGCACATATAAAACATCTCCGTCTTGAAGCACTAAGTTTTGTTTGTTTTCAACAATAAGTGGTAAGTCGATAACTAAACGCCCTACCGCTTGTACACTCGCAAGGTCATTTAATAACTTATTCATTTCATCATAAGAAAGTGAATTACTGCTTACTGAGTTTTGAAAGCTCTTTGATGCAATATCACGACGTAACTCGGTTGATAAGCGAGCTAGCTGTTGTTGTTCTTGTTCTTTAATTGAGGCACGGGTGAATACAGCTGCTTTTTGTTCAGCAAACTCAGAGAAGCCGCCTGCGCGCTCTAAAAGCTCTGTTAGTGTTTCGCCGCGGCGAATTGTGTATGTACCAGGAAATCTTAACTCACCTTTAAGCTCTACTTTTACGTTTTCTTGCCAATTTGGGATGGCGAATACGTTAATGCTGTCTTTACTTTGCAATGTAATATTGCTTTGTAAATCACCACGCATTGCACTTTCAAGGTCTAAACGTAAGTGTTCTATTTTAGACGCGTCGCTTGCAACAATACGCGTAATTTCGGCTTGTTTTACGTAGGCAGACTCTAGCAAGCCACCTGCAGCGGTTACTAAATCACGTACATCACCGCCTACCATTAACGGGTAAACACCTGGGAATGTAACGTTACCGCTAATTTCTACTAGCTGCATAGCCTGCTCAACTGAGGCTTGCTGCTTAAATTTGGCAATAATGGGGGCTAAAAGGTTATGGCGGCTAAATAAAGCGTAATCTTCAGGCTTTAACTCAAGCTTTGCTTCTTCTTTTGCTTTACGTTTTGAAATTTCGGCGATTGTAGGGGCTTTATTTTCTTCAAAAACCCCCTCCTCTTCTTGGCTTATACCGATGTATTTTTCAAACTCTTTTTGCTGATATGTATGCCATTGCTCAGCCTTTAGCTGCTGCTCTTGCTGCTCTTGGCTTAGGGCCATATTAGCAAGTGCTGATTTTTCAGCTTCTTTTTCTTCAAAGCGGCTAAATACTATGATTTTGTCATTAGCTTTTAATGCTAAATTGTTTTCAGGGTTTTTAATAATGGCTTGTGCTACATCAAATTGATGCGCTTCTATATCACCATTTATGTTAATTTCGCGAATAACTAAGCCGTAGCTTAAATCTGCTTGTGGCAACAAATCGCCACGTACTGATTTTAAAACATCAGAAATACGCTTACCTTGATACCATTGATAATTCCCTGGGCGCGCTACAGCACCAATTAAGCTAATAGAGTTTTTGTATTGTGAACTTACAGAATTAAAGCGTACACGGTCGCCATCTTGCGGGATGTAGTTAATTTGTGGCTTAGTAAAGTCTACTGATAGCACTTCTTTACGATCAAAATTGAAACGCTCTACCACGGCATTTTTAGCATAAGCACCGGCTTTTAGGCCCCCTGCCATAGTGAGTAACTGCTTAGCTGTTTCGCCTTTTTTAAGTTCAAATATTGCAGGGCGTTTAACTAAGCCATCTACAGCAACTTGGGCACCGACTGGTGGCACAAAAACAACATCACCAGGCTTTAATACTATGTCGTTGCTGCTGTCGCCATTAATTAGTAAATCGTAAAGGTCGAAATTTGCTACTGTTTTACCAGCGCGTTTTACTTGTATGTTACGCAGTGAAGCAATTTCAGACACACCACCGCTTACAAACAAAGCATGTGATACTGTTGTTAAAGACGATACGCTGTAGCTGCCTGGTTTGTAGGCCTCACCTAATACAAGTATGCGCATACTACGCAGTTGGCCCAGTGATACAAAGGCTTTTACACCGATTACTTCTTGCTCAACTTTTACTTTTATTAGTTCTTTAATTTCGGCAAATGTTAAGCCTGCTACTTCTACAGGGCTTAAATCGGGAATGCTAATACGCCCTTCACGGTCAACAGTTACATCAAAACTATCGCTTTCTTTACCGTAAAAGTTAATTTTTAGTTGATCCCCAGGACCTACTATATAAGTGTCAGGTACGGCTGCATTTTCACTAGGCATAAATGTGGTGGGTTCACCGGCAAAAAGCTCGTAGCCGTAAGGCTTTAATTCTTCTGTTTTTGGCTTAAAACGCTCTTCGTCAGTTAAGTCTTCTTGTTCTTTTTCTGGGCGTTCGCCGATAGTTGACTGTTGCTCATTTGAGTTTTCGCCATTTGATTGATTAGCGCCGGTGATCGTAGAAATATCTACACCGTATTGTTTTGCTAGGGCTTCTTGCTGGGCTATTGGCAATTTTTTAAATTGCTCAATTTGTGAGGCCGTTGGCGTAAAAGCCATGGCACTAAAACTACAAAGTAGAATAAAAGCACTAAAAAATTGTGTAAAAACTTTCACGAGTAGGTATATCCCTAGGTCTACAACCAAAATTGGTGGCTATAATACATTAAATCTAAACAAATAAAAAAGGGACTTTCGTCCCTTTTGTCACTTAAATGTCATTAAATACGGTTTTTGGTTAAAAACTGTAAACTAACGTTAATGACGTCTCTGTATCTGTGCTTTCTTCGTCATCAGCAACATCTGAGTTGTTGGTAACATTAAAAGCGACTTTCATTTGCAGCGAGCCATTTATTTTTGCTAGCAATGCAGTTTCTGAACGCGTTTTGGTGTTTGAGTCACCGTACTCAACTGATACAAGTTGAGTAAAACGTGCACTGTCTGAAATCTGCCAGTTGTAATCAAGTTTACCTAAAGCAATTACTTCACTGTCGCTTTCGCCTGCAAGTAGGTTACCGTCGTCATCAACTTGCGTGCTGTCGTCTGAGTATTCAAAAAATTTGTAACCCGGACCAAACTCTGCATTTAACCACATATCTGGTTGGTCAATTAAACGTAAGCCGTAACCAGCAGAAATTACAGATTCAGTCCTATACGCGCCAAAGTAGTCTGAAACGTGTGAACCATAAATGAATAAATGAGAGTTCTTTTCATTTAATTTGTAATTACCTTGCGCAGATGCAGAGTACTTTTCGTTCGTACGCTGTTTGTCTTTGTCGCCGTTGTCATCCTCTACTTCATCTTCTTTATAGATGCCGTCGATTTTGTACTCATTATTCCAGTTTTCTAGGTGATGTAATACCTTTAAACCGCCTTTTAATGTTGTAGTTTCAGTGTTACCACTAGTGACAATAGCACCTAGCTCGCTTGTTACTTCCCACGTTTTTTTCTCTGCGTCTTCAGCGAATGCGTTAGTTGCAGCAGATGCTGCAACTAACAGTGTTAAAAGCTTTAATTTCATTAAAAATAACCTATTTAATCCTAAAAATTATACTAATTCGCTTAATTAAGTAATCTATTTTGAGGCTGGAAAAACGTGTTGATAGCCAGGCAAAAAATTCGCTATTTAGTTGTTCTAAATGAGAATTTTTAACGCAGATAGCGACACGTTTAACCCCGCAAAATGATTAAGTATTATTGCGGATTTGTATTAGTCTTGCTTGTGTAAATGTACATCCATTTGTGGAAATGGGATTGTAATGTCTGCATCATCTAATGCAATTTTAATGTTCTCTAATAATGCCCAGTACGTTGGCCAGTAATCACCAGAGTTTACCCAAGGACGCACAATAAAGTTTACGCTTGAGTCTGCAAGTTCAGAAACTGCAACAGTATATGCTGGATCTTTAAGTAAACGAGTCTCTGCGTCAAGTACTGACTGTAATACTTCTTTTGTTTTACGTAAGTCAGCATCGTAACCTACACCAATTACTAAATCGATACGGCGAGTAGACTCACGCGAGAAGTTAGTAATAGCACCAGACATAATTTGTGAATTTGGTACGATAATTACTTTGTTATCTGGAGTGCGAAGCTCTGTAGAGAATATTTCAATTTTTTTAACTGTGCCCATTTTACCGCCAGCTTCAACAAACTCACCTGATTTAAATGGACGAAGTAATATAATAAGTACGCCAGATGCAAAGTTAGACAGCGAACCTTGCAGCGCTAAACCAACAGCTAGGCCAGCCGCACCTAAAATAGCAATAAACGAGGTTGTTTCTATACCGATTTGCGAAAGTGCCATTAAAATAGTGGCAGCAAATACGATGGCATAAACTATACTCGATACAAATGAGCCTACAGCTTTATCAACTTTCTTTTTATCGAATGTTTTTTCTGTTAAACCTGCACAAAACTTGGCAATACGGCTACCAAGTAAAAAGATAACAAGCGCAATAACTGCTTGAATACCGTAGTGTAAAATTAGGCCTGAGTTTTCGTTTAGCCAAGTAAGTATTGAATCCATAGTAACTCCAAATAGTTTTTATTAAGCAATTTCCCGCAAGTGAGTATACATTAATTTACATTTTATTCTCATTAAATAGTAAATTATCACTACAAAATAATTTTTATTATCAGCGCTAATTACGCTACACACTCTTTATGAACCTTTACTGATAGTAGGCAATTTTATGAAATATTTATTTTTTTTGATTTTTTTTAATTTTAGGCTTCACAACATTTATAATATTATGTATTATGCGCGCCACACCAAACGAGGTGTGTAGTGGCGGTTGTAGCTCAGTTGGTAGAGCCCCGGATTGTGATTCCGGTTGTCGCGGGTTCAAGCCCCGTCAATCGCCCCATTTTTTCTCTTCTTATTTTTTCATGTAAACTTCCTAGCAATATTTAAAATAAATTATTAATTTATTACCCTCAATGAAATAACTTTTCACACACCCATTTTTATTAATTTTTCTTTTTAAATACGTTCTAAAATAGCATCCAATCTAAAGTGCGTTTAGATTTTATTAAAAATGTATCGAAGTAATACTATAAAAATAGGCGAGTTTGAATCTGCGGTATAATTAAAAATGCTTATCGAGGGCGTGGAGTTTAGTGATCAAGCTATAAAAAATGCCACCTTGCGGTGGCATTTACACACGGGTTATTTCTACAAGTAGAAATTCTTTTTATTTTTGATTATTTTTAAACAAAAATTATGCCGTAAATGTAGCACTAAGGCCTATATCTAGCAATAAAAAGGTAACCTGTAGTTATAGATCACTTAATTAAGCAAATTGGTATTAGTAACCTAAACCGTGCTGGATAAACCAAATTTTCCATAGCTTAAGTTGTCATCATTTTTTAAACTTTGATACACACGTATTTTTCTTCAAGGTATTCATCAAGCCCTTGATGGCCGCCTTCTCGGCCTAAGCCTGATTGCTTAACTCCACCAAACGGTGCCACAGGGTTAGATATAACCCCTTCATTAACACCAACCATGCCAAACTCAAGCCCTTCGCTAATACGATAAATCTGCTTGATATTTTGACTGTAAAAATAAGCCGCTAAGCCGTATGGAACATCGTTAGCAAGGGCAAGTACTTCGCTTTCCTCATCAAAAGGAATAACTGTTAATACCGGGCCAAATACTTCTTCGTGGTATATATCCATTTCGGTCGTTACGTTAGTAACAATGAGCGGGTTTTGAAAGCTGCCGCCTAAGTCGCTGTTATCCCCTATTAGGTCTGCGCCTTTATCAAGTGCATCTTGCACAAGCTGCTGCACTTTTTCTTTCGC
>JGI24025J20009_10001495_pt1 | contig 17536 bp, 14 predicted proteins | sample Cruoilmetagenom3_FD_20009 | JGI IMG/M metagenome (IMG submission 20009) | reverse complement strand
GCGGGTGCAGACGAGCCGGTGGCGCGCATTGTCCGCGATCAGGCGCTTGCCGACGGGGGCGCCGGGCAAGCGGCAGTGTTTGGCAGTAACGTCGCGCTCCCGGCGCGGGCGGCAGCGTTGGTGAATGGGGTCGTCGGCCATGCGCTGGATTATGACGATACGCATTTTGCCCATCTGGGCCATCCATCGGCGGCGGTGTTTCCAGCGGCCTTGGCGATGGGCGAAGTGGTGGATGCGGCGCTGGTGGACGTGCTGGAGGCGGCGCTTGTGGGTATGGAAGTGTCGATCCGGATTGGTCTGTGGCTGGGGCGGGGGCATTATCAGGTGGGGTTTCACCAGACGGCCACTGCCGGGGCCTTTGGCGCCGCCGCCGCCGCCGGGCGGCTGGCGGGGCTGGATGCGGGGCAGGTGGGTCATGTCTTGGGGTTGACCGCCACGCGCGCGGCGGGGTTGAAGGCGCAGTTCGGCACGATGGGCAAGCCCTATAATGCCGGGCTGGCCGCCGAATCCGGGGTTGGGGCGGCACAATTGGTGGCGCGCGGATTTCAAGCTAACCCACAGGCGTTGCAGGGCGATTATGGGTTTGGCGCGACGCATCACGGCGCGGAGGATGTTGATGCCGCGTTGGCGGGATTGGGTGAAGATTGGTTGTTTGAGACTGTCAGCCACAAGTTTCACGCCTGTTGCCATGGGCTGCACGCGGCACTTGAGGCAGCGCGTGATCTGGATATCGCGGCGCCTGAAATTGCCGAGATGGTGGTCACCGTCCATCCGCGCTGGATGAGCGTGTGCAACCAACCCGCGCCCGAGACCGGGTTGGGGGCCAAGTTCAGCTTTCGTACGGTGCTGGCGATGCGGGCCCTGGGCCATGACACGGCGCGGCTGGAAAGCTACAGCGCCGCTGTCTGCGCCGATCCGCGATTGGTGGCGCTGCGCGAGCGGATCACGGTGCAGGGGGATGACAGCCTGTCCGAAACCACGGCGGCTTTGACTGTGCTGCGCCGCGATGGTGCGCGGCTAGAGGTGCGCCATGATTTGCAGAACCAGATCAGCCTGTCGGACCGAGAAGACCGGGTGCGGGTCAAGGCTGCTGGGTTGATCGGTACGGATATGGCGGACCAGGTTTGGGGCCTGCTGCGCAGTGGCGGGCAGGCCACAGGGTTGGCCCGGTTGCTGTACGCGTGAAACCGGGCACCTGCGGCCTGCTCATCCGCCCTTGTGGGCGTCTTCGCGGGTCAGCTGTTCATGTCATAGGCGCGCTCGCCATGGGTGCTGAGATCCAGGCCGTTGGTTTCGGTTTCCGCATCGACCCGGATCGGGGTGATCAGACCAACCAGTTTGACCAGCACAACCGTCACGACCAGCGTATAAAGGCCAACCACCGCCAGCCCACCCAGCTGCGCCGCCCAGGTGCCCGCGCCAAACACCGCGATCATGATGGTGCCAAAGATTCCGCCCACGCCGTGCACAGCAAACACATCCAGCGTGTCGTCGATTTTCAGCATGTTGCGCACCAGATTCACCGCCTCTTGGCACAAGATACCGGCGATGGCACCGATAATCAGCGCCTCGACCGGGCCAACAAATCCGCTGGCCGGGGTAATTGACGCCAGCCCGGCGATGGTCCCCGTCACCAGACCCACCATCGACGCGCGACCGTATTTGATCTTTTCCCACAAGGCCCAGGTCAGCGATGCCGCGGCCGCCGAGATATGGGTCACCGTCAGCGCCATCGCAGCACCACCATCAGCGGCCAGTTGCGAGCCGCCGTTAAAGCCAAACCAGCCGACCCACAGCATGGCAGCACCGATCATTACATAGCCGGGGTTGTGCGGCGGCGTGGTGCGGTGGCGCCGTGGCCCCAGAAACACCGCTACAATCAGTGCCGCCAACCCGGCGGTTTCATGCACAACAATACCGCCCGCAAAATCCCGAACACCGGTTTCGCCAAACAGCCCGCCATCGCCCAGCATGCCGCCACCCCAGATCCAGTGCACCACCGGCGCATAGCACAGCAGCATCCACAGGCCCGAAAACAGCAATACAAAACCAAAGCCGATGCGTTCCACATAAGCCCCGACAATCAGCGCCGGGGTGATGATGGCAAAGGTCATCTGAAAGGCAAAGAACAGGATTTCAGGTAGGTTAGCGGCGATATCGGATGGCGTATCGGCCGTGATCCCCAGCAGCATCATCTTGTCCAGCCCCCCCCACAGGCCGGATGTGCCACCGCCAAAGGCGATAGTATAGCCAAAGGCCAGCCACAGAATGCTCATCAAACAGGCAATTGCATAGCATTGCATGAACACGCTGAGCACATTCCGGGCACGTACCAGCCCGCCGTAAAACAGCGCCAGTCCCGGCAGTGTCATGAAGAGAACCAGGGCCGTAGCCACAATGATCCATGCTGTATCGGCTCCGTTCATCGCCGTTCCTTTCGGGTTTTGGGATAGCTGTGCGGCTATCAAGCGAAAGGTGGGTGAAGAAAAAAGAGGCAACAGGGGGAAAGCCGCCTGTTTTCCGGGCCTTTTCGCAATGGCTGAAATATTGGGCGAAATATGTGGGGGTGTGCCTGCAAATTAGTCGAAATAAGAAATGCCGCGCTCTAGCAGCGCTAGCGCATGATCGCGGGCTGCGACGCGCACATTTGACCGGCCAATGGCACCAAATTCCACGGTTTCAGTAATAGTTGGCTGACCCGTGGCGGCAAGGCCAAAGCACACCCGGCCTTCGGGCTTATGTTCGGACCCGCCCGGCCCGGCAATGCCGGTGACCGACACCGCCAAGTGTACCCCAGCCCGCGCCAGTGCCCCGTCGGCCATTTCCTGCGCCACCTGTTCGGACACCGCGCCAACGGCGTCCAGCGTGGTGATGCGTACGCCCAGCATGTCCTGTTTGGCGGCGTTGGAATAGGTGACGAACCCCCGGTCCACCACTGCGGAAGACCCGGCGATATCAGTCAGCGCAGCAGCCACCATGCCGCCGGTGCAGCTTTCGGCGGTGGCGATCATTACGCCTGCGGCCTTGGCCTGCTGCAGCAGCGCGGCCACATTCACAGCCCCAAAACCCCGTGCCATAGCCCGGCCAGCAGCATCACGCCAATGCTCGCAAATACCCCGGCAATCACATCATCCAGCATCACACCCAGCGCGCCGTGACGCCGGTCAGCCCAGCCGATGGGGCCGGGTTTGGTGATGTCGAACAGCCGAAACAACGCAAATCCTGCAACCCAGCCTGGCCACAGGGCGGTGATATCCAACCCATGCACCCAGCTGGCATAGCTTAGCGGCATCAGTGCGATGAACTGGCCAGCCACTTCGTCGATGACAATCTCGGATGGGTCATGGTTGTCTTGCCCATGGGTCATCACCGACGTCGCCCAGACCCCGAGGGCAAAGACGGCAACCGTCGCTGCGGCCAGCGCCGGAAAGCCACCCAGCACGTGCAAGGCCCAGGCCATCGGTAAGGCGGCCAGAGACCCCCAAGTGCCGGGGGCGGGGCGCAGATTTCCAATCCCCAGAACGGTGCCAATCAGCGCTGCCAGCCGGGTCATGGTCGCACCAGTGTTGCAGTCGCCATGGCCGCAATCCCTTCGCCGCGCCCGGTAAAGCCCAGCCTTTCCGACGTGGTTGCCTTGACCGAGACCTGATCCACCTCAAGCCCCAGAACCCCGGCCATCGCGGCGCGCATCGCCGCCGCATGTGGCCCGATTTTGGGGAATTCACAGATCAGCGTGCAATCGACATTGCCGATGCGATAGCCCAAGCCGGTCGCCAACCCGGCGGCATGCGACAGGAATATATCACTGGCGGCCCCCTTCCATTGCGGGTCAGAGGGCGGGAAGTGCTGGCCGATATCGCCTGCAGCCAACGCGCCATAAATCGCGTCCGTCACTGCGTGCATGCCCACATCGGCGTCCGAATGGCCCTGAAGCCCGCGATCATGCGGCACCTGAACCCCACATAGGGTCACGTAATCATCCCCCCCAACCCCTGGGTCAAACCGATGCACATCGAACCCGTTACCCAGCCTGATATCCATCCCGTTCCCCAATATCCGCTCTGCCCGGGCAAAATCGCCGGGCAGCGTTACTTTTAGATTATCCTCGTCGCCCTGAACAATCACCACCTTTAACCCATGCGCGCGTGCAACGGCCACATCATCTGCCGCCTCGCCTGTAAACGCCTGATAGGCAGCACAGATNGCAACATAGCCAAATCCCTGCGGGGTTTGCGCCCGAAACAGCCCCTCGCGGGNCTGGGTGCCGATCACGTGGCCCNGCTCNCCGGTCCACAGNGCATCAGTGATCGCAAGGGCAGGGGCNGCNGCGTCGGCCCTATCCAGCGCAGCAATCACATCNCCGATCAGNTTTTGCCGGGTACAGGGGCGGGCAGCGTCGTGAATCAGTACCTTGCTGGTATCGGTATNTTTAAGGGATTCCAGCCCATTGCGCACCGATTCTGACCTGGTCNNCCCCCCCAAAGCCACGATGAACCCCCGGTTTTCAAACCCGGCGCGGCGGCCATCGTCATCGGCAGGCAGCACCAGTGCAATCCGGTCAACCTCCGGACAGGCCTGAAACGCCGCAATCGTGTGCTCTATCATGGCGCACCCGCCAATTGGGCGCCATTGCTTGGCCACTTCCCCACCAGCGCGCTCTCCGCGTCCGGCGGCGACAATTAGGACGGCGGTGGTCATGGCGGCTGGCTCCTGTTTATTCCGGATCGGTTTAGGCTGTGACGTTGTTTGAGGCAATCACCTACGTTGCTGTGCTTAAAAATTAGGCAAACGGCCAGTGGCCAGACGGAAACCACCCGGCAAACATTGTTTAAACAAACCACAAACGCTAGGTAGCATGCGATTGCACAAGGATTAGGCATTTGCGCGTCACGTTGGGCGACACTCTCTTGACCCCCCCGGTATTTCTGGCCCCGATGGCCGGGATAACTGACCGGCCATTTCGTGATCTGGTGATGCGTTTCGGCGCAGGGCTGGTGGTTAGCGAAATGGTGGCCAGTCAGGAAATGGTTCAGGCTAAACCGGGCACACGTGAGCGCGCTGAATTAAGCCTCCAGGTGGAAAACACCGCTGTCCAACTGGCCGGGCGCGATACGTATTGGATTGCTGAAGCAGCGCGGCAGGTGGCAGACCGGGGTGCGCGGATTATTGACATCAACATGGGCTGCCCGGCCAAAAAGGTGACCAATGGCTATTCCGGCTCGGCCTTGTTGAAAACTCCGGATCACGCCTTGCGCCTGATTGCGGCGGTGGTGGGCGCGGTGGATGTGCCGGTGACGCTGAAAACCCGGCTGGGTTGGGATGAAACCTCATTAAACGCCGCCGATGTGGCCCGCAGGGCCGAAGAGGCGGGGGTGCAGATGATCACTATTCACGGGCGTACCCGCTGCCAATTCTACAAAGGCCGGGCCAATTGGCCGGCAATCCGTGCCATCAAGGACTCGGTGACCGTTCCGGTGATTGCCAATGGCGATGTCATCGACACAGGCACCGCGCGCCAGGCGCTGGCGCAGTCAGGTGCCGATGGTGTGATGGTCGGGCGCGGTGCGCAAGGGCAGCCGTGGCAGCTGGCGGAAATTGCCCATGCCATATGGGGCACGCCCGCGCCAGAGGTGCCCCAGGGCGCGGCGCTGGTTGATCTGGTGGCCGGGCATTATCAAGCGATGCTGGGGTTTTACGGCGCTGAACTGGGCGCGCGTGTCGCGCGCAAACACCTGGGCTGGTACATGGACGCGGCAGGCACCGGTCCGGGCCTGCGCCGGGCGCTGCTAACCGCCCGCAACCCGGCCGACGTGTTGCAATTGCTGCCGGACGCTTTGCTGGCAAGCGGGCAGGTGGCCGCATGAGCCTTGACAGTGCCACCGACGCCGCCGTCTGGGCCTCGCTGCCGGTGCCTGCGTTTCTGATCGACGGTCAGGACCGGATCACTGCGGTAAACTCCGCTGGCGAAGGCTTTCTGAACGCCTCTTCCAAATCGGTGGCGGGCATGCCGGTCTGGGACCAAATCGCCATTGATGCGCCCATCGAAGAAGCCTTTGCGCGCGCGCGCGCCAACGGAACGCCATTGTTTGTAAACGATATCGACGTCGGTTCCGGCGACCGCGCCCCGTTGCAATGCGCCTTGCAGATCGCGCCGTTGCAGGGCCATCCCGGCACGATGATCCTGATGATCTCGCCGCGCGAGCTGGCCGGGCGCATGACCCAAAACCATTCGGTTAAATCTGCCGCCCAATCCGCCATTGGCATGGCCGAGATGCTGGCGCATGAAATCAAGAACCCGCTGGCCGGAATCACCGGTGCCGCGCAGCTTGTCAGCATGAACTTGCCAGCAGAAGACCTTGAACTAACAGATTTAATCGTCACTGAATGCCGCCGCATAGTGAAGTTGCTGGAACAGGTTGAACAATTCGGCAATCTTAGCCCGCCGGAACTGCGCGCCGTTAACCTGCATGACGTGCTGGACCGGGCGCGGCGGTCGGCCCTGCTGGGGTTTGGCGCGCATATGACCATCATCGAAGATTACGATCCGTCGCTGCCCATGGCGCATGGCGACCCGGACCAACTGTTGCAGGTGGTGCTGAACTTGCTAAAGAATGCTTCAGAAGCTGCTGATCCCAAAGGCGGAACTATCCGGTTGCGCAGCTATTTCGAACATTCTTTTCGTCTGCGCCGCGCCGATGGCTCTGGCAAGTCGCTGCCGCTTCAGATTGAGATCATCGACGATGGTCCGGGCCTGCCGGACAATATCCGCAGCGACATATTTGACCCCTTTGTGTCCGGGCGCGAGAACGGCACCGGGCTGGGGCTGGCCCTGGTCAGCAAGATCATTTCCGACCACGATGGTTGGATCTCTGTGACGTCGGTGCCGGGGCGCACCGTATTCCGCTTGTCGCTGTCACGCGCCCCAATTGAATTGCCACAAGAGGAGACCCCCTGATGGATGGCACGATTCTGGTTGCCGATGATGACCGCACAATTCGTACGGTCCTGACGCAGGCGCTGACGCGGGCCGGGTGCAAGGTGCATGCTACATCCTCGCTGACCACGCTGATGCGCTGGGTGGGCGAGGGCAAAGGTGACGTTGTCATCACAGATGTGGTCATGCCGGACGGTAACGGTTTGGAAATGCTGCCGAAAATTTCCATGGACCGACCTGGGCTGCCCGTAATTGTGATCTCGGCGCAGAATACCATCATGACGGCGATTCAGGCGGCCGAGGCCGAGGCCTATGATTACCTGCCCAAACCGTTCGATTTGCCGGACCTGATGAAGCGCACGGCCCGGGCGCTGGAATTGAAACGCCGTGCGCCCGCCAGCGCGCAGGATGCGGACGAGCGGCCTGATGATCTGCCCTTGGTGGGCCGCACCCCGGTAATGCAAACGCTGTACCGATTGGTGGCACGGGTGATGAATACCGATCTTCCGGTGCTGATTTCCGGTGAAAGCGGCACTGGCAAGTCATTGATTGCCCACGCTATTCATGATTTCTCGGATCGGCGTAACCTACCGTTTATCACCGTGTCCGCCGCAGATCTGAGCGAGCTGGAAGGTCCGGCGCGGGTGATGGCGCGTGTTAAGGGCGGCACGGTTTTGATCGACGAAATTGCTGATATTGACGACGCTATTCAGGCGCGGATCGTGCGGATGATGGATGCGCCCGGCGATCAGGTGCCCCGGTTCATGGCCACCGGTCAGGGCGATTTGTCTGCCGCGATGGAGGCCGGCATTTTGCGCCACGATCTTTACTATCGACTTAGCGGCGCCGCCATCCGGGTGCCTGCCCTGCGCGAGCGGGTGGATGACATCCCGCTGCTGGCCGAACATTTTCTGACCCGCGCCGAACGCGAAGGCGCGCCGAAACGTCGGCTTAGCGGGTCTGCCTCAGAACTGTTTCGCGCCTATAGCTGGCCGGGTAATGTGCGCCAGTTGGAAAACGCTATCCGGCGTCTGGTGCTGACCAGCCGGGCCGATGAAATCACCCGCTCTGAGGTAGAGCTGGTCTTGGGCAACCAACCCGAGGCCGGGCCGGTGATCAGCGGGGGCGGCGCGGAAAAGCTATCGGCGTCAGTAGAGCGCCACTTGCGACGCTACTTTGACTTGCATGGCAACATGTTGCCACCGCCGGGGCTGTACAGCCGAATCCTGCGTGAGGTCGAAGGGCCGCTGATCGAGATTGCCCTGGATGCAACGGGTGGGAATCAGGCGAAATGCGCCGATTTGTTGGGGATCAACCGAAATACTTTGCGTAAGAAGATCGTTGATCTGGATATTCAGGTGACACGCCGCCGCAAATTGATGTAAAACGGCCACAGAAGCGTGGCAGTCCGGTGTCAGTACCGGAACAAGACCACGACATATAGCGGTAAGTCGCTTTGGCGGCACATCAGTATGAGGTCTGCAGGTGGCAACCCGGTCACAAAACGGGCCATTTCTGGCATTAAACAACTGGCGCAGGACGCGCCGGGCGCGAAATGTCGGCACTTTGGGACTGGTTTTGCTGGGCCCAGCGTTGGCTTTGGCCACGTTCATGGGGCTTGGACCGTTCGAATTGGGGGCATCGGCCCCGGCGCTGCGCGTCATCTTTCTGGCAGATCTGGTTTACATTCTGGTGGTCGCGGGGCTTGTGCTGGGGCAGGTTGGGCATCTGATCGTTGCGCGGCGCGCCAAATCGGCGGGATCCCGCCTGCATTTGCGGCTGGTTTGGGTGTTCACCTTGTTAGCGCTGTTCCCGACCATCACGGTGGCGGTTTTTGCCGCGTTGACGGTGAATGTCGGGCTGGAGGGCTGGTTTTCTGACCGGGTGCGCCAGGTGGTTGGCAATTCGCTGGCCGCGGCTGAGGCATACGAGGGCGAACAGCGCGAAGATCTGGCCACTGATGCCCGGGTACTAGGGCGCTTTCTGGACAATAACCGCGCCGTCAACTTTTTCATGAACGATGCCGAACTGCGCCAGGTATTGGTAAGTGGCCAGACCCGCATTCAGCGCGGGTTGCGTGAGGCTTATGTAATCGACGGCACCGGCGATATCCGGGCGCGCGGGGAGCGGTCTTATCTGTTTGACTTTGAGCATCCCACTCCTGACCAGATCGCCGAGGCCAGCACAACCGGCCTGCTGATCATTGAGGATTGGGACAACAACGAATTCCGCGCCCTGGTGCGGTTGAACGCCTTTGCCGATCGGTTCCTTTATGTCAGCCGCGAGGTCGATGGCGAAATCCTGTCCCTGCTGGACGACACCAAAGAAACCGTGCGGTTATACCAGCAGCTGGAAAGCGAACGCGGCAGGGTGCTGTTTGAATTTGGCCTGCTTTACCTCGGCTTTGCCCTGATCCTGATTCTGGCGGCGATCTGGCTGGGCCTGTGGTTTGCAGAACGGCTGTCCCGCCCGGTAGGGCGGTTGACGGACGCCGCGCAACAGGTTGGTGCAGGCGATCTGGATGTGCAGGTGATCGTGGAAGAGGGAACCGACGAAATCGCCGCCCTGGGGCGGTATTTCAACCAGATGACCCGAGAGCTGAAGGGCCAGCGGCAGAAATTGCTGGATAACACCCGTCAGATCGAACGGCGGGGGCGGCTGTTTGATTCTGTGCTTTCTTCGGTCACATCCGGCGTGGTCGGGTTTGACCCCGAAGGGCGGGTGACCTTTGTGAACCGGTCGGCTGAACGCTTGCTGGGCTGGTCGGGAGACGAACAATCGCTGGCTCTGTCGGTGGCGGTCCCGGAATTCGGGCCGCTATTCGACACGCTGCGCCAGGGCAAGGCTGAAATTGCCCAGGAAGAGGTCAAAGTCACCCGGCAGGGGCGGCTGGAGCATTTGCTGGTGCGCATGGCCACACGACGCAGTAACGACGGAAGGCTTGAGGGCTACGTGGTGGCTTTTGACGATGTCACCGATCTGGTCAGTGCCCAGCGGATGGCTGCCTGGGGTGATGTGGCCCGGCGTATTGCGCATGAAATCAAGAACCCGCTCACCCCGATCCAGCTAAGTGCAGAGCGGATCAAGCGCAAGTTTGCCTCGCAGGTTGGCGAAGACCGCGACACGCTGGTGGGGCTGACCGATGTAATCGTGCGCCAGACCAACGATCTGCGCCGGATCGTTGACGAGTTTTCCAAATTCGCCCGGATGCCGGAACCGGATCGTCACAGCGAGGATCTGGCCCGGCTGACCCGCGATGCGGTGTTGCTGCAACAGACCGGTCAGCCGGACGTCAACGTCAGGGCCGATATTCCCGACAGCCCGGTGATTGCCGAGATTGACGCAACGATGATCAGTCAAGCGTTGACGAATTTGATAAAGAACGCCGGGGAAGCTATTGAAACATATGAAAATAGAGGCGCCCCCGAAGGATTTTCCCCGCAGATCAGGGTGACACTGACGCATCACGATGATGGCAGCACGATCACCATTGCCGACAATGGCATCGGATTACCCGAAGATCGCGCGCGGCTGTTCGAACCCTATGTCACCACACGCAACGAAGGCACCGGGCTGGGCTTGCCGATCGTCAAGAAAATTATCGAGGAACATGGCGGGTCGCTAATTTTGCAGGACGCGCCAGACTTTAACGCGGCCGAAAACGACGGGCAGGGCCATTTCGGTGCCATGGCAGTGATTCACTTACCCACCAACCCAGGCACGGGTCCATTCAAAACCACAGCGTCCAAAACCATCGCGCAGGGCAATAGGCCAGGCAGCATGGCGCAGAAAACACCACAGAGGGCAGAACTGATATGAGTGACATTCTGATTGTTGATGATGAACGTGATATCCGCGAACTGGTGTCGGATATTCTTGAGGACGAAGGCTATGCCACCCGTCTGGCCGGAAATTCGGATGATTGCATGGCGGCGATCAATACCGAACCGCCGGCGCTGCTGATCCTGGACATCTGGCTGAAAGACAGTCGCATGGACGGCATCGACATTCTGAAGGCGGTCAAACGCGATAATCCTGATGTGCCCGTGGTGATCATATCCGGCCACGGCAACATTGAAATCGCGGTCGCAGCGATCAAGCAGGGGGCCTATGACTTTATTGAAAAGCCGTTCAATATCGACCAGTTGATGGTGGTGATCCGCCGCGCGATGGAGGTCTCGCGCCTGCGCCACGAGAATAACTCGCTCAAGCGGCGCGAAGTGACCAGCGCGGATATGATTGGCGCATCCGCCGCCTTCCGGGCGCTGATCGGTCAGCTGGACAAGGTGACCAAATCCAACGGGCGGGTGATGCTGACTGGCCCTGCCGGNTCGGGTAAGGAAATNGCCGCGCGCTATATCCACGCCCATTCCAACCGNGCCAATGGCCCNTTTGTTACGGTCAACTGCGCGGGCGTCGAACCGGACCGCATGGAAGAGGTTCTGTTTGGCCGCGAGACCGCCGAACGCGGTGTTGAAGGCGGATTGCTGGAAGAGGCGCATGGCGGTGTGATTTACTTTGACGAGGTGGCCGATATGCCCGTCGGCACCCAATCCAAGATCCTGCGGGTTCTGGTGGACGAACAGTTCCAGCGGGTTGGCGGATCTGACAAGGTGCGGGTTGATATGCGGGTTATATCCAGCACAAACAGAGATTTAGAGGTCGAAATTGAGGCGGATCGCTTTCGCCAGGAACTGTTTCACCGCCTGAATGTGGTGCCAATTCCCGTGCCGTCTCTGGAAGAGCGGCGCGAAGATATCCCGGTTCTAGCCGACCATTTTATCGCCGCTTGCAATACCGGTCAGGGCCTGCCGATGCGCCCGCTAAGCGAAGAGGCGATTGCCCTTTTGCAGACTATGATCTGGCCGGGCAATGTGCGCCAGCTGAAGAACCTGGTGGAACGGGTGTTGATCCTGGGCGAAGGCAATGGCCCGATCGAGGCACATGAATTGCCCAGCGATGAGGAAAAGAAGGCCGAGGAGGGCCGCGTTGTGCTGTCCGGTACATTGGCCACATTGCCGCTGCGCGAAGCGCGCGAAGCGTTTGAACGCGAATACCTGCTGACTCAGATCAACCGGTTTGGTGGCAATATCAGCCGCACGGCGTCTTTTGTCGGCATGGAACGCAGCGCGCTGCACCGTAAACTGAAGTCGCTGGGGGTTGTGACATCCAACAAGTCCGGCGCGCGGGTGGCGCATGTGGACGATTTGGCCGAGGCGGCAGAATAGGGCGTTGTTGTCTGGTCCGCGTCGGCTCCTCAAGCCCTTGCGGGCTTTCCTCGCATCTTTCCGGAAAGCCCGACGGGGATTCTATTCCGTCGTTTTGGTGCCGATCGGATTGACGATTTGCCAGTTGCCATCGTCATAGCGGATCGCACAGGTGTTTTCGGTCAGTTTCGGCAAGGTGCGGGTGGGCTGTGGCGTCGCGGCACGGATTACCGCGCCGGAACAGCGCGGCACGCTGACTGGCTGATAGCCTTTTTGTGCCATGCACTGGTCCTGTACCCGGCCACGCAGATCGGCATTTACATCCACCGTATAGATGCCGCCGCTTGCCCAATATCCGGGCGAGACCGAGCAGCGTCCGGCGGTACAGTACCGGGTGCCGGGAAAGTAGACTGGCGGGCGTTGGCGCACCTGATTGGCCACGGGCGCATCCTTTAGGGCGCGCACCTCGCAATTGATCTGATCGTTTTGCATCCGAGCAACTGATACGCCGGGGCGGTAATAAATTGACAACGGCCCACAAGCGGCCAAAGCCAATCCAGCAATCACGATTTTCAGAAATGTTTTCATCCGCTCATTTTGCCCCAAGGGGTGGGGCAAGACAATTGAATTGACCGGCAACGGGGCATCTGGCATTCACATGAATGGCAAAAGCGACCAGAGGTCAAAAGGCATGAAGGTCATCATTTGCGGTGCAGGTCAGGTTGGTTGGCAGATAGCCCGACATTTGTCGGGTGAAAAGAACGATGTCACCGTCGTCGATAATGACCCGGAACTGGTGCGCCGCGCCACCGATACGCTGGACGTACAGGGGATTGCCGGGTTTGCCAGCTATCCGGACGTATTGCAGCGGGCCGGCGCTGCGGACGCGGACATGATCATCGCCGCCACCCATTCGGACGAGGTGAATATGGTCACCTGTCAGGTGGCCCATTCGGTGTTCGCAATCCAACGCAAGATCGCCCGGTTACGATCGCAATCCTATCTGGATGCGATCTATTCCGACCTTTATCGTCGCGATCATCTGCCAATCGACGTGGTGATCAGCCCCGAACGCGAGGTGGCGGCGGCGGCGATGCAGCGCCTGTCGGCCCCGGCGGCGTTTGATACCGAGACCTTTCTGGATGGCAAGGCGCAGCTGATAGGCATCGCGATTGAAGAGGATTGCCCCATTATCAACACGCCGCTGCGCCAGTTGACTGATCTGTTTTCTACGTTGCGCTCGATCGTGGTGGGGATCCGCCGCGAGGGATCTTTATTTGCGCCGGAACCGGGGGATCAGCTGTTTGCGGGCGATGATTGTTATGTGTTCTGCCACACCGGTGACATCTCTCGCACCATGGAAGTGTTTGGCAAAACCCAGAAGAAACAGGAACGCGTGGTGATTGTGGGCGGTGGCAATGTCGGGCTGGCCGTGGCCAAAACGCTGGAAAGCGGGCAGGGCCGCATTCGCACCAAGGTGATTGAACGCGACCGCGCCATCGCCGAACGCGCCGCCGAGTCGCTAGAGCGCACGATTGTGCTGAACGGCGACGGGCTGGATGCGGCGCTGCTGACCGAGGCCGGAATTGCCCGTGCCGATGCGATGCTGGCAGTGACCGATGACGACAAGACCAACATGCTGGTCGCGGTCCGGGCAAAGGCCGAAGGTTGCCCGCTGGCGATTGCCCTGATTAACGATCCAACCCTGGTGCCTTTGATGGGGCCGCTGGGTATTGACGCCTATATCAACCCGCGCGCCACCACCGTTTCATCGATTCTGCGCCATATCCGCCATGGCCGGGTGCGCCAGGTTTATTCCATCGGCGACGCCGAGGCCGAGGTGATCGAGGCCGAGGTCATGTCCACCTCGCCTATGGCCGGGCAGCGGCTGCGCGACATTGATTTCCCCGAAGGCGTTCTAATTGGAGCAGTGATGAAAAACGGCGAAGTGTTACGCCCCACCGGCGGTTTGCTGATCGAAGCCAAGGACGTCGTGGCCATCTTTGCGATGGCCGCTGATGTCCCCGAGGTCGAGCGGCTGATGCAGGTCTCGATCGACTTTTTCTGATCATGCGCGCCCCGGCAAAAAAAACCAATGTTGTCGCGCGGTTGCCTTTGTTCCTGCTGATTTGGGGGATATCGGCGCTGTCGATGTACCTGCCTGCAGCGCATGCGCTGACCGGTGGGGATCAGGATACGGCGCAATCGTTTTTCTTTGCCGGATCGCTGGGGCTTGGGGCGGTAACGCTGATTGCGCTGGCGCTAGGGTCACGCAAACCGCGCTATGGCTCTTTGGGGCAGCTGTTGTCGCTGTTGGCCACCTTTGCCGTGTTGCCGCTGTTTCTGGCGGTGCCGCTGCATGACGCGCTGAAAACCACCAGCTTTCTGAATGCCTATTTCGATATGGTCAGCGCGGTTACCACCACCGGTGCCAACCTGTTTGACGATCCCAGTCGGCTGGCCCCCTCGCTGCATCTGTGGCGGGCCCAGGTCGGCTGGATGGGGGGGCTTTTGATGTGGATAGCGGCCTCGGCCATATTGGCGCCGCTGTCGCTGGGCGGGTTCGAAGTGACGGCGCGCGGCCAGCCGGGGCGGTCGGTCGCCGCGCCAGTGCGGATGCAGCGGGCTGACCCGCGCAAACGGCTGACGCGCATTACCCTCACACTGGCCCCGGTCTATGCCGGGCTGACACTGGCGGCCTGGGTATTGCTGCTGATGGCCGGCGAAGCCTCGTTGACGGGCTTGTGCCATGCGATGTCGGTGATGGCCACCTCCGGCATTTCGCCGGTAGATGGTATGGCCGGATCACGTTCGGGCATGACGGGCGAGGCGATCCTGTTCCTGTTCATGTTCTTTGCCCTGTCACGCCTGACGTTTTCCAGCGATACCGCTACCACCGGCTATGGCCGACTGGATAAAGATCCGGAATTTCGCATCGGCCTGCTGTTGGTTGTCGGGCTGCCGTTGCTGCTGTTTTTGCGCCACTGGTGGGCGGCTTATGATGTGAATGCCGCAGAAAACACCTCGCTGGCCCTGCGCGCCCTCTGGGGGGGGATGTTTACTGTCATGTCCTTCCTGACCACAACCGGGTTCGAAAGCGCCAATTGGGATGATTCCCGTTATTGGTCGGGGCTGGGCACGCCGGGATTGATTCTGATGGGGCTGGCGCTGATTGGCGGTGGGGTGGCCACCACCGCAGGCGGGGTCAAGCTGTTGCGTGTCTATGCGCTGTATCTCAACGGGATGCGCGAGATGGAGCGGCTGGTGCATCCCAGTTCGGTCAGCGGTGCCGCGTCTGGTGGGAAACGCATTCAAAAAGACGGGGCGTTTATCGCCTTTGTATTTTTTATGCTGTTTGCCCTGTCCTTGGCGCTGATTTCGGTAACATTGTCGGCACTGGGATCAGATTTTGAACAGGCCTTTGTCCTAAGCATTGCCACCCTGTCCACCACCGGGCCGCTAATTGATATTGCCGCCGAAACCCCGATCCGCCTGGTCGAGCTGAACAGTTGGGCCAAAGGTGTTCTATGTGTTGCAATGGTGCTGGGACGGTTGGAAACCCTGGCCATTATCGCGCTTTTTACCCCGGATTTGTGGCGCAACTAACGCATCTTGGGCAAACAGGTTTTTTGGGGATGCTTTTTTTGGGTGGAAACTCGGGTGCGCTCACTCCATACTTGTTTGATAGGGCTGTGTTGATACGCGATACAGTGCAAGAACAATGGCGAGAATTAATTAAATGGCATCGGACAGACAGAACCTTCAGGACGCATTCCTGAATCATGTGCGGAAAACCAAAGTTCCGGTAACGATATTTCTGATCAACGGCGTGAAATTGCAGGGCGTAATTACCTGGTTCGACAATTTCTGCGTGTTGTTGCGGCGCGATGGGCAGTCTCAGCTGGTCTATAAACACGCGATCTCAACCATCATGCCCGCCCAGCCGATCAGCCTGTATGAGGGCGAAGACGCCTCTTGATGGAACATGACCGGGTGCGCACCCGTGCCTGGGTGCTGCACCCAGAGATCAAATCCAATCACACCCGCCGTGATCCTGTCCCGGCGCTGGAGGAGGCTGCCGCGCTTGCTGCGGCCTTGCCCGATCTAGAGGTGATCGGCGCCGAAATCGTGCGCTTGCCCCAGACCAAACCCGGCATGCTGTTTGGCAAAGGCAAGGTCGAGGAACTGGCGGCGCGGATGAGCGGCAACGATATTGAACTGGTGCTGATTGACGGTTCGCTGACACCGGTGCAGCAACGCAATCTGGAAAAGGCCTGGTCGGTCAAAATTCTGGACCGGACCGGGCTGATTCTGGAAATTTTCAGCGACCGCGCCCGCACCCGCGAAGGCGTGTTGCAGGTGGAAATGGCGGCGCTGTCCTATCAACGCACCCGCTTGGTGCGCGCCTGGACCCACTTGGAACGCCAGCGCGGCGGCCTTGGATTTGTCGGCGGCCCTGGCGAAACCCAGATCGAGGCTGACCGGCGGGCGATTGACGATCAGTTGGTGCGCCTCAAGCGCCAGCTGGACAAGGTGGTCAAAACTCGTACGCTGCACCGCGCGGCGCGGGCCAAAGTGCCCTATCCAATTGTCGCGCTGGTCGGCTATACCAACGCCGGAAAATCCACCTTGTTCAATCGGATAACCGGCGCCGATGTGATGGCTGAAGATATGCTGTTTGCCACGTTGGATCCCACCATGCGNCGGGTGGAACTGCCCGACGGTCCCGAGATTATCCTGTCAGACACAGTTGGATTTATCTCGGATCTGCCCACCGAACTGGTCGCCTCGTTTCGTGCCACGCTTGAGGAAGTGTTGGGGGCGGATCTGATTGTCCATGTGCGCGACATCAGCCATGCCGATACGCAGGCACAGGCCAGTGACGTGGCCACCATCCTGGCCTCGCTGGGCGTGGATGAGAACCGCGCGCAGATTGAGCTGTGGAACAAGCTGGACTTGCTGCCAGAAGAAGAGGCCGAAGCCGCCCGCGCCCGCGCGGCGCGTGATCCGGCAGTCTGCGCCATCTCGGCCCTGACGGGCGAGGGGTTGGATCATTTTCTGCAAGTGGTGGCCGAGGCCCTGCAAGGGGCACGCCACGAATCCCGCGTGCATCTGGGCTTTGCCGATGGAAAACAACGTGCCTGGCTGTTTCAGCAGGATATCGTCTTGTCTGAAAGCCAAGGTGAAGACGGGTTTGACATCACTGTATTGTGGACCCCCCGGCAAGAGGCGCAGTTCAACGCGCTTTAGTGTTTAAAGCGGTTTGAAGTGGTCTGAGGAAATCGGACAGTTGGCTAGCAACTGTATCTTCAAGAAGTGGGACAACTCCAATTCTGGCGGGATTTGCACAGCGCGTTCACGATGGTGACAAGCTTTCTTGCGACGGCTGTGACAA
>JGI24025J20009_10001492_pt1 | contig 17560 bp, 19 predicted proteins | sample Cruoilmetagenom3_FD_20009 | JGI IMG/M metagenome (IMG submission 20009) | reverse complement strand
TTATCCAGCGCCATGGTGTTGCGCATGTAAGGGCCAACATTGATGTTGTCGATATCCAGTGTCGGGATCAGGGTCACGCCGTTATCAAGCAGGGTTTTCAGCGTGCCGCCAATAACGGAGCCTTCTTTATCCAGCTCTTCGGTGATCTCGCCACCAGCTTCGATCCAGATCTCGCCGGTTTCTTCGTTGATGATATCTTTGGCAGAGAAACGGCCAACAATGCTGTCATACGGCGCCAGAATGTTTTCAACTTCACCGCTGTCGATCAGCTTTTTGACCGTGCGTGGCGTTACTTTTTTGCCAGCTTCGGCGATCACTTCACCTGTTTTGGCGTCTATAACGTCAAATGCGGGCTTGGTGCCGCGAATACGGTCAGGGAAGAACTTGGTGGCCCAGCCCTTCTTCTTTTTGTTCAGCTTGTAATCAACCGTTTCGTAATAGGCATCCATGATGCCTTCTTGGTCGAGGCCAAGCGCATAAAGCAGCGTGGTTACCGGCAGCTTCCGGCGGCGGTCGATACGAGTGTAAACATTGTCTTTGGCATCAAATTCGAAATCAAGCCACGAACCGCGGTAGGGAATAATCCGGCTGGTGAACAACAATTTGCCCGAGGCATGGGTTTTGCCTTTATCGTGGTCAAAGAAAACGCCGGGGGAGCGGTGCATCTGGGAAACGATGACCCGCTCGGTGCCGTTTACAATAAACGTGCCGATATCGGTCATGAGGGGCATATCCCCCATGAAAACTTCTTGCTCTTTAATGTCTTTCACGGTGCGGGCACCGGTGTCTTCATCGACATCAAACACGATCAGACGGAGCGTTACCTTAAGCGGCGCGCTATAGGTCATATCGCGCTGCTGGCACTCTTCCACGTCATATTTCGGCTCTTCCAACTCGTATTTTACATACTCGATGCTGGCCGTGTCGTTAAAATCCTTGATCGGGAAAACCGAGTTGAACACGGCGTTAATGCCCGCGTCATCGAGCGGCATGCCCTTTTCACCTGAATCCAAAAACAGATCATAGGAGCTTTTCTGCACCTCGATCAGGTTTGGCATTTTTGCAATTTCGTCAATATGACCGTAAAATTTACGGATACGTTTACGGCCGGAAAATGTCTGAGACATGCTCTATATTACCTTTTTCAACGCCCGACAGATGGGTGGGAACACCTGTCAAAAGCCCTGCGGTTGGGCCAACCCATTCTTGCGAGATTCCCAGGTCTCGCTTCCGGTTGGCTTGCACCTTTCAAGAGGTCCGCATTCGGGCTCCTTGAAAGACGCAAATAGCCGGACCCGCAAAACCAGCGGATCCAGCCTTTTTATTATGGCTGCGGCCGAGGCCGCGCCAAATTACTTAAGCTCAACAGTGGCGCCGGCAGCTTCCAGTTTCGCTTTGATTTCTTCAGCTTCAGCTTTGTTAACGCCTTCTTTAACGGCTTTGCCGCCTGCGTCTACAACGTCTTTAGCTTCTTTGAGGCCCAGGCCAGTGATGGCGCGGACTTCTTTGATAACGCCGATTTTCTTGTCGCCCGGGGAAACCAGGATAACGTCGAATTCGTCTTTTTCCTCGGCAGCTGCGCCACCTGCGTCACCGCCACCGGCAACCATTACAGCGCCGCCAGCAGCTGGCTCGATGCCGTGCTCGTCTTTGAGGATATTTTTCAGTTCTACAGCTTCGAGAAGGGTCAGNCCCACAATCTCGTCCGCTAGTTTTTTCAGATCAGCCATTTGATTTGCTTTCCGTATTAGTTTCAATTTGTATCCGGTATGGGATGTTTCCCACATTGCTCCGGTCTATAGTCTCAGAGATTATGCCGCCTGCTCTTCGATGGTAGAAAGTATACCAGCGATATTGCTTGCAGGTGCGCCAATCGCGCCAGCGATGTTGCTTGCAGGGGATGTGAGACAAGCAGCGATCGAGGCAAGAACCTCTTCGCGGCTTGGCATCGCAGCCACAGCTTTAACACCGGCCGGGTCAAGAACCGTGTCACCCATGGTCCCGCCAAGAATAACGAGCTTGTCGTTTTCCTTAGCGAAAGCCTGAGCAACTTTTGCTGCGGCCACCGGATCTTCGGAGTACGCAAGCACAGCTTGGCCCGTAAGCAGATCACCCATTGATTCAAAGGATTTTCCGCTCAAAGCGATTTTGGCGAGCCTGTTTTTGGCAACGCGAACCGTAGCGCCTGCATCTGTCATGCGAAGGCGTAGATCCGTCATCTCTGCAACTGTAAGACCGGTGTAATGTGCTACCACAATCACACCAGAGTCCGTGAAGATTTGGTTGAGTTCACCAACCACTGCTTCTTTTTGGGCTCTATCCACAGATTTGCTCCAGTTTATGGGAGAGTTGCCCCTCCCGGCTCAATTTCACTAAGGCGAGTGCCCTAGCGTCTTGGTCCTTACGGAACCAGCCAAAATCTTCCGGCCTGAGCCTTCAAATTTCATTTGCTTCCATCTCAAGCAGGAAATTAAGCCCGAAGGCACCCACTATCTCGGACGAAAGGCGAGCCCGAAAGCCCACCAAACCCCTTACGGGGATCTCTTACTCGGCGGTTGCCGAAGCGATATCAAGCGTAACGCCCGGGCCCATTGTGGAGCTCAGTGCGATCTTCTTGATATATGTACCTTTGGCACCCGACGGGCGGGCTTTGTTCACAGCCGCGATAATCGCTTTCACGTTTTCCGCCAGCTTAGCTTCATCAAAAGAAGCCTTGCCAATACCTGCGTGCACAACGCCGGCTTTTTCAGCCTTGAACTGCACTTCGCCACCTTTGGCAGCTTCAACAGCCGCCTTGATGTCCATGGTCACTGTGCCAACCCGCGGGTTTGGCATCAGGTTGCGTGGCCCGAGGATTTTGCCCAAACGGCCAACGATTGGCATCATGTCAGGGGTTGCAACGCAACGGTCAAAATCAAGGTTGCCCTGCTGGATGCTTTCCATCAGGTCTTCCGCACCCACGATATCCGCACCAGCGGCTGTGGCTTCTTCAGCTTTCGCATCGCGCGCAAATACAGCTACACGAACCGTTTTACCGGTGCCGTTTGGCAGCGCCACAACGCCGCGAACCATTTGGTCAGCGTGGCGCGGGTCTACGCCCAGCGCAAATACGATATCAACAGTTTCGTCAAACTTGGCTTTGGCGTTGGATTTAACCAGCGCTACAGCTTCTTCAACTGAAACTTCGGCTTTGCCGTCAAAAGCAGCTTTCGCAGCTGCAAAGCGTTTTCCTACATTCGCCATGATCTAGCCCTTAACCTCGATACCCATCGAACGGGCCGAGCCCATGATGATTTTCACAGCACCTTCCATGTCGACCGCATTCAGGTCTTTCATTTTGGCTTCAGCGATTTCTTTCACTTGCTTCATGGACACCGCACCAACAATCTCTTTTGCAGGATTGTTTGCGCCGGATTTCACTTTGGCAGCTTTCTTGAGCATGTAAGAGGCCGGAGGCGTCTTGATGTCCATGGTGAAGGATTTATCAACGTAATAGGTGATAATAGTCGGGCAGGGGGCACCGGCTTCCATTTCCTGGGTTTTGGCGTTGAACGCTTTACAAAACTCCATAATGTTCAGCCCGCGCTGACCCAGCGCCGGACCAACGGGTGGAGATGGGTTTGCCTTACCGGCAGGCACTTGCAGCTTCATCGTGCCAGCAACTTTTTTGGCCATTGTGGCCTCCTTTGTTCATCATCGCCGCTTGTGCGGCATGGTATAGTGGTACGGCTTGGGCCGTAGCCCGCGCCTCCCACCGGTTAACACCTAGGTAACTTTCGAAACCTGAGTGAATTCGAGTTCAACCGGCGTGGCCCGGCCAAAAATGGATACGCTCACTTTGAGGCGGGCATTGTCCATGTCCACCTCTTCGACCATTCCCGAGAAGCCCTCGAACGGGCCATCGGTCACGTTAACTTGCTCGCCCACATCAAAGAAGATCAGGTTGCGCGGCGCATCGGCGCTCTCGTCAACCTGATTGAGGATGCGGTTCACTTCGGCATCCCGCATCGGAGAAGGCTTGTTTTGCGCACCCAGAAATCCGGTTACGCGGTTGATGTTCATGATCGCGTGATAGGCGCGGTCGGTCATTTCCATTTTAACGAGAACGTAGCCCGGCATGAAGCGGCGCTCGCGGGTCACTTTTTTGCCCCGGCGCATTTCAAGGACTTCTTCGGTCGGCACCAAAACCTGCTCGATCTCGTCCTCAAGGCCCTTTTGTGCAATAGCCTCTTCAATCGCTTCCGCGATTTTCTTTTCGAAATTCGAAAGGACGCTTACCGAATACCAGCGTTTCGCCATTTTTGCCCGTGCCTTTAATGCCGCGGCAGTGCCGCCAATTGTAAATATCTTTCAAGGGGTTAAGCCCCGCTTCCTAAACAAAACAAAGCGCGCCGACGAATCGAAGCGCGCAATCTTGAAAAGGAAGCTCTGCCTATAGCGCCATTTGGCTAATAGATCAAGAGCTTGCCGCCGCCAAAACACCTTCCAGCCCGAAGCGGATAACCAGGTCCACAAGGAAGAAGAAGATCGCGGCAAAAAACGCCATGGTAAAAACCATAGCGGTGGTCAGCAGGGTTTCACGGCGGGTTGGCCACACAACCTTGGAAACTTCCGAGCGCACTTGCTGGATAAACTGAAAAGGATTTGCCTTTGCCATCATTGGCTCCTGAATCGGGAAAACGTGTTGGGTTTCAAATACGCACTCTGCCGGGAAAGTGCAAGCCCCGCCCTTCCCTCCCCGGGAAAACCGACTTAAAAGCGGGGGAGGCTTTTAGAGGGCGGGCCAGTTGAAGACACTTCAGTCAGATTTCATACAGTTCACCGGCGTGGTTTCCGACCGTGGCTCCAAATATGCGGTGAGTGCCGGACATGTTGAAAGCGAAGCAGAGGTCAAAGCTTTCCTCAAGCAATTGAAGCGGGCCAAAAAGTTTGCCCGCGCCACCCATAACACGTGGGCAGCGCGATTTACGGATGGTATCGAACTTAAAAACGACGACGGTGAAGGCGGCGCGGGGATGATCATCCTGCAAATGATGGCCCGCGAGGGGCTAGAGGATTCCATTGTTGTGGTGACCCGCTGGTATGGCGGCACCCATCTGGGCGGCGACCGGTTCCGCCACGTGAAAACCTCTGTTCAGCATTTGTTCGGTCGGTTAGACTGGGGGAAAAAGGATTCCCGATGATCGAGCAAATGATCGCTGACCTGCAAGCCAGCCCTGACTGGATTAAAGCCCTGCTTGCCGCACTGGCGGTGGCCGCGCTTTGGATGTTGGCCACCCGCCGCAAGGCGGCACTGGCGCGGGCCGAAGCTGAAGCGCAGGCCGCAGATAGCAAGCTTTCCGAGCGAGAGGACCAACTGGGCGGGTTGGCAGATGACCTGCGAAAAACCCAGACGGCTCTGGAGCAAGCGCATATTGAAACCGCAAGGCAGGAAACCGCGCTCGAACTCCGGCAACAAGCCCATAGCGAAAACCTTCGGCTGCTGAACGAAAACGGAGATCGTTTGAAAACCGAGTTCAAGGCGCTGGCCTCGCAGGTGATGGATACCCACGGCGAAAAATTCGAGCGCAGCAATAGCGAGCGGCTGAAGCTGGTCCTGGCGCCGCTCAAAGACCATATCGGGAAATTTGAAGCCGAGTTGCGCGGGGTGCATGAAGCCGCTGGCAAAGACCGCGCCGCCTTGAAGTCTGAGATTGACATGCTGACCAAGCGCAGCCTCGAGGTTTCGGAAGAGGCGCATAACCTGACGCAAGCGCTCAAAGGCGACGCCCAGAAACAAGGCGCATGGGGCGAGATGGTACTGGCTTCCATTCTGGACCGCTCCGGCCTGCGCGAAGGCGAAGAATACGAGACTCAGGTTCACCATCGCGACGATGCCGGACAGGCTTTCCGCCCCGATGTGGTTGTGAACCTACCCGGGGGGCGGCGGTTGGTGGTGGATAGCAAGGTCTCGCTGGTCGCGTACGAGCGCGCCGTCAATGCCCTGAATGACACAACAAAAGCTGTCGATCTCAAGGCCCATGTGGCCTCCGTCAAAACCCACATCGACACGCTCAGTGCCAAAAAATACCATGCGTTTGACGATGGCGCGGTGGACTATGTGATCATGTTTATGCCGATCGAGAGCGCCTTTGCCGAAGCAGTCAAAGCGCAACCCGACCTTGTGCACTATGCCGCCGAGCGCAACGTGTTGATCGCTTCCCCGACCAACCTGATGATGGCCCTGAAAACAGTTGAAAACCTGTGGAGCGTTGAGCACCGCAACAAAAACGCCATCGAAATCGCACGTCAGGCGGGCACGCTTTATGACAAATTTGTGGGCTTCATTGGCAATGTAGAAGAGGTGGGCACACGGCTGGACCAAGCCCAGATCGCGCAAAACGAAGCGATGAAAAAGCTGACCTCCGGCAAAGGCAACCTGACATCCAAGGTCGAAACCCTCAAAAAGCTGGGGGCGCGCACCGAAAAGAAAATCGCACAGGAATTTGAGGAAGACGAGCCGCCAAAGCTCGGCTAAGCCGGTTTTCTAGCGACCAGAAACAATGCCGATTTCGGGATCGGACGCCAGCTATGTTCTATCTCGAAACCGGCGGTTTTCATGCTGTCTTCCAGCGCCCCGGCCGCGAAAAACCGCACCAAAGGGAGGAACCCAAAATACCGTCCGATTGGCAGGATAACCTTCAGAATCCCGCCTCGCTCCATACAAACCGTGCTGGACACAAAAACACCCCCCGGTTTTAGAAGGTCAAAAACCTTGGCGATGGCTGCTTCCTTGTCCTCAAGCAAGTGCAAAATGCTCATGCCGAGCACCACATCAAAACCGCCCTCCGGCGCGGAAACATCCTCCAGAACCCCTTGCTCGAACCGCAGGTTCCCGATCCCCTCCGCCTTACCCCGCGCAATCTCCAGCATCTTGGACGATATATCTGTGGCAAGATAATCTCCGACGAGGGGCGCATGAACAATCGCCGTTGAACCGGTGCCGCAACCAAATTCCAGCACCCGCGAATCGGGCGTAAAATACGCCTGTGTTTTGGCGAGTTTGGTTTGGTAGGCCGCCTCGTTGGATACAGGCGATCGCGCATACCGCTTGGCCAGCCGGTCCCAAAACTTTGCATTCGCCGCCATTATGACCTCCAATCATTCTTGTTATTTTACCACAGAACCGGCTCCGTGACACCCTTGAAACCGCATTTCTCCTGATTACATTTATGTCATCAGGTGCCATTCGGGCCTGTAATATTGGCCTGTCCCCCTCGGAAGGCCACAACCTAGTGTCGCTCAATGGAGGATACCCTATGCGAGATTTTGACTTAACCCCCCTTTACCGCTCGACCGTCGGTTTTGACCGTCTTGCCAACATTCTGGATAATGTAACCCGATCGGATGGTGGTTCCAGCTATCCCCCATATAATATCGAAAAAACCGGCGAAGATGCCTATCGTATCACCATTGCTGTGGCCGGCTTTACCGATGACGAACTCACCATTGAAGCCCGCGACGGCCAGCTGGTGATCTCCGGCAAGAAAGCCGCGACCGAGGAAGAAACCAACTTCCTGCACCGTGGCATTGCCACCCGCGCCTTTGAGAAACGCTTCCAGCTCGCTGACCACGTGCGCGCCACGGATGCGGTCACCAAAAACGGCCTGCTGCACGTTGACCTGCTGCGCGAGATTCCCGAAGCGCTGAAGCCGCGCAAAATCGAGATCGCCAAGTCTCGTCCGATTGAAGCTGAAAAAGTAGAGCTCGACGCATAGCCGAGCGACCTACGGGCGCATCCCGGCCTAGCTGGGCTGCGCCCTCTTTTTACCCACCAACAAGTGACTGGCTTTCCACAGCGTTCTCTGCAATTCTGGCCCCCCATTATTGCAGGAAACAGATATGAACGCCACACCCCACCACTTCCCGGACGCCCGAGACGATCTCGAAACCGCGCGTGAGGTTGTGGACACTCCGCAAACCAGCGCCCCAACTTTCCGTCTCGCTTTTGCCGACCCTGATTTCCTTTGCCGCGACGAGTTGCGCCCTGTGCGGCTTCAGCTCGAATTGCTCAAACCCGAAATGGCGCTCACGGAGGCCGGAGTTGAAAGCACGATTGTGCTATTTGGTGGTGCCCGGATTCCGGACCCGGAATTCAAAGACAATACCCACAACACTGCCCTTGGTGCGCTCTCGGAATATTACGATGAAGCGCGCACGTTTGCCGAAATCTGCACGCGCGAAAGCCTTAAAGCTGGCGGCACCGATTATGTCATCTGCACCGGCGGCGGCCCCGGTGTGATGGAAGCCGGCAATCGTGGCGCGCAAGATGCAGGGGGCCAGTCGATCAGCCTCAACATCGTACTCCCGCACGAGCAAGTCCCCAATCAATATGCCACCCCCGAGCTTTGCTTCAATTTCCATTACTTCGCAATTCGAAAAATGCACTTCCTGATGCGCGCGAAAGCTGTTGTGGCCTTTCCCGGCGGGTTCGGCACGATGGACGAGCTCTTCGAAGCCCTGACTCTGGTTCAGACAAAACGCATGGAACCGATGCCGATTCTGCTTTTCGGCAAAACATTCTGGGAAAAAATCATCAACTGGGACGCCCTCGCCGAGGCCGGCACCATCTCGCAAGAAGACCTCAACCTTTTCCGATTCGTCGAAACCGGCAGGGAGGCTTGGGATATCCTCCGAAACTGGGAACCCTAATTCCAAATTGCAAAAATATCCCGGGGGTGAGCAAAGCGAGGGGGCTGGCCCCCTTCCCGCGCCCAAGGCTCACGCTAAAACAATAAATGCCAAGCTCATCATGGCCTTTACAACCCCAACACAGCGCAGGATAACTATAGCACCGTTAAACCGCGAGGAATCTATGTCTGACTTTGCCAAAACACCCGCCAATTTCGCTGCCCTGACCCCGGTAACCTTTCTTCACCGCGCAGCCATGACATACCCTGAACGGGTGGCTGTTGTTTATGGCCAGACCCGCCGCACATGGGCTCAAACCTATGAACGTTGCAAACGCATGGCCTCGGCGCTCCACAAAGCAGGGTTGGCAAAAGATGACGTGGTCGGGGTGATCGCCGTCAACACGCCCGAGATTTACGAGGCCCATTTTGGGGTGCCAATGGCCGGCATGGTGCTCAACACCCTGAACTGCCGTCTCGATGCGGGCACCATTGCCTATATCCTCGAACATTCGAAAACCCGGGCACTGATTGTGGATCGGGAGTTTGCCCAAACAGTTTCGGAGGCCATTAAGTCCCTCGAAAACCCACCGTTTCTGATTGACATTGACGACCCCGATGCCCCCGAAGGCCCGCGACTAAGCGAAGTGGATTACGAATCCTTCCTCGCCATCGGTGACCCTGATTTCACCTATTACCCCCCGGCAGACGAATGGGATACCATCAGCATCAACTATACTTCGGGCACCACAGGGCGGCCCAAGGGTGTGGTCTACCACTATCGCGGGGCATACCTGAACGCGCTTGGCAACGTGATGGAATGGAACATGGACGCCGCACCGGTCTATATCTGGACCTTGCCTATGTTCCACTGCAACGGCTGGTGCTTCCCGTGGACCATTGCTGCCAAGGCCGGCACCAATATTTGCATTCGTAAAGTCACGGCCGCCAATATTTACAACGCCATCGCCGATGAAGGCGCCAACTACTTCTGCGGTGCGCCGATTGTGTTGAGCTTTGTGATTGATGCAGATGAGGCCACAAAGCGCGCGTTTGACCACCCTGTCAACGTGATGACCGCCGCAGCCCCCCCACCCGCCACCGTGCTGGCGGGCATGAAGGAAGAAGGCTTCAATGTAACCCATGCCTATGGCCTAACCGAAACCTACGGCCCTTGTATCTCTTGCGCTTGGAAGCCGGAATGGGATGATCTCCCCATGGGCAAACAGGCCAACCTGAAGGCGCGACAAGGCGTGCCCTATGTTGTGCAGGAAGATGCCACCGTGATGGACCCCGAAACCATGCAACCTGTGCCATGGGATGGCGAGACCATGGGCGAAGTGATGATGCGGGGTAACATCACTATGAAAGGCTACCTCGACAACCCCGAGGCCACAGACGAGGCTTTTGCCGGCGGCTGGTTCCACTCCGGCGATCTTGGCGTGGTGCAACCCGACGGCTACATCCAGCTGCGGGACCGCGCCAAAGATATCATCATTTCCGGCGGCGAGAATATTTCGAGCATTGAGGTCGAAGGCGTTATCTACAGCCACGAGGCTGTTGCTGCGGTAGCCGTTGTCGCCAAACCAGACGACAAATGGGGGGAAACCCCTTGTGCCTTTGTCGAGCTGCATCTGGGGGCCTCGGTCAGCGCCGATGAAATCATCGCCCTGTGTCGCGCGCAGTTGGCTGGCTTCAAGCGCCCTAAAAACGTGATCTTCCGTGACTTGCCCAAAACCTCGACCGGCAAAATCCAGAAGGTCGAACTGCGAGTAATCGCCAAAGCGCTTTAGGCAACGCGCGCTCTCCAGCAGGGCATAAAAGGGAATGAGATGAATGGAACTCTGGATTCCCGTCACCATCGCGGCGGCCTTCCTGCAAAACCTGCGCTCGATGCTGCAAAAGTACCTCAAGGCGCGGCTTTCCAGCCTTGGCGCAACGGCGATCCGGTTTTTCTTTGCCATGCCAATTGCCTGGGCGCTCTGGCTCGGGCTAAGCTATGGATCAACCCTTGAGCCTGCCCGCTTCACAGCGGTTTTCTTTCTTTTTGTTACGCTCGCAGCGCTTGCACAAATCTCCGGCACACTTCTGCTGGTTTACCTGTTTGGCTTGCGCAACTTTGCGGTTGGCAGCACTTTGGCACGCACAGAGGCGGTTCAGGCTGCCGTGATCGGCTTTGTTCTGCTCGGAGATACCGTCAGCAACTGGGCCGTTGCCGGCTTGCTGGTTTCGCTCATCGGGGTTTTGCTCATCGCCGGTAAGGTCCGGCTGGGTGGCGGCGGGTTTGACCGCGGGGCGTGGATCGGCCTTGCCTCGGGTGCCAGCTTTGCGGTCTCGTCCGTTCTCTATCGGGCATCTTCATTGGCCCTTGAAGGCGGCGGCGCGTTTGTTCACGGAGCAACCGTACTCATGGCGGCCACCTCTTTGCAAAGCATCGCCCTGCTCGGCTGGCTGCTCCTGAAAGACAAGCCACAACTGCGCGCCATATTTGCCAACTGGCGCACCGGCATGCTGGTCGGCTTGACCGGCGGGCTAGCGTCTTTGGGGTGGTTCACCGCGTTTTCCCTGCAAAACGCGGCCTATGTTAAGGCGCTGGCACAGGTTGAAATCCTGTTTACCCTTCTGGCTTCATGGCTGTTTTTCCATGAAAAATCCACTGCCAAAGAGGTTTTTGGCATGGCGCTGGTCGTGGCGGGTATCTTGTTGCTTCTGCTCTAACCGCCACTCAAGCGCGTCACATACCCAGCGCGTCCTTATAAAGGTCCAGCACCGCTTCTTCTTCCGAAATTTCCTGCGGATCTTTTTTGCGCAGCGCAATCACCTTGCGCAGAATCTTGGTGTCATACCCGCGTGATTTCGCCTCGGCCATCACCTCTTTCTGATGGTCGGCTATGTCTTTCTTTTCAATCTCGAGCCGCTCATAGCGCTCTACAAAAGCGCGAAGCTCACCCGAAGTTACCCGATACTGGCTCTGCTGAACCTCGTCATTTTCATCCATGGATGTAATCTCCCGCCTGTCTGGAATTTGAGCCGAGACCCTAGCGGGGCGCGTGGCAATGGGCAAGGGGATGCTTGCCTATTTGAGGTCGATAGCCTAAAGAATCGCCATGGAAAATATCTTCGAATATATGGTCTATGCTGGCGCGGTTCTCGCCGCCCTCGGGCTCGTCGGGCTTGGTATATCGGTGCGCATGGCGCTCAAGCTCAAGAAGGACGCCCCCGAAGCACAGGAAGCCAAGGATCGCATGCAAACGCTGGTCGCGGTCAACACCGCAGCGCTCGGGACCGCTTTCATCGGGCTGGCGCTTGTAGCTGTGGGTGTGCTGGTCGGGTGAAGGTTCTTATCGCGACCAGTTCAAGAGGTTTTGACCCGAGCGAAGTTGCGATTCCGTGGCAAATATTGTCAGAGGCCGGAGTCGAGGTTTCCTTCGCAACCGACACCGGCAAAGCCGGTAGCCCCGATCCGATCATGCTATCCGGCCAAGGCTTGGGGCCCCTCAAAAAATCACTAATCGCCCGCAAAGACGCGCAGCAAGCCTGCGCGGCCCTTCTGAAAGACAAACGCTTTCTGCGGCCCCTCCGCTATAAAGACATCGACCCAAGCCAGTTTGGCGGGCTGATCTTGCCCGGTGGCCATGCCAAAGAAGTGCGCCACTATCTTGAATCCAAAAAGCTCCAGAAAGTGATCGTGGCATTTTTTAGCGCTGAAAAACCGGTGGGGGCGATCTGCCACGGGGTGGTCGCCGCCGCCCGCGCTATGGATCCTGCCACCGGCAAATCAGTCCTTTACGGGCGTAAAACAACCGCGCTCTTAAACCGCCAGGAACTGCTTGCCTATCGCTTAACCAAAAAGCGCGTCGGTGATTATTACCTAACCTATCCGGTTACGGTAGAAGACGAAGTCGCCACCGCCCTTCAAAGCCCGGACGACTTTATCAAAGGCCCTGTGCCCCTGTTCAGGGATTCCCCAACCCATATGAAGCGCGGCTTTACGGTCCGTGACGGCAACTATCTGTCCGCCCGGTGGCCCGGAGATGTTTATAACTTTTCCAACGCGTTCTTGGAAATGCTCCGCGAAACCAAATAGCGTCGGTTCCGCTCGCAAGCCCGCCGAGCGAAGCGAGGCCAAGGCGCCGCAGCTCCATTTTTGCAACAAGGTGCAAAAAGGCTACCGGCTGACCTCTTCGATAGCGGAAACAATCATCGCCAGACATTCCGGTGTTGAAAACCGGTGATCCGCGTCTTTGACGAGCGTCAAACGGATATCGTCTCCGTCCGCGTGGTCCAGCAATCTCAGCGCCACCGAAACATCCACATCTTCATCGGCCGTGCCTTGTAACAGGCGCACCGTAAACGGCAGCGGTAAGGGCGCGCGTAAGACCAGCTGGTTGCGGCCGTCCTCAATCAGCTTGCGGGTGATGATATAGGGACCGTCGTCATATTCTGACGGCAACTCCACCCGCCCGTCCTGTAGCAACCTGGTGCGTTGCTCTTCGTCAAACGCTTCCCACATCGAATCTTCGGTGAAATCCGGCGCGGCAGCGACTCCGACTAACGCGTGCACCTTCGCGGGCATCAAACGCGCCAGCAATAGGGAAATCCAGCCTCCCATCGAGGAACCGACAAGGATCTGCGGGCCATCGGTCAGCGCGCTCACAATCTCCTGCGCATCCGCCGCCCAGTCCCCAATACAACCCTCTACAAAATCTTCACTGCTTTGCCCGTGGCCCGAATAGTCAAACCGCAAAAAAGCCCGGCCCTCGGCCTTGGCCCACGCTTCCAAAAACAGAGCCTTACTGCCCTCCATGTCAGACTTGAATCCACCCAAAAAAACCACAGCCGGCCCTTTGCCCTGTGCCTGATGATAAGCAATCCGCCGCCCCGTGGAGGTTTCATAAAACTTGCAATTTTCCATATTTTGCCTATCCTGATCGAGGTGAAATTACACCGGCTTCCGTCACATTATTACGATGGACCTCCAACTTAATAAATCGGTTTATTGAACAATGCTCAGACGACTCGTTTTTATTTTCGGCCTTCTTCCGGGACTGACCCACGCTGTGGAGCGCGCGCTCATCATCGGAAATGACGATTACGACGCGCTGCCCAGCCTTGCCAAAGCCCAGGAAGATGCCACCGGCTATTCGGCCCTTTTTGCCGAAAAAGGCTTTGAAGTCACCACCATAATGAATGTTCCGATGGCCCAGATGCGCCGCGAACTTGCGATGTTTTATGAAACCGTGCAGCCCGGAGATACAGTCGCCTTTATTTATTCAGGCCATGGCTGGTCGGATGGTTCCCAAAATTACCTTGTGCCAACCGATGCCCAGATCACCAACAGCTCTGCCGTTGCTGTTGAAATGAGCATCCCGCTCAAAAACGGGGTGAACGGCATTCTGGATAATATCTCTGCCCGCGATTCGCGCCTCACAATTGCTGTCGTGGATGCCTGCCGCAACAACCCGTTTGGCGGGAACCTGACCCGATCAACCGGTGTGACCCGTGGCCTTGCCCCGATTGAACCCGCAGAGGGCACTTTTTTGGTATATTCTGCCGGCGCCGGCCAAGCCGCGCTTGACCGGTTGGGAGAAGCAGACACTCAGGAATTCTCGGTGTTCACCCGCTTTTTCCTGCGCAATCTGGATTCGACCGGTGATCTGCGCCAAGCCACCATCCAGACCCGCAATCAGGTCCAGCAAGCCGCTGCCATTATCGGCACCGACCAGCGCCCGGCCTATTATGACGAGCTCTCCGGCACCTCCTGCCTGTTTGGCGAATGCGGAAGCGTCAGCACCGATGATGGCCAGATCAAAGGTGTGATCGAAGAATGGGCTTTTGTGCAAAATTCCCGCAGCCGCGTGGTGCTAAACGCTTTCATCGAAAAATGGTCAGACGAGCCCCTTTATGTGGCCCTCGCAGAGGAAATATTAGCCGGCCTCCCCGTTGTGCAGGCCAGCAACGCCCAAAACGCTGTTGTGGTTCCCGAACGCACGGTGGCAGAGGGGGAAACACCCCCCCACCCCGCAACAAATGCGCTTGACGAGCAGTCGGCCAAAGCGCTCGCCTTTGTTTTGCTCAATATGCAGTATTGGTCGAAACCCGCCCCGAATGTTGCCAGCGGCGTTGCAGCATTTTACGCCAAGAACGAAATAACCTTCTACGAGCAGGATTGGACGCCAGGGCAGGTTGTAGCCGACAAACAGGAATTCATCCAGCGTTGGCCGGTGCGCGCCTACGAGCTGGATGAGGAAACCGTCGAGGTTTTCTGCGAAGACAACTTTTGTGATGTGATCGCCGATGTGGTGTTTTTCACCCATAGCCCAGGCCGTGGAGCCACCGCCCAAGGGCTGGCCCTGTTTTCCTATGTTGTCGATATGGAAGATAGGCCGGTTATTATTTACGAAAACAGCGAAGTGTTGGAGCGCTACTAGCGGCAGATTTCCGCTCGCTGACAAGTGAGTGACAATGCGTGTCAGTTCCCTGTGAAGCAAATCTCTGTAATAGTTGCCTCACCATGGCGGCGCATACTCTTGAAACCTGTCGAATTCGGTTTCAAAGCTTCCGCGCGATCTTGACAATCGCGCGGAATCCCCCCATTTAGGCACTTCCAGTAACCGGGCGTTTCGTAGGCGCCGAACTTCAAAGGAGTTTGCCAAAAATGGCCGCAATTTCCCTGACCCTACCTGATGGCGCTGTGCGCGAATATGAAGCCGGTATTACCGGTGGAGAAGTCGCCGCTGACATCTCCAAATCGCTCGGCAAGGCCGCCTTGGCCTGCGCGATTAACGGCAAGTTCTCTGATCTTTCGATCCCGATCAACGCCGATTCAGAATTCCAGATTTACACCAGCAAAGACGAAGCCCAAGCGCTCGAATTGTTCCGCCACGATGCCGCCCATATCATGGCCCGCGCCGTGCAGGAGCTGTGGCCTGATGTTAAAGTCACCATCGGGCCGGTTATCAAAAACGGCTGGTATTATGACTTTGACCGCGAAGAACCTTTCCATGAAGATGACCTCAAAGCCATCGAGAAAAAGATGCGCGAGATCATCAACAAGCGCGAGCCGGTGACCACCGAGGTCTGGGACCGCGACCGCGCCATTGCCTTCTATGAAGCCAATGACGAGCCCTATAAGGTCGAGCTGATCGAATCCATTCCGGGCGATGAAGACCTGCGCATGTATTGGCACGGCCACTGGCAAGACCTCTGCCGCGGCCCGCACCTCGCCCATACCGGCCAAGTGCCGGGGGACAGCTTCAAGCTGATGTCGGTTGCCGGGGCTTACTGGCGCGGGGATTCAGACAACAAAATGCTCCAGCGCATTTATGGTGTTGGCTTCCGCAACAAAGCCGACCTCAAAGCCCATCTCCACATGCTGGAAGAAGCTGAAAAGCGCGACCATCGCCGCCTTGGCAAAGAGATGGACCTGTTCCACCTGCAAGAAGAAGCCCCCGGCATGGTGTTCTGGCACCCCAATGGCTGGACATTGTATCGCATCGTTCAAGACTATATGCGCCGCCGCCAGATCGACGATGGCTATCAGGAAATCAACACCCCGATGGTGGTGGATCGCAAGCTCTGGGAGGCCTCGGGCCACTGGGACAAATACCGCGAAAACATGTTCACCACCGAGATCGATGACGAGCACGCCAACGACAAGCGCACCAATGCGCTCAAGCCAATGAACTGCCCGTGCCACGTGCAGGTCTATAACCAAGGGCTGAAATCCTATCGCGATCTGCCCCTGCGCCTCGCCGAGTTCGGCTCTTGCCACCGCTATGAGAGCTCGGGCTCTATGCATGGCTTAATGCGGGTGCGTGGGTTTACCCAAGATGATGCGCATATCTTCTGCACCGAAGACCAGATCGCCTCTGAAACCAAAAAGTTCATCGAGCTGCTGACCCGCGTTTATGCGGACCTCGGCTTTGCGGATTTCGAGATCAAGTTCTCGACCCGCCCCGACGTTCGTGCGGGCTCGGATGAAGTCTGGGACAAAGCCGAAGCCGCACTGGAAGGCGCGATCAAGGCGCTCGGCCACCCTTACGAGGTTGACCCCGGTGAAGGCGCCTTTTACGGGCCAAAGCTTGATTTCAAGCTCACCGATGCCATTGGCCGCGAATGGCAACTCGGCACTCTGCAAGCTGACTTTGTGCTGCCGGACCGACTGGATGCCGAATATGTCGGTGAAGATGGCAACAAGCACACACCTGTGATGCTGCACCGCGCGACCCTCGGCTCGTTTGAGCGCTTCCTCGGGATTCTCATCGAGAACTACGCAGGCAAATTCCCGCTCTGGCTGGCCCCGCGCCAGATCGTTGTAGCGGCGATTGTGTCCGATGCCGATGACTGGGTACATGAGGTTGTAGCGAAGCTCCGCGCGCGCGGATTGCGGGCCGAAGCCGATGTGCGTAATGAGAAGATCAACTACAAGGTACGCGAACATAGCTTGGGCAAGGTCCCGGTTATCCTGGCCGTGGGCATGCGCGAGGTTGAGGAGAAAACGGTCTCGATGCGCCGCCTTGGCGAAAAGGGCTCAAAAGTGCTAGGCATTGACGAAGCCGTTGAATTGCTGGCCTCGGAGTCAACACCGCCGGATATGAAATAAAAAAACGCCCCACCAAAAGGTGGAGCGCAAATTTTTGAGAGGGGCGTTTTCGGGCGCCCCTTTTTTTAGTTACCGCAGTCGATCAACTCACCACCGGCCCGCATCGGGATCGCCATGATCTCGCAAAGGCGCTTATCGGCATCGCTCAACGCGTTGGCAGCTTCTGCCTCAGCCGCAGCGGCTTGTTCAGCAGCGGCAGCCTCGGCGGCAGCAGCTTCCGCAGCAGCCTGTTCAGCAGCGGCAGCCTCGGCGGCAGCAGCTTCAGCGGCAGCTTGTTCTGCAGCAG
>JGI24025J20009_10001491_pt1 | contig 17564 bp, 14 predicted proteins | sample Cruoilmetagenom3_FD_20009 | JGI IMG/M metagenome (IMG submission 20009) | reverse complement strand
CATGAGCACCGAGGCGGCCGCGGGCAAGAACCCCGTCAGTCACGTGGGGAAGATCTACAACCTGCTCAGCCACAAGATCGCCGACCATGTGTATCGCAGCGTGCCGGGCATTCGCGAGGTCTACATCTGGCTTTGCAGCCAGATCGGCGTGTCCATAGACCGACCGCTCATCGCCTCGGCGCACCTCGTCCTGCAGCCCGACGTGGCACTGGACGACATCCGCGGTGACGTGCAGGAGATCATCGATCGAGAGCTGGCGGATATCTACGACTTCACGGACCGGCTGGCACGGGGCGAGTTTTCTGTGTGGTAGTCAGCCGATAGAGCCGATGGAGTCGATTCCCTTTCAGTTTCATCGGCTTCATCGGCTGATCAGATCAAGGAGCAGATTGCGTGAGTGAAAACTTCGATATCAAGGACATCGACCTGGCTGAACAGGGTCGTTTTCGCATCCAGTGGGCGGCCAGGGAGATGCCGGTACTGGCACTGCTGGAGGAGCGCTTTCGCAAGGAGCGCCCGCTGGCCGGGCTGCGCCTTTCGGCCTGCCTGCATGTAACGAGTGAGACGGCCAACTTGATGCGCGTGCTGCAGGCCGGAGGCGCCGACGTTGTGCTCTGCGCCTCCAATCCTCTTTCGACCCAGGACGACGTGACCGCCGCGCTGGTGGCGCATCAGGAGATGCCGGTCTATGCCATCAAGGGTGAGGACAACGAGACCTACTACCAGCACATTCAGGCAGCTCTGGATCACCGCCCGCACCTGACCATGGACGACGGCGCTGACCTGGTTTCCACCTTGCACAAGGGGCGGCAGGAATTGCTGAGTAACGTTATCGGGGGCACGGAGGAGACCACTACTGGCGTCATCCGGCTGCGGGCCATGGCTGCCGACGGCGTGTTGCGTTGCCCCATAATTGCCGTCAACGATGCGCTGACCAAGCACTTCTTCGACAATCGCTACGGTACCGGGCAGTCAACCATTGACGGCATCGTGCGGGCCACCAATGTGCTGCTGGCGGGCAAGAACTTCGTCGTCGGCGGTTACGGCTGGTGCAGCCGAGGCATCGCCATGCGTGCCAGCGGCATGGGGGCCAACGTCATCGTCACCGAGGTGGACCCGCTGCGGGCACTGGAGGCGGTGATGGACGGCTACCGAGTCATGACCATGTTAGAAGCAGCCAAGATCGGCGACATCTTCGTCACCTCTACGGGCGACATCAACGTCATTGACAGGCATCACATGGATGTGATGAAGGATGGCGCCATCATGTGCAACTCCGGCCACTTCAACGTGGAGATCAACATCCCCGCTCTGGAGGAGGTGGCCGTAGAGAAGCGGCGCGTGCGCACCTTCCTCGACGAATACCATCTGCCCGACGGGCGGCGGCTGTACCTCATCGGCGAAGGCCGGCTGGTGAACCTGGCGGCGGCCGAGGGGCATCCCAGCGCGGTGATGGACATGAGCTTTGCCAACCAGGCGCTCTGTGCGCAATACATAGCGCAGAACGCGGCTGATCTGGACCCGAAGGTCTATGGGGTTCCAGAAGAAATCGACCTCGAAATCGCTCGCCTGAAACTCGACGCCATGGGCACAAGGATCGACGTGCTGACCCCAGAGCAGGAGAAGTACCTGTCGTCGTGGGAGGAGGGGACATAGGGCTTCGCGAAACCAGAACCGGCGATGAAAAGGGACTTCTGGTGAGATCGGCAGAAGAAACATAAAGCTGCGTGGTGTTTCTCCGAGATGGACAAGTGGGCGCGGTGGCGCACCCGTCTACTTGTCCACTCCTTTTTGCTGAGGTATAATACAGCCCATTGTGACCCAGGTGGGGAGTGGACACTTCGAAGGGGGCACTAGGTGAAAGCGCTGGTCACGGGCATCAATGGGTTCGTTGGCAGCCACCTGGCTGAGTACTTGTTGGAACACACCGACTGGAAGGTGGCGGGCACTGTCTACGGTGACATGGACAACATCGTCCATCTGAAGGGTCGGCTGGAGCTGTATCCGGCGGAGCTCTCGCAGTTGTCCGTGGCGATGTTCGTCTTGGAGGAGACGCGGCCAGACTATGTCATTCACCTGGCTGCTCAGGCTGTCCCTTCTCTCTCTCACCGCGATCCCTGGCCCACGCTGGAGACGAACATCCACTTGCAGTTCAACATCTTGCACGCGGCCCTGCAATTGGGCCTGGATTGCCGCATCCTGGTGGTCGGTTCCGGCGAGGAGTATGGTCTGGTGAGGCCGGATGATCTGCCGGTGGCCGAGGATACCCCCTTGCGGCCGCTCAATGTGTATGGTGTCAGCAAGATCGCTCAGGAGATGTTGGGGCTGCAGTATCATCTTGCCCACGGCTTGCCGGTGGTGATGGTGCGGCCTTTCAACCACATCGGCCCTCGCCAGCGGCTTGGCTTCGTGTCGCCGGATTTCGCGCGCCAGGTGGCTGAAGCGGAGGCGGGTCTGCGGGAAGCGGCGATGGACGTGGGCAACTTGGACGTCAGCCGGGATTTCAGCGACGTGAGGGATATCGTGCGAGGTTATCACCTGGCCATCACGCAGGGCGAGCCGGGTGAGGTGTACAATCTGGGCTCAGAGCGGGCTTGCTCGATACGGCGGCTGCTGGAAACACTGCTGGCTTCGAGCCGCGTGAAGGTAGAGGTGCGGCAAGACGCAGTCCGCCTGCGCCCGGCCGATGTGCCCACCATGGTCAGCGATTGCCGCAAGTTTCGCCAGCGCACCGGCTGGCAGACGGCCATCCCCTTTGAGCAGAGTGTGCGGGACGTGTTGAACTACTGGCGCCAGAAAGTCGGAGAGGGAAATGGAACGCAGCGCTGATTGGATGAACGAAGCGGAAGGCGACCTGGAGCATGCCAAGAACGATTTGAAGGGCGGCTTCTACAATTGGGCCTGCTTCTCAGCCCAACAGGCTGCGGAAAAGGCCGTGAAAGCCGTCTTCCAGAAAATGGGAGCCGAGGCGTGGGGGCATTCCGTAGCCGACCTGCTGAAGGAGCTGGCAAGGAGGCATCCCCTCCCGGAAGGGTTGATGGACGACGCTTTGGAATTGGACAAGGCGTACATTCCCACGAGGTATCCCAATGCCCATCCATCAGGCGCTCCCCGGGATCGGTACACGGAGAGAGAGGCTAGGAGGCTCATCGGGTATGCGGAGAGAACCTGCAAGTTCTGTTCGGGTCTTCTATCCGAAATTCAATCGGCCGGAGTTAGTCCAGAAGCTTAGGAAAAGGCTGGGGGTTCTGCGGGAAATCCTTCCCCTTTCTCTCGTCGTTCTATTCGGCTCTTATGCTCGGAGAAACTATACCGTGGCCAGCGATGTGGACCTGCTCATCGTATACAAGGGGGAGGAAAGGCCGGACGCTTTTGCCAGCGCCAAGAAAGCTCTAGATGTACCCTTGCTTGAGCCCCACGTGTATTCGGAAGGCGAGTACGAAAGGCTAAAAGGAGTGATCAGCAGGATGATAGCGGGCGGTATCGTCTTGCTCTCGGAGATGTCCGAGGAAGGCGCAACGGTCCACTGAGTGGCCTCTTGAGGTTCCTACCTCCCTTTCAGGACGAGGCAAAACCATGCACATTACATATCCGGACAGAGAAGATTTCTTCCAGACGCTGAGAGGGGCTGGAAGTAATTCTCTCGACTTCATCGTGGTTGTCACCGCCGCGCTCAATCCGTTCAACACCGAAAGGCTCAAGGCGTGCCTGGGCGAATGCGTGCGGGCATTGAGGAATGGAGGATTGCTTTTCGTGCAAGGACGCCCGGACTATTTGCCGGAATTGGGCGTGTATCTTGACCAGTATCTGAACTTCAAATACTGGATTGCGATTGAATCCACAGTTCAGCACAGAGATAGTGGCTTGCCCTCGGTTCATGCGGCTGTGCTGTTGTTCAGCAAAGGCAGCAGTCGTTTCAATGTAAGACGAACGCGCTTTCCGCATCGGTATTGTGCATTCTGCAAAAGGACGCTCAAAGACTGGGGCGGCAAAGCGCATTTGATGCATCCTGATGGCTATGTCATCTCCGACGTGTGGACGGACCTGCCCCAGGCAGACAACTACACACAGATCTCCGTACCTGTCCTCAATACGATCTTGCGGATGCTGGATCTTGAGCCCCGCGGGGAGGAGAAAGCCGACTTGCTTCAACAAGCTGGCATCCAGGGGCCCAGTCGCGAAGTCAAGGGGCTTGTTGGTCCCAAGGAAGGAATTGGAGTTGAGGGAGTTGTAGCAGAACCAGCCATTCAGTACAGTCTACCCGGTTTCCTGAAACCGGATGTAGAATACAGTGATGTCATCAATGAAGTGGGCGATAAGAAGTTCGATATTGTTCATCATGGCGATGCGGTTGAGATACTCAAACAGTATCCTGACAACTCCGTAGACTTAGTTTTTGCTGACCCGCCGTATAATCTCGACAAGTCGTACAACGTTTACGAGGATGAACAGGAAGATGGGCAATACATCAAATGGTGCAATTCATGGCTGCGAGAGTATGTGCGGATACTGAAACCCACTGGCTCATTGTACGTGTTGAATCTGCCCCGCTGGACGATGTATCATGCTGCGTTTCTCAATAAGTGGCTCTGTTTTCAGAGCTGGATTGTGTGGGATGCACTGTCTGAACCTCGGGGCAAGTTGATGCCAGCTCACTATGGCCTGTTGTTCTACACAAAGCAGCCCACAGACTTTACCTTCAATTATCGTGAGTTAGGGCAGCTAGATGCCCGTTACTACTGTCTGCGCTCTTCGTGTGTTCGTAAACGCAAGGCGATGGGGGTTGACGACAAAATGCTTCTGACTGACATCTGGTGGGACATCCACCGAATCAAACATCGGCGCGACAGGGACTACCACCCTTGCCAGTTGCCTGATGCGCTGATGGAGCGTATCATCCGCCTCTCCACGAACGAGGGCGATATCGTGCTGGATGCGCTGTGTGGCGCAGGCACGACCCCGGTCATTGCGGTCACACTAGGGCGACGCTACGTGGCGATTGATATTGATCAGAAATATGTGCAAATAACGAAGAAGAAGATTGCTGAAGTAAAACGTAAAGGCTACGTGGAACGCGAGAGTGTACACAAGCCACAGCGAAAGTACACCAAGAAGGAGCTGCAATTGGAATTGCGCGAGTTAGCGGCAGAGTTGGGGCGTTTGCCAACACCGAAAGATGTGCAAAAGATGAGCGAATATGACCTGGATGTATTTCTCGACACGTTCCCGACGTGGGGTAAAGCGTTGAAAGCAGCCAAGCTGGGGGTACAGTCATGATTGAAGCCCGCAGAATCTCTTTTCAGGAAGCGTGGGATAGTTCGGTCGTGTTTTTTGTGGACGAGGAACTCGAACGGGAAATTGAGGCCAAGGTGGAGGCTCTGTTGGAGACGGCAGAAAACCATCGCGTATCAGAAATGGCAGAAATCAATGTACTCGACATAGCCCATTTCCTTGGTCAGAAGTACAATGCCCTGGATGTGATCTTGAAAGACGTAGGTCTGTCCGAAGAGAAGTTCAAGCGCATTATCTCGTTACTGCGAAAGTTGGGTCGCATTCCAGGTGGTTTCACCAGTGAGTGGGGTATGGGCAGGATCAAAAACAAGGTTGCCCGGGAATCGGATTTTGCGCGCATGGTAGCGGGATTGTTGGTTGACGGTAGGGGATGATGAAGAGCTAGAGCGATATATCCCTCGCTATTATCTGGACATGCTCAACTACCGTGAAATCAAGGGCAGCTCGCAAGCCGCCAGGCGTATACGCTATAAGCAGGCTTTGGCCGGCACTTATGGAGGTCGGAAGGGGCATAGAATTGAAGATACGATAAGACAGAAATTGGAAGAGATCAAAGACAAGCATGGTGTGGGCTATGGCAAAGGGCGTTCCAGGCGTTTTGAAACGGATCTGGATTTTGCTGTGCCCAACATCAATGATCCTTGGGTAATTATCATGAGTTCTTTTCAGGAAACAACGAGCAGTGGCCAAACGACAAAAGCAAAGGATATGCGCTCTGCCTATGACCAGATTCGTCATCAAAACAGCCGTTATGGGGAGAATAGGGCCTTTGTGAACTTCGCAGATGGCGGTGGTTGGTTGGCGAGAAAACGCGATTTGGAACGTTTGGTGGAGCAATGCCACTACTTCATCAACCTGCAGCATCTGGACATGCTGGAGGCCATCGTGTTGAAGCATGTACCTGAGGGGTATTTTAGACGCAATCTGTCGTAGATATAGACGATAGACAGACGGATAGGAGAAAGACACATGCCGAAAGCGCTAATCACCGGCATCACCGGGCAGGACGGCGGGTACCTGGCCGAGTTTCTGCTGGAAAAGGGTTATGATGTGGTGGGTATGGTGCGGCGCACCAGCACCATCAACTTCGAGCGCATCCGCCACATCCAGGACAAGATCACGCTGGTGCAAGGCGACCTACTGGACCAGATCAGCCTCATCAACTTGCTGGAAGAGTACCGGCCCGACGAGGTCTACAATCTGGCGGCGCAGAGCTTCGTGCCCACCTCCTTCGAACAGCCCGTGCTCACCGGTGAGACTACAGGGCTGGGTGTCACGCGCGTGTTGGACGCTATCCGTATCGCCAACCATGGCATCAAGTTCTATCAGGCCTCGAGCAGCGAGATGTTTGGCAAGGTGCGGACGGTGCCGCAGAACGAGGATACACCTTTCTATCCGCGCAGCCCGTACGGGGTGGCTAAAGTGTACGGACACTGGATCACCGTCAACTACCGCGAGAGCTACGGCCTGTTTGCCGTGTCGGGCATCCTTTTCAACCACGAGTCTCCCCGGCGCGGCCTGGAGTTCGTCACGCGCAAGGTGACCCACGGGGCGGCCAGGATCAAGCTCGGTCTGGCGGACGAACTGCGGCTGGGCAATCTGGAGGCGCGCCGGGACTGGGGCTACGCTGGCGACTACGTGCGTGCCATGTGGCTGATGCTCCAGCAGGACAAGCCGGACAACTACGTCATCGGCAGCGGCACGACGCATTCCGTCCGGGAACTGTGTGAGGTGGCGTTTGGCTGCCTGGACCTGGATTGGGAGAGGTACGTGGTCGTTGATCCGAAGTTCTACCGCCCTGCCGAGGTTGATCTCCTGGTCAGCGACCCCAGCAAAGCCCGGCGGGTGCTGGGCTGGGAGCCCATCGTCAGCTTCGAGGAACTGATGCAGATGATGGTGGGCACTGATCTGGAAGCGTTGCAGAAGGCGGACAATCACATGCCGCGGCTGGCTTGGTGAAGGTAGCTTTGAAAGTGGGAGGAGAGAGTGGCTGACGTTATTCATTTCGGCACCGACGGCTGGCGGGGCCGCATCGCTGAGGACTATACGTTCGACAATGTGCGCCGTTGCGCGCAGGGGTTCGCCTCCTATCTGGTTGACAAAGGGCCGACCGATGGCGGCGTGGTGGTGGGGGGCGACAAGCGCTTCGCGTCGGAGCATTTCGTTGCCGCGGCTGCCGAGGTTCTGGCTGGCAATGGCATCCCCGTGCACTCCTGTGGCGGCGGGGTGCCCACGCCAGCGATTTCCTTCAGCGTGGTGGCTCGCCAGGCCATCGGAGCGGTGAATATCACGGCCAGCCACAACCCGCCCTGGGACAACGGCTTCAAAGTGCGGGATGAGCACGGCGGTGCCGTGGCCCCGCAAGGGTTGAGGGAGATCGAGGCCCGCATTCCGTCCCTCGAGCAGGTGAAGCGGTTGCCGCTGCAGGAGGCAGAGGATCAGGGGCTTGTGCAGTACTTCGATCCGGCGCCGGCTTATCTGGCGCAACTGGCGCGGTTGATTGATGTGCAGCCCATCAAGGACGCTGGCTTCACCGTGCTGGTGGATGCCATGTGGGGAAATGGGGCGGGGTGGTTTGCCAGCATCCTTGGTGGTGGTCGCACGAAGATCGTCGAAATCCACGCCGAGCGCCGGCCTTTGTTCCCTGAGATGTTGCGGCCTGAGCCCATTCCCCCGAATGTCAACGTCGGCCTCCAGAGGCTGCGGGAAGTGGGCGCGGACGTGGCCATCATCTTGGACGGCGATGCCGATCGTGTGGGCATGGGCGACGAGCACGGCAACTTCATCAATCAGCTTCAGGTCTACGCCCTGCTGGCGCTGTACCTGCTGGACGTACGGGGCGAGCGGGGACCTATTGTGAAGACGCTCTCCACCACCTCGATGCTGGAGAAGCTGGGGGAGATCTACGGTGTGCCGGTGCACCAGACCGGCGTGGGCTTCAAGTACGTGGCCCCGAAGATGCTGGAAGTGGATGCGTTGATCGGTGGCGAGGAGAGCGGCGGCTACGCCTTCCGCGGCCACGTGCCGGAACGTGATGGCATTCTGGCTGGGCTGCTGCTGCTCGACCTCATGGTGAAAACGGACAAGACTCCTTCGCAGCTCATCGAGTACCTCTACAGCAAGGTGGGACCACATTACTATGACCGTGTGGACACCCGATTCCCCGACGAGAAGCGCCCCATGGCCAAGGCGCGGCTGGACGCTGCCCGTCCAAAGCGCATCGCTGGCCTGAAAGTGACTGGTATTGTCACCGTCGATGGCTACAAGTTCGTGATGGAGGATGGCGGTTGGCTCTTGGTGCGCTTCTCGGGCACCGAGCCCATCATCCGGGTGTACTGCGAGACGACGCGTCATGATCTCGTGCCGGCCATCTTGCAGAGAGGGCTGGAGTTGGCGGGGTTGGCCTAGCCCATGTTGATCGATTCACACTGCCACCTCGACTTCTCCAAGTTCGACCGCGATCGCGATGCAGTGGTACGGCGGGCTCGGGAGGCAGGTGTAGAGCTTATCATCAACCCGGGCTATAATCTGGAGAGCAGTCGGCGAGCCGTAGCGCTGACCGAACGCTATCCCGAGGTCTATGCCGCCGTGGGGGTGCATCCGCACGAAGCCAAGACGGTGACCGATGAGGCTATCGCTGAACTGCGGTTGCTGGCGGCACAGCCGAAGGTCGTGGCCATCGGTGAGATCGGCCTGGATTTCTACCGTGACCTGTCGCCGCGGGATGTGCAGCGGCGAGTCTTCCGGCAGCAACTGGCGCTGGCCACTGAGTTGGGTCTGCCCGTCATCGTGCATGACCGCGAGGCGCACAGCGAGGTGATGGCCATCCTGGCGGAAAATCTCAAATTCCAAATCTCAAATCTCAAAGTCGGAGACTCAAAGCTCAAAGGTGTCCTCCATGCCTTCTCCGGCGATCGGGCCATGGCGGAGAAGGTGTTCGATCTGGGCTTTTGCCTGGGCATCGCTGGCCCGGTGACGTTTCGGAATGCCCGCCGTCTGCGGGCACTGGTGCGGGAACTGCCGCTGAAGCGGTTGCTGATTGAGACGGATGCGCCGTATCTTGCGCCGCATCCCTATCGGGGGAAGCGGAACGAGCCGGCACGCGTCGCTCTGGTGGCCGCGGCCGTGGCGGAACTGCATGGTGTGGGGAAAACAGAGGTAGGCGAGCAGACAGCAGCCGCCACCAGACAGCTTTTCGGATTGTTCTGATCGATCGAGGAGTACCAGTGTTGCTGCCCATCTTGGAACCTATGCAAGAAGAACTGGCGCTGGTGGAGGCGAAACTGTGCGGGGTTTCAGAGCAAGCCTATCCGCCGTTGGCGGCAGCGCTACGGGCATTGCTGGACAGCGGGGGCAAGCGGTTGCGGCCCGCTTTGACCATCCTGTCGGCCAGGTTTCACCCTGACCCCGACCTGGATGCGGTGATTGCGGCTGCAGCGGCGGTGGAGATGCTGCACACGGCGACCCTGGTGCATGACGACTTGATCGATGGCGCACTGCTGCGCCGGGGAAATCACACGATCAATGCGTCTTGGGATCTGGGCAGCACGGTGCTGGCTGGCGACTATATCTTCGCGCAGGCTGCGGCCTTCGCGGCTGAGACCGGGAACCCACGCGTCATTTCACTCTTCGCCCAGACCCTGAAGACCATCTGCGATGGTGAGTTGCGACAGATTTTCGGACATTTGAATTGGGAACAGCCGGAGGAGGAGTACTATCGTCGCATCTTCAGCAAGACGGCTTCGCTGTTCGCTGCGGCCGCCGAGTCGGGTGCAGTATTCAGTGGCGCGCCGGAGACAGGTGTGCAGTCGCTTCGGGACTATGGCCGCTATCTAGGCATGGCCTTCCAGGTCGTGGACGATGTCCTCGATTTCACTGGCGACGAGGAGGTGATGGGCAAGCCTGTGGGCAACGATCTCCGGCAAGGCATCCTGACGCTTCCTGTCTTCTACTTCCTGCAGCGCCATCCACAACAGCGACAGAGATTGCGGGCTTTGGTCGAAGGATCGGATGGGGACGACGGCGTGGCGCAGGCCGTGCAGATGATCCGCCACTCCTCTGCCATTGAGGCAGCGCGCGAAGATGCGCGCGGCTTCATCGCTCAGGCCAAAGATGCTCTCCTGCACCTGCCCGCAGTGGAACCGCGGCAGACGCTGCACGAACTGGCCGATTTCGTCGTCGAGCGGCATTTGTAGGCCGCTGGCTCTGTTGGCTGTCCCGGAGGGCGTGGTGGTTGATCTGTCGGTCGTCATCGTCAATTGGAATGTTCGGGAGCTTCTGCGTCGCTGCCTGGTTTCTATACTTAAGCCTGGAGCCTGCCGCCTGAACCTCGAGACCATTGTCGTGGACAACGCTTCGAGCGACGGCAGCGTGGACATGCTGCGGGCGGAGTTCCGCCAGGTCTGCTTGATCGCCAACGAGCACAATTTGGGCTTCGCGCGGGCCAGCAATCAAGGACTGGCGGCCAGCCAGGGACGCTATGTCCTGTTCCTTAATCCCGATACTGAAATCGTGGGTGGTGCCTTAGCGACGATGGTGCGCTACATGGATGTCCATGCGGCGGTGGGCGCGCTAGGTCCCCAACTCCGCTACCCCGATGGTTCGGTGCAATCCTCTCGCCGCCGCTTTCCCACTCTGACCACGGCTCTCTTCGAGAGCACCCTGCTGGAGCTTTGGTGGCCGAACAACCGGTGGGCGCGGCGCTACCAATTGGCCGACCGGTCCGATGGTGTGGAACAGGAGGTGGACTGGGTCGTGGGCGCTTGCCTTCTAGTGCGGAGGGAGGTGCTGGACCAGGTCGGTGGCTTCGACGAGGGCTTCTTCATGTATTCGGAGGAGATGGATCTCTGCCGCCGCATCCAAACCGCGGGCTGGCGGGTAGGTTATCTCCCCACAGCGCAGGTGATTCATCACGAGGGGAAGTCCAGCGAGCAGGTGGTGCCCGCCCGGCACATTTACTTTCAGACCAGCAAGGTGCGCTATTTCGGCAAGCATCATGGACGCCTGACGGCTGAACTGCTGCGGCTCTTCCTGCTGGCGACCTACGTCTGCCAAACGGTCGAAGAGGGGCTCAAGTGGCTGGTGGGTCACAAGCGTCCGCTGCGCGCAGCGAGGGTGCGGGCCTATGGGCAGGTGCTTCGCTCCAGACTCTTACCTGGCGACGATTCCCGATGAAAGTCTGTCTGATCACTGGCGAGTTCCCTCCCATGCAGGGAGGCGTGGGGGACTACACCAGCGAAGTGAGCAAGGCTCTGGATGCCCTTGGCGTCGAAGTCCACGTCATCACGTCCACGCTGCAAGACGCGAAAGGGAGGAAGCAAGAGGGAGGAAGCAATTGGCAAACTGCATCCTGTGTCTTGCATCCAGTTGTCAGAGAATGGGGATGGAACTGTTGGCGTACTATCGTCAAGGTCGTGCGGCAGGTGCAGCCAGACATCCTGCACGTCCAGTACCAGGCTGCGGCCTACGGTATGCAGCCGGCCATCAATGTCCTGCCGCTGCGCATGCGGCTGGCTGGCGCTGACCGCCCCCGCACTGTCGTGACCTTTCACGACCTGCGGGTGCCCTACCTTTTTCCCAAGGCCGGGCCGCTGCGCTGGCGGGCAGTGCTGGCCCTCGCCCGCTGGAGCGACGCGGTCATCGTCACGAACGGAGCGGACCAGGCCAGGCTGAAGCCCCATGGGATACAGCCCTGCGTCATCCCCATCGGCAGCAACATCAAGCCGAGGCTGCCAGGTGGCTACGACCGTGTCGCGCAGCGCTCTCGCTGGGGACTGGGGCCTGATGGTTTCCTGCTCTGCCATTTTGGTTTCATGAACGAGAGGAAAGGGATCGAAACCTTGTTGCGTGCTCTCAGTGTCTTGGTCGAAGAGACATCGCTGCCCGGCGCGCCGCTGCTGGTGATGATCGGCGGCAAAGTGGGCTCTAGCGATCCCACAAATATCGCTTACGTTCGTCGTGTGGAGGCGCTGATTGCGAAACTGGGATTGGAGGAGCTGGTGCTGTGGACTGGGTTCGTCTCGCCGGAGGAAGTGTCGGCAAGCTTCGCTGCAGCCGACTGCTGTGTGTTGCCCTACCAAGAGGGGGCTTCGTTTCAGCACGGGACTCTCATGGCCGCTCTGGCACATGGGATGGCTATCGTGACCACCACACCTCCAAACCCAGATGAGCAGCCGCCTCCTGCTGAGTTGATGGCCGGTGAGAACGTGTTGCTGGTGCCGCCGGGCAATGCGGGATCGCTGGCTGCGGCCATCATGCGGCTGGCAACCTCGCCCGAGTTGCGGCGCGGGCTGGGTGAGGGCGCCAGGGTGCTGTCCAGACTCTTCGATTGGGAGGGCATAGCCTCTCAGCATCTGGAGGTCTACCGTGGCCTGGCGTGAGCAACTGCGCAGAGAATGGGGCATCCTCGTCGTAGCCGTGCTCTTCGTGCTGCTGGCGGGGACTTACAGCGTGGTCACTCCCATGTTCGAGACCCCGGACGAGTTGCATCACTACTTCTATGTGAAGCACCTGGCGGACGGGAACCCGCTCCCGGTTCAAGACCCGGAGGCGGAAGCGCTCTGGGCGCAAGAGGGGAGCCAGCCGCCTCTCTACTACGCTTTGGGAGCGCTGGTGAGCTCATGGATAGACACCAACGACGCCTTGAGTCTGCTTTGGCCCAATCAGCACGCCAATCTGGGCAACCCGCTGCAAGCTGGCAACAAGAACCGGGTGGTGCATACGGAACCGGAGGCCTGGCCATACGGGGGGATGGTGCTGGCTGTGCACGTGGTGCGCTGGCTGTCGGTACTGATGGGCGCAGGCACGGTGTATCTTACCTATCGCGTCTCCGGCGATTTGCTGCCCGAGCGGCCGGGTTTGCCACTGGCCGCGGCTGTGCTCGTGGCTTGTATCCCTCAGTTTGCCTTCATCAGTGCAGCGGTCACCAATGACAATCTGATCATCCTGTTGAGCACGTTGGCTCTGTGGTTGTTGTTGGGGGTGCTGCGCGGGCAGGCGACACAGCGCACGTTCGTTGCGCTGGGCCTGACACTGGGCTGTGCCGCTCTCACGAAGATCAGCGGTGCGGGCCTGTTACCGTTGGCTGGCTTCATTCTGATTGTGCATGCGCTCCGCGAGCGTTCCTGGCGGGCCTTGCTGAGAGAGAGTGCGATTGTCTTCGGGTTGGCTTTTCTGATCGCCGGTTGGTGGTATGTGCGCAACTGGTGGCTGTATGGCGATCCAACGGGCCTGAACCGCATGTTGGATGTGGTGGGGCGGCGCAGTGCGTCAGCTAACGGCTTGCAGTTGCTCAGCGAATTGGAAGGATTGCGCATCTCCTTCTGGGCCCTCTTCGGCTGGTTCAACATCGCGGTGCCTCGTTGGATCTATAGAGTTTTGGATGCTGTATCTCTGCTAGCGCTCTTGGGGTTGGTCATCGGCCTGCTGCGGCAGCCGCGAGGCCGCTGGCCTTCCGCGATGTGGTGGTTGCTGCTGCCTTCTGCCTGGCTGGCTCTGCTGTTCTCAGGGTTGGCCCGGTGGACTCATCTCACCCCTGCGACGCAGGGGCGACTTCTCTTCCCCGCTATCTCAAGCGTAGCAGTGCTGTTGGTCCTGGGGTGGAGCCAATGGGTGCCCAAGTCATGGCGGCCGGCCTGGTGGGGCGTGTTGCTGGCCCCACTGTTTGTGTTTTCTGTGCTCAGTCCTTTTCTCTTCATTGCGCCGGCCTACGCCTATCCTCCCTTGCTGACCGCTGAGCGAGTCCCTCCGGAGGCCCGCCTCACTTCACCGCAATACCACAGGCTGCGCCGCGACTTGATCCGCTTGGTGGGTGCTGAGGTCTCGCCAGATACGGTCCATCCCGGCGAGGCGGTGGAGGTGGTGCTCTATTGGGAGGCGCTGAGGCCGATTTCCCTGGATTTGACGCTCTTCATTCACCTGTTGGGACGGGGGATGGAACACGCTGGCGGGCTGGATACCAATCCAGGTTGGGGCAGCTATCCCACTCGGCTATGGCAACCGGGGCAGGTAATCAGGGACCGTTACCTGGTGCCGGTACGTTTTGATGCCGCCGCTCCTACGCGCTTGGCGGTGGATGTGGGGTTCTACTACGAGCCGACCGACACGGGGCTGCAGGTGGTTGATGCGCAGGGGCGGCAGAAGTCCGGCCTGGTCGGGGATGTGCGGCTGGTCCGGGCTGAGCCACCGGAATACCTCAGTCAGTATGCGGTAGACTTCGAGTTGGGCGGGCAGGCAGCGCTGCGTGGCTACGACCTGCCGCAACACAGCGTGCAGGCAGGCCAGTCGGTCAGCGTAACCTTGTATTGGCAGGGACTGGTGCTGATGGAGGAGGACTACACGGCGTTTGTGCACCTGGTGGATGCCGAAGAAAACATCGTGGCTCAGCGTGACAAACAGCCGCTGGAGGGTGACTGGCCCACCTCGGCTTGGCAACCGGGCGAAACCGTGCCTGATACCTACACATTGGAGATCCCCGAGCAGACGGCGGCGGGCACGTATCAACTCCGCGTGGGGCTCTATCTTCTGAGAGATCGGCGTCGCCTGCCGGTAACGGGGCCGCGGGGCCGTATCGTGTCCGATGGCATCATCCTCGACGAGATCACAGTGACAGCGTCAGAGGCACAAGCGCGTGGGCAGGGACGCTGAAGGCTGCCTTGATGCGTACGCATGGAGATTCGTTGGTGCATAGGCGCCGGGCGCTGTGGCTGTTGGGGCTCGTCCTGTTGACCGCTTTTGCGCTCCGCCTTTTCCGCCTCGACTTTCAAGACGTCTGGTGGGATGAGGCGCGCAACATTGATGTGGCTCGCCGTGCACTGTCTGCCATCGCCACCTCTCCGGAACTGGACATCCATCCGCCGCTCTACTTCTACCTGCTCCACGGGTGGATGTGGCTGGTCGGAGAGAGCCCCCTTGCCGTGCGTCTCCTCTCGACTGCCTTTGGCCTGCTCACCCTGCCGGTGCTCTACCAACTGGGACAAGTAATGGGAAGCCGCTTGGCGGGCGTGCTGGCTGCCGTCGTGGCTGCGCTGGCGCCCTTTGCCCTGGGCGAGGCACAAGAGACGCGCATGTACACGATGGCTTTCGCCTGGCTGTGCCTTGCCGGCTGGTGCCTGTGGCGGGCATTGGCGGTGGCAGTGATGAAAGGAGGACGAGGCGGCTGGTGGCCCTGGGCAGGGTTCGCCCTGTTCTCTGCCCTGAGCTTGCTCACGCACTACTCGACGCTCTTCGTATTGGCAGCCTTTGCCGTCTTTGTCGGGTTGAGATGGCTGGCCGCTCCCGCGGGGCGACGACGCAGCCTGCTGTCGCGAGCGGTGATCAGTGGGCTGGCCATCGGGCTGCTGTGCCTGCCCCAGGCGGCCATTGCCTGGCGTCAGATCCCCGGCTATCGCAACCCCAACCTGACGGTGCCGGGATGGCGGGAATACCTCGCCCGGTGCTGGCAGGCTTACAATCTGGGGCTGAACATCGCGCCGGAGAGGGCACGTCTTGGGCTGTGGGGCATCGGCGCGCTGCTCGCGGCCGGATTGGCGTTGGCCCTGTGGCATTCCTGGCAGCCGCAGAGAGGTCGAGAAGCGATAGGCCATGAGCGCGAAGCGATAAGCGATACGCCAGATGCGAGAGGCGATGAGCGAGGGTGGGGCTGGGCCTTCCTGTTCCTGTGGCTACTTCTGCCCCTGGGTCTCTACTACTGGGTGTTGCTCGACCGGGCGACTTTCGATCCCCGGTACATCAGTTTCGTCACTCCCGCTTACTGGCTGCTGTTGGGGGGGGCTCTGGCAGCCTTCTGGCGGCAGGCTCGCTTGCTGGGTCTGTTGGCGACTGTTCTCCTGCTGGCTGCTCTGGTGCCCGCCCTGCACAGCGATCTCAGCGATCCCGCCTACTTCAGCGAGGATACCTCTGGCCTAGTCGCCTGGTTGAAAGAGACGACCGGCCCGAATGATCTGGTGCTGGTGGATCAGCGTTATCCTTTGGGCTTCTACTACCCGCGCTGGAACAATGATTTCGACGGTTTCCCGGCAGCAGAACCCGCTGATCTGGCTCCTGCCCAGTATCTCTTCGTGGACATCAACACGCTGGACCGGCGGCTGACAGCGCTGGCTGCCGGGAAGCGGCGGGTTTTCTGGGTGCAGTGGTACAAGTCGGATACCGACCCGCGCGGCGCGGCAGATTTCCTGCTGCGGAAGTTCGGAATGGTGCTGGGAGAGCAGGGGTTCCGGGGCTATCAGGTGCGCTGGTACGCTATTGCAGCGGATACGGTCTTCGAGTTGGCTCCGGCCTTGCAGCCGATGAATCTGGTTTTTGGCGACCAGGTGGAGCTTGTGGGCTGGGCTCACGGCGGCCGAGAGCCAGGGGAGACCAGCACCGTCGCGAAGACGCGAGCGGCGGTGGTGCCGGCTGGTCAGCCCGCGTGGGTGGTGCTGCGCTGGCGGCAGCTCCCCAGCGCGGTTGGGCCGCTGAAGGTCAGCCTGAGGCTGCTGGGCGAGGATGGCTGCCTGGTCGGTCAGAACGACCGGGTCTTGCTCAACGACCGCCATCTGACTCTGCCGCATTGGAACGCACAGGACCAGCCACTGAACGTCTACCTAGTCGAGGTTGGGCCGGACAGTCCGCCGGGCCTCTACCTCTGGCAGGTGGTGGTCTACGAGCCAGAGACTCTGGCCCCGCTGTCCTGGCTGGACGCCGAAGGCCAACTCCGAGGCGAACCAGCCACGCTGGGCTCCATTCGCGTGCTGGATAGGGACGGTTTCTCTTCGTGATCAACGGAAACCACAGATCTCACAGATTGCACAGAGGGGATGTCCAGATCCGTTGGCCGTGGCCAGCGGCGGTCGCCCTGTTCGTCTTGCTCTTCACCATCTACCTGCTGACGGGGAGCGGTGGCTTTCACATCGTTGACGAGATCTCCCTGTTCGCCGTCACCGAGAGCGCGGCCAAGCGGGGGGCCTTCGATACCAACGCCATCGCCTGGATGCAGTGGACGACTTCGCCCGGGGAGAGGCTGGGCGCCTTAGGGACCGGGGGTGACGTCTTTTCCAAGAAGGGGCCGGCGCTGGCGCTGCTGGCAGTGCCACTCTACTGGCTTATGTCGGCCCTGCCAGTGGTAGGGCTGTTGCAGGGCACATTGCTTTTCAACATGTTGGTGACCGCGGCCACAGCATTGCTGGTGTGGCGGACGGCGTTGGCTCTGGGTTATGGGCAGTGGACTGGCGTGGCCTCAGCGTTGCTCTACGGCCTGGCCACCATCGCCTGGCCCTACGCCACCCATTTCTTCG
>JGI24025J20009_10001489_pt1 | contig 17595 bp, 16 predicted proteins | sample Cruoilmetagenom3_FD_20009 | JGI IMG/M metagenome (IMG submission 20009) | reverse complement strand
AGGCCGGGGGGGGCGTACCCATCTGGTCAGCCCCGAGATGGCGGCCGCGGCGGCGATCACCGGAAAGCTGACAGATGTGCGCGATTTGCTGTAAGTGTCGTTCAGATAGCAGCGACATCAGGAGAGTAGTCCAATGAAACAATGGGTAATATGGCTGGCACTGGGCATTCTGTCCATTGTGTTTGGCGTTGTGGTGCTGGGCAATACGGTTGTGGCATCCATGGCGGTGACCACGATCACCGGCGCGATGCTGTTGCTTAGCGGTATCTTTCAGATCCTGGGCGGGCTGACGTCCGAAGGCATGGGCCGCAAGGTGCTGTCGCTGGCAATGGGCGCGCTGATGGCGTTTCTGGGCCTGTCGTTCCTGTTCAACCCGCTAGAGGGTGCGATCTCGCTGGCGTTGTTGATCATGATCCTGCTGATGGCCAGTGGCATCGTCCGCATTGTCTTTTCGATGCAGATGCGCGGCACGCCGTTCTTTATGCCGATGCTGGTATCGGGCGCACTGTCCGTGTTGCTGGCGGCCTATATCTGGATGAACTTCGACACCGCATCGGTCAGCATTCTGGGCATCCTTCTGGGGATCGAGCTGTTGTTCAACGGCGCGGGCCTGATTCTTTTGGCGCTTTTCATCCGCACGGTTGGACAGGCGTTTCGACGATAAAATGGGGGCCGGATATTGTCCGCCCTGCCGAATATAGACGGAGTAAAACATGGATAAGTTTACTAAAATCACCGGGGTGGCTGCCCCGATGCCGATGATCAATATCGACACCGACATGATCATCCCCAAGCAGTTCCTGAAAACGGTCAAGCGGTCGGGCCTTGGGGTGAACCTGTTTGACGAGATGCGCTATGATGACGATGGCAAGGAAATCCCCGAATTCGTGCTGAACCAGTCCGCTTATCGCGCGGCTGAAATTCTGGTGGCTGGGGAAAATTTTGGCTGTGGCTCCAGCCGGGAACACGCGCCTTGGGCGATCAAGGATTTTGGCATCCGCTGTGTCATCGCCCCCAGCTTTGCCGATATCTTCTTTAACAACAGCTTCAAGAACGGCATCCTGCCGATTGTCCTACCGCAGCAGGTGGTGGATGTGCTGATGAAAGACGCCGAAAAAGGCGCCAATGCCCGGATCAGTGTGGATCTTGAGGCCCAGACCGTCACCACATCAGAGGGCGAGGTTTTTGCCTTTGAGGTCGATGCGTTCAAAAAGCAATGCCTGCTGGACGGGCTGGATGACATTGGCCTGACGCTGGAAAAGACCGCGTCAATTGACGCGTTTGAAGCCAGGGCAAGCACCCAGCGCCCCTGGGTCTGAACCGAAAATCTTTTGATTACAGCCACTTGGGCCGCCCACATTGGGCGGCCCTTTTGGTTTTTATGGGGGAACTGGGGCAGTCCACAACATATGGTGGCCCAAGCCATCTGCCCCCATAGCCGACCGGAAAATGATGCAAAGTCGCACCAGTTCTTTCACAATTTTGCCTAAAATTCCATGTCCGATGGTTGAGCGACTTGAGTGCCCCCCCGAATAGCGGCAGGAATGGGGCCAAAATGAGGCACATCGCCCGCAAGGGTGAAATCAAGTTGGAACAAAGGCTCGGCAAAGTATCGCGCCTGTCCAGTTTGAAGGGATTCGGACAGTGTTTGCACACATACCCGGCGCAGCAATGCGTGGCATATTGGTAGCTCTGCTGGTAGCGACACCGTCGTTGTTGCTGCCGCAAGCCACCAACAACTCGGTAGAGATGGTGGTGCTACTGGCGCTGCTGGCTGCATTGCTGACTTTTGTGGAATATAATTCGCACTTCCCCAGTTTTGTTGAATTCCGCGACGCACCGCCGTTGAACCGGATCCGGTTCGTGGCGCTGTTTGCAATGATTTTCATTCTGACGGTGATTTGTAAGCACAAATACGAACCTACCAGCATCACAACGATATTTGCCGGGTTTGGGGCATTGATTGGCAACTGGGCCGATTTCCCTTACTCACCAGTGCGGCTGGTTATCCTGATGTTGCCCGGGGATGCGCCGGTTTTGACGGTGAATGCCGTGCGTGTTTCGGCGGCTGTTTCTTATGCCATCGCGCTGGTCACGGTCGGCACTTTTTGGTTTTTCATACGGGTGCTGGGGTGGCCGACGGCAAGTGGGGCGTTCAATGTCTGGGTCAACCTGCCGTTATTTGACCCGACAAGCGGCGGCGATGTGGTGCAGCGTCTGCAACGCGACGGGCGGGTCAATGTTATCATGGGGGTCTTGCTGCCCTTTATCATTCCAGCGGTGGTCAAGGCGGCGTCGGATTGGGTGAATCCGATTTCGATGGACAACCCACAGACCCTGATCTGGACGATGAGCGCGTGGTCGTTTCTGCCCGCCAGCATGATCATGCGCGGCATGGCAATGCTGCGGATTTCCGAGTTGATCGAGGAAAAGCGCCGCCGCGCTTATGCCAATGCCGAGGCCATGCAGACCGCATGACTTTGAAGCTTGGTGTCAGCTGTGGCCTGGCCCTGTTTCTAGCAATTCTTCCTGCCCATGCCGATCCCATTCGCATTGCCAGTTTCAACGCCGAATTGTCGCGCGACGGCCCCGGCCTGTTGCTGCGCGACATTCAGCGCGGCAAGGACAAACAGATCGCTGCCGTGGTTGCGGTGATCGCACAGGCGTCGCCGGATGTTCTAGCGCTGCAGGGGTTTGATTGGGATCATGACGGCGTGGCGCTTGCCGCCTTTGCCGATTTACTGCGCGCCGCCGGGTCTGACTATCGCCATATCTATGCGCCACGGCCCAACAGCGGCATGGCGACAGATTTGGATCTGGACGGCGATGGGCGACGGGGTGGTCCGGGCGATGCGCAAGGGTATGGCTCGTTTACCGGGCGGGGCGGGATCGCGGTTTTATCACGCTTTCCGATCATCACCGGCAAAGCGCGAGATTTCAGCGCGGTTCTGTGGCGCGATCTGCCCGGCGCGCTGCTGCCGCAATACCCCGATGGCGCGCCCTATCCATCGCCAGAGGCGCTTGCAGTTCAGCGCCTGTCCAGCACCGGCCATTGGGTGGTGCCAATTCATCTGCCCGATGGATCAGAAATGACGCTGTTGACCTTTCAGGCCGGGCCACCGGTATTTGACGGACCCGAAGATCGCAACGGGCGGCGCAACCATGATGAGATCACGTTTTGGCGGGTTTTTCTGGCGGGCGGATTTGGCCTGACACCAGCCAAGAGGTTTGTACTGGCCGGGGGTGCCAATCTGGATGCGCATGACAGTGACGGTCGGCATCAGGCGATCCGCGCCTTGCTGTCTGACCCCCGCCTGCAAGACTCGCACCCCCGCAGCCAAGGAGCAGCGGCGGCTGGGGATCAGGGGCACAAGGGGCCAGATGCGCTGGACACGGTGGACTGGCNCCGTGTGGGGCGGTTGCGGGTGGATTATGTGTTGCCGTCCAGCGACTGGCGGGTTGTTGNGTCGGGCGTCCTTTGGCCCCCGCCGGGTGACGCGCGCCAGGAAGATGTTTNAACTGCCAGTCGTCACCGCCTGGTCTGGGTTGATCTGGCGCTGGACTGACCCCTGCGGGATGGCCGAGGCCAGGGCCGTTTCCAGCGGAGTGGCCTGAAACCCGGGCAGCAATGTGGTGAACAGGGTACCGTCCAGACTGTGCGGCGTGTCCCACAGGTATCGCATTTCCAATAGCCGCGGCGCCACGCGCCAGAACGGGCGCAACAATTGAACTGGCAGCCATGCCATCGGCTTCACCCGCACGGCGCGCCCCGTCACCCGAGCCAGTGCTGCGGCAACCTCTGCCCCTGAGGCCGTGTCGCCGGGAAAGGGAATGTCGGAATATACCGGCAGCTGGTCCAGCAGATGCGCGGTGCGATGAACGAGATCAGCCTGACCGCCGCCGGGCAGTCGCAGGTGCTGGACGGCACAGTGCGGATCACTGCCAGCGTTTTTGCCTCGCACCACCTGCTGCCATCGGACACCACCGAAAACCTGCTGTTTCGCGAGACGGATATCGCCATGCGCATGTACCGGACAACGCAGCTGGATATCGTCACCCGACATGTGACCGATCTGGAGTTGGGGGTTTTCGCCGCGCGATCTTATCTGGATCGTGCAGGGTGGCCCAAGCGGGTTGAGGATTTGCTGGATCATGATCTGGTTGGCTATGATCGCAACGATCTGATTGTGCGCAATATGCAGGCGATGGGATGGTCCGTCACGCGGGATGATTTTGTGGTGCGCTGTGATAATCAGGCGACCTATTGGGAATTGGTGCGTGCAGGCTGCGGTATCGGGTTCAGCCAGACCGGCGTGGCCAGCGCCGATCCGTTGGTGGAAGAGCTGACATTCGATCTGGGGATCGCGCCGTTGCCGGTCTGGCTGGCGGCGCATCAGGCGATGCGCCAGACCCCACGCATTCGCCGTGTATGGGATTTGCTGGCCGAAGGGTTGCGGCAATCGCCAAAGTAACACGGCTATCCGGTGCAGAAAGCAGTTTCAGCGGCGTAATATGCGGGCCCAATGCTTGTCATAGACAAAGCCCCAGTCACAAGGGAACCGACGCAACAATTGTTCCAACTCGGTGACCCAGTTTTGGGTGGTAGTAAGCGGATCCGTCGCTGTAATAACTTCGCCGAAATGCACTGTCAGGGCGTCGGTTGTCTGTTCCACCATCACCGGAAGAATCGGTGCGTTGCATTTCGCGGCAAACCGGGCGGGCCAGCCGACGAACCCGGCAGGTTGGCCAAAAACCGTTGCCCGCACGGTGTCGTCGCTTTTTCTGACAGGCTCGTCAGCGGGTGGAGCTTCTGTGATACGGTCCACAACCCCAACAACAATCTTGCCCTGCCGCAAGGCATTCAGTACCGCACGTGCAACCAGCGCGCCACTGTTGCGCCGCACATCAAAGAGCTCGCAACCGATATGCGTATAATAGGGCCGCTGGGTTTCGGCGCGGGTTGCTTTTGCCGGTTCGCGGATTAGCATCAACGTTGGGTAGCGGACTGACAGCGCCCGGACCATGAGGACAGACGCATGGCAATGGGGCATCACCATCATCACACCGTTGTTGTCTTTCAGGCACTGATCCAGTCGGGCCTGGTCGGGTATTGTTAGCAGCTGGTCAATGGCATCGGTCTTGCCCAACCGTAAAAGCTCCATCCGCCTGAGGGCAAGGAGGAAGCGCTCGACAAATCCTCCGTACAGCTTTCGTGGCGGCCCCTGTTCAACCTCCCGCGACAAGGAGGCAGCGGTTCCGTGCAACGGGCTGCCCGGCAGGATATAGGCCAGCCACAGCAAGCCGCGCACCACAGAGTAACCGGCGTCCTGAAGCGGTTTTGGCGCAGTGGCGAGACTTTTTGTACCGCGATCGACTGTGTGCCAGATACGATCTTTGAATTTTGTAAAACTGACCCCCAAATCATTCTCTTTTGCTAGTTGTTCGTTTCGGGGATTTTGACCCGTTTCACACCGGTGTGTGCAGTTGCTATCCGCCCTTGCACCGAATTTGCAATCCAAATCTGAACTTTCCCTGCGCGGGCTGCCGGGCCGGGGCGCCAACGTCACTGATACCGGTGGTGCCGACAATCTTAAGGCAGCATTGCGTTTTGTCCAAACGGCCAGCTTATCAAGCCGTTGCCGGCTTTCTTCGCAACCGACGTCCGGTAGCGTCACCCCCAAAGCAGAGCGGTACAAAACACTGGAATTCACCCAATCAGTTGGCACCCGTGTTGACCCCTCGTGCCGCGCGGGGTAGGCCTTTGGCAAACCAGTTTTTAGGAGTCTTCGATGACCAACCCTTCGCTTCTTATCCTCCCCGGTGACGGGATCGGCCCCGAAGTCATGGCCGAAGTCCGCAAGATCATCACCTGGTATGGCGACAAGCGCGGCGTCACTTTTGATGTATCCGAAGATCTGGTGGGCGGGTCTGCCTATGACAAGCATGGGGTCCCGTTGCATGACGACACCATGGCCCGCGCCCAAGAGGTGGACGCGGTGCTGTTGGGGGCCGTGGGGGGGCCGAAATACGACAATCTGGATTTCAGCGTAAAGCCCGAGCGCGGGTTGCTGCGGTTGCGCAAGGAAATGGACCTGTTTTCCAACCTGCGCCCGGCGCAGTGTTTTGACGCATTGGCCGATTTCTCATCGCTGAAAAAGGATGTGGTGGCGGGGCTCGACATCATGATCGTGCGCGAGTTGACCAGTGGTGTCTATTTCGGCGAGCCACGCGGCATCTTCGAAGAAGGTAATGAACGCGTCGGCATCAACACCCAGCGCTATACCGAGTCCGAGATTGACCGGGTGGCGCGGTCGGCCTTTGAACTGGCGCGGCGCCGGGGCAACAAGGTGTGCTCGATGGAAAAGGCCAACGTGATGGAATCCGGCATTCTGTGGCGCGAAGTTGTGCAAAAGGTGCATGATGACGATTACCCGGATGTCGAGCTTAGCCATATGTATGCCGATGCCGGCGCCATGCAGCTGTGCCGCTGGCCCAAGCAGTTTGACGTGATTGTCACCGACAACCTGTTTGGCGATCTGCTGTCGGATATGGCGGCGATGCTGACCGGTTCGCTGGGCATGTTGCCCTCGGCGTCGCTTGGCCTGCCGATGGCCAATGGTCGCCCCAAGGCGATGTATGAGCCGGTGCATGGTTCGGCCCCTGATATTGCCGGTCAGGGCAAGGCAAACCCGATTGCCTGTATCCTTAGCTTTGCCATGGCGCTGCGCTATTCCTTTGACCTCGGCGACGAGGCAAACCGGCTGGAAGGCGCGGTGGAAAAGGTGCTGGCCGATGGGCTGCGCACCGCCGATCTGCTGGGCGAAGAGGGCGTTACGCCGGTTTCAACCACCCAGATGGGCGATGCAATTGTCGCGGCACTGGACGCCAGCCTGTAAGGTTTTATCCCGCCTGCTGCGGCATCTGCTGCTGCAGGCCTTTGCGGGCCAGCCTGTCGTAATGGCCAATCCGTTCCGCATGGTGCAGGATGCGTTGCAACCAGCGCATCGCGTCCGTGTGGGCAAACATCTGCTGCACCGAATAAATGCCCGCGTGTTCGCCCAACAACAGCCCCCGCCGGTGCCGGTTGGTCCGGTGTGTCACCAGCGCCTGCAAACGGCTAAGCCGGCCTGTCTGTAAATCCCCGCTGTCGCTGAGTGCTGCCTGATTCAGGATCGCCCCCAGCGCATGCGCCGGGCGGCTCAGGGTGCGGTCCTCCAGCAGGGTTTGAATCCGCGCCTTTTGCCGACAGCGAAACAGCAGACGCCGCAGGTGGTCGGCCTGATGCAGCAGGTCGGAATAGAGTTTTTCTTCGGCGGGTTGATCGGATGGCAGGCGGATGTCGAACAAATACACCTCCAGCTCGTCAATGGCGACACCGATGCCCGGTTCCAGCGCCGACAGGGGACGGTAATCCGGCGGCTCTGTCAGGGCGGCGGACAGGGCTGAAAACTGCCGCTGGGCGATGGCGGCGGCCCCGGCCTGTGCGGTCATCAGGGCCGCCCCCGCATCGCCCAGCAACCCGCGATCCAGGGCGATCAGGTGATCAGTGCTTTGATCCGGGATAAGCCGGGTGATCGCCCGGGTAAACCGGGGGGTCAGCGGCAGAAACACCGCTGTGCCGATCAGGTTGAACCCGGTGTGAAACAACAAAAGCGCGGTCAGCGGCCCGGTGGTCTGCGCGATGTGCTGCAACACGCCCGCGCCGACCAGCAACAACGGAAAGGCCATGACTGAGGTGGCCAGATTGAACGCCAGATTGGCGAGTGCTGTCTGGCGCATCGCCTGTGACCCACCAACCGAGGCCAATATCGCAGTAAACGTGGTACCGATATTCATCCCCACGACTATTGCCGCCGCCTGCGTCAAGCTGATCGCCCCGCTTTGCAGCATCACCAGCGCCAACGCCACCGCCGCGCTGGACGACTGAATCAGCACCGTCACCGCCAACCCGATGCCCACCAGCGCCAGCAACCCCAGCATCGTTTCATCTGGCAACAATTGGAGTGTCACCAGCGCGGTAACGTCCTGCATACCGGTCTGCATCATGTCCAGACCGATCAGCAACAGGCACAGTCCCGCCACAATTCTCCCCACCCGCGCCGCTTGGCCAGGGGCCAGCAGAACCGCCAAGCTGGCAGGAAAAAGCGTGACCAGGGCCACCATTTCAAGCTGCAACTTGAACCCCAGCAACGATACCAGCCACCCGGTGGCCGTGGTGCCGATATTGGCACCATAAATGATGCCCAAAGCCTGCGGCATATGCATCAGCCCGGCCCCGACAAACCCTACCGTCATCACCGTGGTCGCGCTAGACGACTGGATCAGCGCTGTGGTCGTAGCCCCGGTCATCACCCCACGCAGGGGGGTTGTGGTGAACCGCGACAACAGCGCGCGCAGATTGCTGCCCGCTGCCTCCCGCAGGGCAGTTGTCATCACGTCCATGCCCAGCAGGAACATGCCGATCCCACCCAGAACGATAAAGGTTTCCTGTATCATTTTGCCCGTTCCCGGTGCTTGACCGTGGCCCAGAATGACCTGCCCACGCCTCGCTGGCAAGCGTTGCCTGTGTCGCAAAACAGGCTGGCACATAGGTCTTGCAAAACCCCACGGCCCGGTATACGCCCCCGCCACGGTCAAAGTGTAGCCGAACCTGGGTGAGACCTGCCTTTCGAAGGCAGGGGATTTTTTCACTAAGGTATCGAAATATAACTGCGACCGTTAAAATGACCCGCGTTTCGCCATTGTTTCAGGCGAAAATGTGGGTAAATCGGGCAATAGCTCAGCTTGGTAGAGCGCTGGTCTCGGGGTCCAGAGGTCGTAGGTTCGAATCCTGCTTGCCCGACCACACCCCCTTCTTTCGCCACGAGCTATTGCGTGAACGCGCCCCCCCAGAGATGCGGTGCCGTTTCTCTGATTTCTGTGGGGTCTCGCCGCCTGCAGCGTCTCGGGAATTTTGACGGCAATTGCCGTTATGCTGTCTCGTAGCCAGATGTGGGCAGGATCGNTGTTACTGCGCTCGTGCNATATCCTATTACAGTTTGGTCTCGAAGGGCAGAGACGCAACATCCAGGTCTTTTGAGGCATCCAGCTGCATGGGCTCCATATCGGTTACGATAAGCTTGATCCTACGATGAAGCCAGTTATAGCGTTGAAATTGGATACCAGTTTGCGAAGAACATCAAGCAATGTGCACCTTCGCAAACTGTATTCTTGAATGCCCGACGTCGCAAAACTCTTCCCAACTACCGGGTGGTCTGCGCAGGTGTGGATGCCGCCTCGGCCGGGGAGGTTCGCATCAGATCTGTTTTTCGGGCATCTGCACAATCAGGCCGTCCAGCGCATCGGTCACCTTGATCTGGCAAGTCAGGCGCGAGCGGACGGGATCGGGTTCGTAGGCGAAATCCAGCATGTCTTCTTCCATGTCATCCTTGGCCGGAACCTTTTCGACCCAGTCGGGATGCAGGTAAACATGGCATGTCGAACAGGCACAGGCGCCGCCGCAATCGGCCTCGATGCCGGGGATGTTGTTGTCGCGCGCGCCTTCCATAACGGTTAACCCATTGGCGACTTCGACAATATGCTCGGCGCCTCCATATTCGATATAGGTGATTTTGGCCATGCGTGATGATCCTTTTTTCGGTACCCTTGACAGGTCTCTAGCCAAGCGCATTGGGTGATGCCAGCCCCTTTTTGCCGGGTTTCGGAATGTGGTTGGACATTATTCACATATGTTCCTTTTTTGTTCCACTGCGTTTTCTTTCTCTGCCCCCTGTCGGCGCGGCTGGCCCTGACCACTCGCCTGCGTGATCAGCCCCTTTGCGCGAACCGGGTTAATGGGGTAGTCTGCCACGCAATGCCCATCAGAGGCCCCTGAGCAGGATCCCGTTTATGACCCCGATCCGTTTTCTAGTATGTGCCATCGTGCTGGCCGGGCTGTCCGCCTGTGTGTCAGGGTCGCCGGATCTGGGCGGTTTGGGGGAACCTGAGGTGTCCCGGCTGGATCAGGCCGCGCCGCCGGAGGCGGAACCCGGCACGTGCTGGGGCAAGAACGTGACGCCGGCGGTGATTGAAACCGTTACCCATCAGGTGGTGATGCAACCTGCGCAGGTGATGAGTGATGGCACCATTGCTCAGACGGCAATCTACAAGACCGAAACCCGTCAGGAAATCGTGCGAGAGCGGACGGAATTCTGGTTCCGCACCCCATGTACCGACGCCATGACCCCCGAATTCATCGCCAGCGTGCAACGCGCCCTGAAGGCGCGTGGGTTGTATCGTGGCGAGATCACTGGCGAGATGGATGCCCACACCCGCGCCTCTGTGCGCCGGTTCCAAAAGCCAGAGGGGCTGGATTCCGGCATCCTGTCGCTGGCTGCTGCGCGTAAGCTGGGGCTGGTAGCGGCCGATCTTGAGCAAGAGGGATAACAGGTTGGCGGTGTTGTTTGCTGGCTGACTGCTCTTCCGCCCTGCGGGCGTCCTCGCAATGCAGGTGGCTGATAGCTGGTTGCCACCGTGGCAACAACAGGTACACGATACGCAAAAGGACGCCGGTCAGGGCGCCCTTTTCAATGCCATATGGCGGGTTTTACCCATCCAGGCCAAGCGCCACAAACCGGGGTTCACCGGCGCGGCGCACCAGCAGCAGCAACGATTTACGCCCCGCCTCTTTTGCCTCGTCGATGCGGTCGCTCAGATCGTTCAGCGAGGTGACCTTTTGCTGGCCGACCTCAGTGATCACGTCACCAGGACGCAGGCCTTTTTCAAAGGCTTCGGTGCTTTCGTCCACCGCCATCACCAACAGCCCCTGCATATCCTCTGGCAGGCCCATTTCCGATCGCATGTCGTCAGTTAGCAGGCTAAGTGACAGCCCCAGAACCTCTTTTTCCGTCACATCCGGATCGCCGCCATCCATCGCCGCAGGCACAGGGCGCTCGGCCTCTTCGCGCCGACCCAGCGTGACCAAAACGGTCTGGGTGCCACCATCACGGAACACCACGACGCGCACGGCCTTACCAACGGTGGTATTACCCACCTGGCGCACCAGCCCGCGGGTGTCTTTTACATCCACGCCATCAAACGTCATGATCACGTCGCCAGACAGCAGGCCTGCCTCTTTGGCCGGGCCTTCCGGTACGTCGGTGATCAAGGCACCCGAGGCCTTGTCCAGGCCCATCGCTTCGGCCACGTCATCCGTCACGTCCTGAATGCGCACGCCCAGCCAGCCACGGCGGGTTTCGCCGAATTCCTTCANCTGGTCCACCACNCGGCTGACCACATTNGAGGCCATCGAAAACCCGATGCCGATCGANCCGCCATTGGGCGACAGGATGGCGGTATTCACACCAACCACTTCGCCATCCATGTTGAACAGCGGCCCGCCCGAGTTGCCCCGGTTGATTGCCGCATCCGTCTGGATGTAGTCGTCATAGGTGCCCGAAAGGGCGCGGTTACGTGCCGACACGATGCCTGCGCTGACAGAAAATCCCTGGCCGAGCGGGTTGCCCATGGCCATCACCCAATCACCCACACGGGCGGTATCGCTGTCGCCAAAGCTGACAAAGGGCAGCGCGATATCGGCTTCGACCTTCAACAGGGCGATATCGGTGTTTGGATCGGTACCGATCACCTTGGCGGCCAGTTCCTTGCCCGAAAAAAATTCGATCCGGATTTCATCCGCACCTTCGATCACGTGGTTGTTGGTGACAACATAGCCATCTTCGGAAATCACAAACCCCGACCCCAGCGCCGAAGAGCGGCGGGGCTTGTTACCTTCGCCGTCGCGGTTGCGATCCTGAAAATCGCGAAAGAAATCCTCGAACGGCGAGCCTTCGGGCACGATGCCCTGCGGCCCAGTGCGCCCTTCGATCATCGTTGTGGTGGTNATGTTGACCACCGACGGGCTGATCTGTTCTGCNAGCGGCGCCAAGCTTTCNGGGCGGGCCTGCGCGATGGCGGCCTGCGCCAGAACGAACATCAGCGTCAAAGCGCCCAACCAGAAAANCCGGAACCGCTGGGTCAGATCAGCCTGACCCTGTCGGTTATATNTTTGGGGAACAACCTGTGCCCTTACCTGTGCCTGTGGCAATGGAATACTCCTTCAAAAGACTGCTGCCCGGACCCGGATTTGAGTCTCGCGGTACATTTCTAATGCCAATGTAGTGGCTCTGCCGCCACACGCAAAGAGTGTTGCAGATAATCAAGTGCTTGTGATTTTTGGAAACACCATGACGTCAGGGCGTTGGCGCAAAACAGGCCACAGGCAGGCGGGCAGCTGCGTATTCCGCAATGNCCGCCCCGCTGTGTCAGGCACCCAGCGCATGGGCAATCCACAACAGGATCAACCCTGTAACNACGACCAGCGCCCCAACCTGACGGCGCGCCGCCTCGGGCAGGCTGCGCAGGGTTTCAAGCATCTGCTCAATAAGCGAAGGGGCCAGTACCCAGACCAGCCCCTCGACAATCAGTACCAGCCCGAGGGCCAGAAAGATCGTTGCCATTACCTGGACGCACCATCGGGCGATTTGAGGTAATTGAAGAACTCGGAATCCGGCGACATGACCATCGTCGAATTATTGCCCTTCAAGGCGCGGCTGTAGGCGGTCAAAGAGCGGTAGAATTCAAAGAACTCTTTGTCTTTGCCAAAGGCCTCGGCNAAAATGGCGTTCCGCTGCGCATCGGATTCACCGCGAATGATCTCGGCCTCTTTTTGCGCTTGNGACACCANTTCCACCACGGTCCTGTCTGCCTGGGCCCGCACCCGCTGTGCGGCCTCGTGGCCACGGGCGCGTTCGTCGGTTGCCTCGCGTTCACGCTCGGCGCGCATCCGGTCAAAGGTAGCGGCCAGGTTTTGCGAGGGCAGATCGGTCGCCTTCAGACGTACGTCAATGATGTCCAGCCCCAGACCAAGCGCCTCGGCAATCGCGCCGTTGCGGATTTTCAGCATCAGCACAGCCCGGTCCGAACTAAGGATATCGTTGGACGTGACCGACCCCAGAATTTCCCGAGTCTGGGCGCGCAGGATCGAATCCAGCCGGTTTTCAGCGGTGGCAATGCCGCCAACACCAACCGCCTGCCGGAACTGTGTCACATCAGCGATCCGATACCGGGCAAAGGCGTCAACCACCAGACGCCGGTCGTCCAGCGGGGTCACTTCCAATGGTTCCACGTCGCGGCTGAGGATCCGGTCGTCATAGCGCACAACTTCTTGGATCAGCGGGATTTTAAAGGCCAGACCGGGGTCTTCCTTAACCGAAACAACCCGGCCAAATTGCAGGACCAGCGCTTTTTCACGCTCGTCCACGATGAAAACAGCCGACAGGGCGATGGCAATGGCGATCACCACGATCGGCAGAATGAATGTCGTTTTCCGCATCAGTTCGACCCTCCGTCAGTGTTACGTCGCAGTTCGTTCAACGGCAGGTAAGGCACCACGCCCTGCCCTGCACCACTGACATTTTCGTCCAGAATGATCTTGTCCAGTCCACCCAGAACTTCTTCCATGGTTTCCAGATACAGCCGTTTGCGCGTAACTTCGGGCGCTTTGGTGTATTCTTCCAGAACGGCGGTAAAGCGGCTGGCCTCACCCTGGGCTTCGTTCACCACGCGGGCGCGATAGCCTTCGGATTCTTCCAGCAACTGCGCCGCCTGACCACGCGCTTCGGCGAGCACCTTGTTGGCATAGGCATCCGCCACGTTCTGCAAGCGGTCACGTTCCTGCGCCGCAGCCTGCACATCACGGAAGGCGTCGATCACCGGCTGTGGCGGGTCGGCCTTGTCAAAGTTCACCCGGATGATGTTCACGCCGCTGTCATAGCTGTCCAATGTAAACTGGATCAGGTCCTGCAAACGCTCGGCGATAGATCCGCGATCCCGGTTCAGGATCGGGGCCAGTTCCGACTGTGCGATAATCTCGCGCATGGCTGATTCCGACACCGCCCGGATTGTCTGGCGTGGGTCGCGCAGGTTGAACAGATATTTTGCCGGATCATTGATGTTCCAGACTACCTGATAATCAATATCGACGACGTTTTCATCGCCGGTCAGCATCAATCCGTCCTGGGCACCGCGGGCGCCGCCCATGTCCTCGGTCTGTTCACGGGTAACCGGGATCACCTCGGCAGTGACCAGCGGCCAGGGGGCAAAGTTCAGGCCTGGAACGCCGATGCTTGAAAATTTACCCAGAAACAATTCAACTGATTTTTCTTCGGGCTTGACCGTATAGAAACTGGCCATGCCCCACAGGATCAGGGCTGCCACCACGCCCAGACCAATGGTGGTGCGGGTAAAGGCCGGCCCCCCGCCGCCACTGGTACTGCCAGTACCGCCGCCATTGCCCGAATCACCGCGCCCGCCCATAAGCACGCGCAGTTGTTCCTGGCCTTTTTTCATCAGCTCGTCGATTTCTGGAATCTGGGGGCCGTCCCCTTCGGGACGCTTACCGCCACCGCTGCCATTATCGCCGCCGTTATTGCCCCGGTTATCTCCGCCACCGGAACCACCACCCCAGGGACCACCGCTGTTGCCCGCCATATCCTGTTGTTCCCTTCAAATGGCCGCCATTGCGGCACGTTTCATGTCCCTTGCGGGTGCCCGATTAAAATCAGGCGCACCGCACCGGGGTTTTCATTGTCACCAGTTCTTCGGACATGGTGGGATGTACCGCCACGGTCCGGTCGAAATCTTCTTTGGTTGCGCCCATCTTGATCGCGATCCCCGCCAGTTGAATCATCTCGCCCGCGCCGGGTGCCACGATGTGACACCCTAATACCTTGCGGCTGGCCTGGCTGACCACCAATTTCATCATCACCCGATCTGCCCGACCGGAAAACGCGGTTTGCATCGGCTTGAAACTGGTCGCATACACCTCAATCGGCTCCAGTTCGGCGGCGGCCTCTTCGCTAAGACCCACAGTGCCCATTTCGGGTTGGGTAAAGATCGCCGTCGGGATCAGGTCGTGATCCACCGGTGTCGGATTGCCCCGGAACACCGTTTCGACAAAGGCCATACCTTCGCGGATCGCCACCGGCGTCAGGTTCACCCGGTCGGTGATATCACCAATCGCATAGATCGACGGCACGGCGGTCTGGCTGTAGTCATCCACAACCACCTGCCCCTTGCGGCCGCGTTCGACACCCAGCGACTCTAGCCCCAGATCATCGGCATTTGGCACGCGGCCTGTGGCAAACATCACCTGATCGAACAGCCGGTTGTCGCCGTTTGTCGCCTTGACGCGGATGGCGTCACCCTCTTGGTGCATCTCCAGAATGTTGGTGCCCAGATGCACATCAATGCCGTTCTGGCACATCTCTTCGCAAACCAGCCCGCGAGCCTCGTCATCAAAGCCACGCAGAATTTGCGCGCCGCGATAATATTGCGTCACCTGCACGCCCAGCCCATTCAGGATACCGGCAAATTCACAGGCGATATAGCCACCGCCCACGATCAGCATGGATTTCGGCAGCTCTTCCAGATGGAAAATGTCGTTCGACGTGATCCCCAGATCGTCCCCCGGGATTCCCGGCTTTACCGGGCGTCCGCCGGTGGCCAGCAAGATATGCTTGGCCGTTTTGCGGGTGCCATCCGCCAGTTCGACCGTATGCGCATCCACCAGCCGGGCGCGCATATCAAAGGTCTCCACGCCGTTATTATTCAGGATATTGCGGTAAATGCCTTCCAGCCGGTCCAGCTCGGCATGCATTTTGCCCCGGAAAATGCCCCAGTCGAAATCGCCGTGCGAAATGCCCCAGCCATAGGCGCGCGCATCATCCACCATGCCCGCATATTCGCTGGCAAACACCATCAGTTTTTTCGGCACACAACCGCGAATGACACAGGTCCCACCATAGCGGTCCTCTTCAGCCAGCGCCACCTTGGCCCCGGTTTCCCCGGCTGCCACACGCGCGGCGCGCACACCACCCGATCCGCCACCAATGACGAACAGATCATAATCAAAGCTCATTGGCAGATGTCCTTAATCCGCAAGATCGGTAAACAGGTTGTCGCTTTCGACGAAATCCAGACGGTCATGCTTTATCGTGCCTTCATTGATGTCGCGTAACTCGACCCGGCCATCGCCAAAGCCGATCACCACTATGTCACAGATATCTATGAACAGCCCGTTTTCAACCACACCCGGCATCTGGTTCAATACCAAAGCCAATTGCCGTGGGTTGCCGATGCGATTCAGGTGCAGATCCAGAATGTAATTGCCTTCATCGGTGATGAACGGCACGTCGCCATTCATCCGCATCGTGGTGGAACGGCCCAGAACATCCATGGAAATAAGGGTTTCCTCGACCAGCGCCTGCGTGGTCTGCCAGCCAAACGGGATCACCTCGACCGGCAAGGGAAACGCGCCCAGATTTTCCACCTCTTTGCCAATATCGGCGATTACAATCATTTGATCCGAGGCCGTGGCAACAATCTTTTCCTGCAACAACGCGCCACCGCCGCCCTTGATCAGGTTCAGATCACCGTCAAATTCATCCGCCCCGTCAATCGTCAGATCCAGCCAGCGCGCTTCGTCCAGGCTGATCACCTCGATGCCCACATCGCGGGCCAGTTCGGCGGTTCGGGTTGACGTCGGCACGCCGCGAATCTTTAACCCTTCGTCGCGCACCATTTCCCCCAGGCAACGCACCAGCCAGGCAGCGGTGCTTCCAGTGCCCAGACCCACACGCATCCCGTCTTCGACGTAATCTGCCGCGCGTTTGGCGGCAACAAACTTGGCCTTGTCGATTGGCGACAACTCTCCGGACATAGCGGCGACTCCCCGATGGTTTGGGGCGTTATAAGCAAAGCGCGCGCCAACTGCGAGAGTAGATTTGCTATCCAATCGCCCCGCATGGCGCCTCAAGGTGTAGACACCGGGCATTCACTGGCTTTCACCCATCGGCACATCCGGCCTCAAAACAAATCCATTCCCCTCAATACTGCGCGGCTTGTGATTGCTAATCGTATTACACCGCCCGCGGGCGATCCTCGTGTAAACGTCATAGGGTGGGCGGTCAGCGCCTCTGCCTTCCAGCCGCCTCACACATCTTTGCTGAAAGCCTGAACTGTCAGAATAATCTCATCAATCGCAACCAGCCCATCCCCATCGTGATCCAATTCCAGCAGCGCCCGCATCGCTGCCGCGTGTTCCCGCGTCAGGTTTGCCATCGCGCTAACATCTGCAAACGCGCGCAGTTCGGACCATACAACCACCCCATCATGATTTTCATCCGCCGCACGATGCGCCAACAGCAGCCGGGCCCGCCGACCCACAGATTCCGTCGGGATCAAAACAGCAACCTCGGCCCGCGACACCCGTCCGTCATTGTCCAAGTCCGCGAGCAACAAGCGCCGCATTTCCCGCGACCTAACATAGGCCCGTTCCACCCGGATCGCATTTTCGATACCTTCCGGGCCAATACCAGCCGCCCCGCCATAGCCAAGGATCAGCTCTGTCGCCGTTTCAATAAACTGTTCAGGCCGCTCACGCAGGGTTTTTAGCGTCTTGTCAGGCAGGGTCTGAACCAGATCAGACATATCGAAATCCTGCGCCGCAAACGGCCTGCTGATCTTGCTGCCCAGCGCCGTGTTTCTGGCCTTGCA
>JGI24025J20009_10001486_pt1 | contig 17616 bp, 13 predicted proteins | sample Cruoilmetagenom3_FD_20009 | JGI IMG/M metagenome (IMG submission 20009) | reverse complement strand
GACGCTGGCCGGCCATGCGCGCCGGTTCATCCTCAGGGATGTCTTCGGCGGGCGCGGCACGCGGGAAGCCCCGAGCCTGATGGCCGCGCTCGACGGCGGTTTGCTTTGCGACGGGCTCGCGTTCCGGATTGCTCAGAAGGACATCGAGACCGAGATCCTCTGGCGCCGTGTATGCGTCGCGCCTCTCCAGGCACCGACCTTCCTGGCCGACCATGCAGCGGGGGCGATCCAGCCCGATCTGAGCTTCGACCAACAGGTCCACCTCATCGCCACGGGCACCGGGTTTCTCGGGTCCAGCCGGGATAATCTCGCCAGCATCGTCGCGCATGTCGCGGCACTCGACATCCATGACGAAGACTGCGCGGCCCTCTTGGCAGAGGTCGACCGGCGCCTTGCCGGATCTAACTGATCACGCGCACAGCAAGACGGAGCCCCAGGCCGATGACATCGGCCTTCCGCTTCTTCGACGGGCACAACGATTTCCTGCTCCGGCTTTTGAAATCGCCGACGCCGCGTGAGAAGACCTGGCTCGGCGCCACCGGCGCGGGGCATCTCGACCTCACCCGCATGAAAGAGGCCGGGTTTGCCGGCGGGTTGTTCGCGATCTTCGTGCCGCCCGTCTCCAGCGGGCCGCTGCCCGACTTCACGGCGTTGATGGCGGATCCGCCCTACAGCACTCCGATGCCGCCCGCGATGGACCACCCAAGTGCCCAACCCGTTGCCTTGGCGATGGCGGGCCTTCTGCACAGGATGGAACGCGCCGGACACCGGGCCCGGCCTTACGAAAACGGGCAAGGCGCTCGTGCGGCTCTGCAATGCGCTCGGGATCATGATCGATCTCTCGCACATCAACGAGGCCGGGTTCGACGATGTCGCGGCGCTGTCCGACGCGCCGCTGGTGGCCACGCATTCCAACGCGCACGCGCTCTGCCCCTCGCCCCGCAATCTGACCGACCGGCAGCTGCACATGATCCGTGAGACCGGCGGCATGGTTGGCCTGAACTTCGCGACCTTCTTTCTCAACCCGGACGGCAGGTCGGATACACACTTGGGCTGGGACACCATCCTGCACCACCTCGACCACATGATCGCCGTTCTGGGGGAAGACCACGTCGGTCTCGGGTCCGACTTCGACGGGTGCGTGGTGCCCGACCTGATCGGCGACGTGACCGGGGTGCCGCGCCTGCTGCGCGCGCTGTCGGCGCACGGCTATGACGACGCGCTCCTGCGCAAGCTCGCGCGGGAAAACTGGCTGGCGTGCCTCGAGCGAACCTGGAAATGGACCTGCGCTGAACCGGCGCATCCCGGGGGGCAAGCCGGCCCGCAGCATTGGATCCCGGTTGCCAAGGCGGCAGTATCGGGACCGGTCTCGTTCAACGCGTCCGGCTGTGTGACGGTGTCGGACACAGCAGGCCGGAGCCCGGCCGGGTGAGGCGGGCACCGGACAATGGCAGCGCCCGGATCTATCATCGCCGTCGGGATTGGCGTCTTCGGCGACAGCCGAGCACGGTCCGCCTGTCCGCGCGCGGCAGTTCAAGCCGGGCCCGGCTGCTATCCTTTTGTATATCGGGCACACGGAGCAGACCCTCGCCTCGATGGAGAATCAACCGCGGCAGGGGTGAGACTTGAGGCCTCATGGACCCTGAACCCAACCCGGTTGTAGACTGGTGGGGAACGAACGGTCCGTGGCAACTGCGCCCGGTTTCCGTTGTCGTGTCCAAAGGCATTCCGACATGGAAGAGGATACTGTTCCCCATCGCGCAACCCAGGCAGCAGGCAATCAACTGCCGGACTTGCAGCCTCAGCAGCTCACTTCACCGCATGCGCAGGCGATCGATGCAGTTCTCCGCGAATTGGGGGTGTTGGCGCATGGGTTGAGCCAGGCCGAGGCGGCGGACCGTCTGCAGCGTATCGGCCCAAACGCCCTACCCCACTCGAAACCGCCGGGCATTTCCCGGGTGTTTCTGCGCCAGTTCTCCAGCCCGCTGATTTTCGTTCTGGTCCTGGCCGCGGTGGTATCAATGGCAATCCGGGAGTGGTCGGATGCCGGTTTCATCGCCGCCGTTCTGGTGGTCAACGCCATCATCGGCACCTTCCAGGAATACTCCGCCCAACGCGCGGCCGAGGCGCTCGACCAGCTGGTCACCACCAAGACCCGGGTTCTGCGCGACGGCGATTCCTATGTGATCGACGCCGAAGAGCTGGTGCCGGGCGACATCGTGCTGCTCGAATCCGGCGACAAGGTGCCCGCCGATCTGCGGCTGTTGGCCGGCCGCGACCTGGAGGTGGACGAGTCTCTGCTCACCGGGGAATCTGCGCCGGTCTCCAAGGACGCCGATGCGATGCTGCCGCAAGACTGCGCCCTCGGCGACCGGATCAACATGGTGTTCGCCGGGACGATGGTGAACCGGGGACGCTACCGCGCGGTGGTCTGCAAGACCGGTGCCGCGACACAGCTTGGCGAGATTGCCGCTGGCGCGCTGGCGCGACGCACGGTGAAGGCGCCGCTGCTCGCACGGATGGAGCGGTTTACCCGCAGGATCGCGCTGGCCGTGGCTGTCGCCGCGGTGGCCATGGCCTCCGTCGCCTTCATGCACGGGATGGTCCTCGACGAGGTGTTCCTGCTCGCGGTCGCCCTCGCCGTTTCCGCGATCCCCGAAGGGCTTCCGGTCGCGTTGACCGTCGCCCTCGCGATCGGCATGCAACGCATGGCAAAGCGCAACGTGATCGTCAGGCGGCTGGTGGCGGTGGAATCGCTCGGCTCCTGTACCTTCATCGCCTCCGACAAGACCGGGACCTTGACCGAGAACCGGCTTGCCGCGCGTCGGATCGTGTTCGCGCACAGCACGCCTTGGGAAGTCACGGGAGAAACGCTCGAACCCACGGGGTCGATCATCACCCAGGCCGGCAGTCCCTCGCCTGAGGACCAACAGCTGCTGGCGCGGCTCTGCCAGGTCGCCGTGCTCGCCAACGAGGGCTATCTCGCCCACCGCGATAGCGGTTGGACCACACAGGGCGATGCCGTCGATATCGCCCTCCTCGTGATGGCGCACAAGGCGGGTTTGGTGCGTGCGGAGACGGTGAACGCGATGCCGGAGATCGCCGCCATTCCGTTCGAATCCGAGCGCCAGTTCAGCGCCAGCCTCAACGAGGACCCAAAGGGCCAGCACGCGTTCGTCAAGGGCGCGATGGAGCGGCTCCTGCCGTTCTGCACCCGGATGGAGACCGCCGAAGGCCCGGTCGCGCTCGACAGCGACGAGATCGAGGCGGACGCCCAGGCGCTCGCCAGTGACGGCTACCGGGTGATCGCTTTCGCCGCCGGTCGGGCCGAGGTCGGCGAGGCCGAGGTCTTTGGCGAAGCGCATCTGTCGGGCCTCACCTTCATCGGGCTTGTCGGTATCATCGATCCGTTGCGCCCGGAGGCGAAGCCAGCGGTGTCGGCCTGCCGGACGGCGGGGATCGAGGTGGCAATGGTGACGGGTGACCACCCGACCACGGCGCTCACGATCGCCAAGGAACTGGGGCTCGCGGACCGCTCCGACCAAGTCGTGACCGGGCCGGAACTGAAAGCGTTGGACGACGAGGCGGAGATCGACCGGCTGGTGGCCGGCGCGCGGGTATTTGCGCGCGTCGAGCCGCAGCAGAAACTGGACATCGTCCAGTCCCTGCAGCGCAGCGGGTATTTCGTCGCCGTCAGCGGCGACGGCGCCAACGACGCGCCCGCGCTCCGGGCGGCCCATGTCGGGGTCGCGATGGGCCAAAGCGGCACCGACGTCGCGCGCGAGACGGCCGAGATCATCCTCACCGACGACAACTTTGCCTCGATCGTGGGCGGGATCGAGGAAGGCCGGATTGCCTACGCCAATGTCCGCAAGGTGATTTTCCTGCTGATTTCCACGGGGGCTGCCGAGCTTGTCTTGTTCGCTCTTGCCCTCATCACCGGCCTGCCGCTGCCGCTGTTCGCGGTGCAACTGCTTTGGCTGAACCTCGTGACCAACGGGATTCAGGACGTTGCCCTGGCCTTCGAGCCCGGCGAGGGCGACGAGCTGCTCCAACCGCCGCGCCCGCCCCGGGAGGCGATCTTCAACCGTCTCATGATTGAACGGGTGGTGCTTTCGGCCGTCGTCATGGGCGTATCGGCCTTCCTGATCTTCCAGTCGCTGATTCAGGCCGGGGTTTCGGTCGACGAGGCCCGCAACAGCACCCTGCTGTTGATGGTGCTGTTCGAGAACGTGAACGTTTTCAACAGCCGGTCGGAGACCCGCTCCGCCTTCCGCCAGAGCCTCATGCGGAACCGTCTGCTTGTGATCGGGACCCTGTTCGCGCAGGCGATCCATATCGGCGCAATGTTCACGCCCTGGATCAGCGAGGTTCTGCACATCCAACCGGTTTCGCTGCGGCATTGGGCAACGCTTCTCGCCATGGCCCTGACTATCCTGGTGGCGATGGAGCTTCACAAGCTGGTTCGTGGCCTGTTGCGGCGCGCCACCCTGCCCGGATCACCACCCGGTGTCGCAAACTGAGCTTTGATGCCGCCGATGGGTCCGAATTGCACAACCAGCGCGCGCCTCGCGCCGCCGCCGCGCATCGGTGGCATGGTGCGCGGACGAGCCGGAAAGGCGGATCCGCCGCCGGTTTCACCACGCGCCGTTCCGGACACCGTGATCCGGCGGTGACAAGCGGATCCGGGACACACCCCTCACTGGTTGCGAAGCGCCGTCGCGTTACCTCGCAAGATGACCCAGGCCAGAACCGTGGAGCCGATAGTCTCCGGCACCACAGAACAGGCGCCCACCAGAATGATGTACAGGCATTCTGGCGCGTTGGCAGCCTTGGAGATGGCAAGCTGCCCCGTCACCACGGAGCGGCAGAAGCTGAAGGCCATCCCACCTTGGGCCAGCGCAAACAGGCCGGCCAAGACCGCAAAGGGCATCCGCCTCAGCATCACGAAACGCGACCTGACGGCGAGGACGAGCCATGCCGCGTTGGCACCGCAGAAGGGGCCGGTCGCCGATCGTACACTCTTTCGCGGCGTCGTCCACCAAGGGGCACAACAGCCCGACGCCATGGTCGAACCCGTCGAGGATGCCAAGGATCAGGATCGACAGCGCCATGAGCGAGGCGAACGTCCTCGGAAGCCAGTCGGCGGAATTTGAGAAGTCAGGCAGGTTTCTTCACGCCGCTGGAGATGTGAGCGCGTCCTGGACCGGACCCGCGCGGGTCAGGCCGCGCGCTGCTGTGGAGGCGAGACAGGCGATGAAAATGATCGCCCACCTGTCGGTCGCGAAGGCCACACCGTAGACCATCTCGAAGCCCTGCGGCGTGTGCATCCGGCTGTTGAGGACGATGGTCCAGAAAGCTGACATGGTGGTACCGAACGCGACCGGGCCCGCGGCGCGGATGTGCAACCAGGCGGGCACGCGAAACGCCGAACAACATGATGCCGATGAAGACGGCTTCGAGGAAGAAGGCGGTCACCTCGCAGGCGAGCAGCGGCCCGGCGATATTGCCTTTGGCCTCCATGACCCCTGGCCAGATGGTGGCGAACTGGAAAGGCATCGCGATACCGAAGACGACCCCCATCGCGAAACTGAACGCGAGGATCCTTAGCCCAACGCGATAGGCCGCCCTGCACCGGCCGTCACCTGTCCGGGGCATACACACGCGAAAGAACAACAGCACCGACGCCAGCGTGATGGTGATCGTCGGGACCAGAGCAGGGCTCGAGACATTCGCGGTGAATTGAATGCGGTTCGGAAGAAGAGTGTCGAGCGCATCCAGTGGTCGGCTCCCTATCCTTGTTTCGATTTCGTGAGGCGACACGCCCGGCTTTGCCGATGCCTCCAGCGATCCCACCGCCGGGTGCCAGAGGCCTCACCGGGCGACCGGTGTCGCGCTGAGCGATCCGGGCGCCAGAAACACGCGGGCGCATACCGACCCCACGATGCGGCGCCTTCCCCACCGCCTCGCCATCGCTCCGACATGCGAGGGCACCGCCCTGCCGGCGCCCTGTCCGGGTCATCGCAAACCCGTTTGCACAGACGTTTCAGCACTGTCTGGAGTTCAGGCAATAAAGCGACCGGGGGTATAAAATAAAGCAGGTCACTGTGCACAGCGACCTCGCGCCAACTCTGTCCGCCGCGACCCGAGCGCCTTTCCCCGGCCGCCACCCGCGCCGAACCGGTCCACCTGCGCCGGGCCGGGGGCTCGGCCATGCGCCGTCCCCGATTGCACCAATCCGGACTTTTGACCTTTTATCCTGCATACAGTGTCTGGAGACCCCGGTTTGACGGTGGCACGCAGCCCAGAGAGGAATTACCAGTTGGTTGGGCCGGCTGGGGGCCGATCCGCAGCTCGGAAGGTTTCCAAACCGGCAAGTCATGAGGAAGAGCGAATTGCTGCTTGAGGTCGAGAAACTCACAAAGTCCTTTGCCGGGAGGTCCTTTGCCGGGAGCGAAGGGCCGTTGACCGTGCTTCGCGGGATCGACCTCGCGCTCGATGCTGGCGAGACGCTGGCGCTGACAGGCGAGTCCGGCTCCGGAAAAAGCACGCTCCTGCACCTGATCGGCGGGCTCGACGATGCCGATGCCGGATCCATCCGCTTGGCCGGGCAGGACGTCACCAGGCTGGACGATGCAGGCCGCGCCGCCTTGCGCCGCGAGACGGTGGGGGTCGTCTTCCAGCAGTTCAACCTGATCCCTTCTCTGACCGTCGCAGCGAACATCGCCTTTCAGGCCCGTCTGGCCGACCGCTACGACCCCGACCGCACCCGCAACCTCGTCGAAGCGCTCGGGCTCGGGGCGCAGCTCGCCAAATACCCCGAACAGCTCTCGGGCGGACAGCAGCAGCGCGTTGCCATCGCGCGGACACTTGTGGCACGGCCGCGGCTGGTTCTCGCAGATGAACCGACCGGCAATCTCGACGAAGCGACGGCCTCGGACGTGATGGACCAGATGCGTGCCCTCGTTGCCGATACCGGGGCGGCGCTGATCATGGCCACCCACTCTCCGGCCCTGGCCGCGCGCCTGCAGAACCGTCTTCATCTGACCCAGGGACGTTTGACATGATCCGAGCGGGGTTGGCAGCGCTCTGGTCGCATTGGCGACGCCATCCGCTCCAGCTTTTTACGCTGGTGGCCGGGCTGGCCCTGGCGACCGGGCTCTGGTCCGCGGTGCAGGCGGTCAACGCCGAGGCCCGGGCCAGCTACGATGCGGCCGCCGCGATGCTCGGCGAGGGCCGGTACGACGCGCTCCTGCCGCGGGTCGGCGACACCATCCCGGTCGACCGCTTCGTGGCGCTTCGGCGCGCGGGATGGCTGGTGAGCCCGGTTCTGGAAGGGCGGATCGCAGCCGGTGAGACCTCGGTGCGCCTCGTCGGCATGGACCCGCTGACGGCACCGACCGGCCTGGGGCAACTGCGCCCGAACGATGCGGTCGGTCTCACGGACATCCTGTCGGGGCGCGTGGTGTTTGCGGGTCCGGACACTGCCGCCGCGCTCGACGGCGCCATCGATGCCCGTGTCATTGCGGATCCGGGGATTGCCCCCGGCACGGCGGTCGGCGATATCGCCGTCGTGCAATCTCTGCTTGAGCGGCCGGGCGCGTTGACCCGGCTGATCCTCGCCGAAGCGCAACCCATCGGTCAGCCGCCGCTCAAAGCCGTCGCACCCGATCTGGTGCGCCAGGAGGCGGCGGGCGGGTACCAGGTGGGGCGGCTCACGGACAGCTTCCACCTCAATCTGACGGCGTTCGGTTTCTTGAGCTTTGCCGTTGGCATTTTTATCGTGCATGGCGCCATCGGCCTGGCCTTCGAACAACGACGCGGCATGGTCCGCACGATGCGCGCGGTCGGTATGCCCCTCAGACGTATCATCGTGCTGTTCGCCCTGGAACTCGCGCTTCTGTCGCTGGCGGGCGGCGCCATCGGGATCGGGCTGGGCTATGTGGTGGCCGCGAGCCTGTTGCCCGGCGTCGCGGCGACGCTCGAAGGGCTCTACGGGGCTCAGGTGGCCGGCACCCTTCAGCTGCGCCCGGTCTGGTGGCTGTCGGGCCTGGCCATGGCCCTCGCCGGCACCGCGCTGGCGGCAACCGATGCGCTGCGGCGGATCGCGCGCATGCCGATCCTGTCGAGCGGCGGCGCCCGGGCCTGGTCGATGGCGGCCGGCCGGTGGCGGCGGTTCCAGGCGCTTGCAGCGGCGGTGCTGCTTGCGGCTGCGGGCGCGCTTGGAGCTGTCGGTGGCGGGCTCGTCACCGGGTTTGCGCTTCTGGCCTGCCTTCTGTTCGGGGCGGCGCTTGCGCTGCCGCTGATCCTCGACCGGGCCCTGGGCGTGGCGCAGCGGACCGCGCGCGGGGTGGTGTGGGAATGGTTCTGGGCCGATACGCGGCAGCAATTGCCGGGCCTCAGCCTGGCGTTGATGGCGCTTTTGCTGGCGATGGCCGCGAATGTCGGGGTATCGACCATGGTGTCGAGCTTCCGGCTGACCTTCACGGGCTTTCTCGACCAGCGGCTGGCCTCGGACCTGTACGTATCCGCCGACAGCGCCGACGAGGCCGCGGCACTGGAGGAATTCGTCGCGCCAAGAAGCCGCGCGGTGCTGCCACGGCTGGCGATCGAGACCCGGCTCGCCGGTTTGCCGGCGGAGCTATTCGGCGCGCGGGTGGGCCCCACCTATGCCGAGAACTGGCGGTTTCTCGCGTCCGACCCGGACGCCTGGGCGCAGGTCGCGGACGGTACGGCGGTCATCGTCAACGAACAACTCGCGCGCCGGGCAGATCGCTGGGTGGGCGACCGTCTTGCCGTCGGTCCCGAGACGGACTTGCCGATTGCCGGGGTCTTTGGCGATTATGGCAATCCCATCGGGCAGGCGATCATCGGCGAGGCTTTGTTCCGCCGGTTGTTCCCCAACCGGCGGGCAACGCGCTTCGGCATCCGCAGCGACGATCCCGCGGCGCTGGCCACTGCGCTCACCGGGGCGTTCGGGCTGCCTGCGCGCAACATCATCGACCAGAGCGACCTCAAAGCCTTTTCGATGCAGGTATTCGACCGGACATTCCTGGTGACCGGCGCGCTCAATGTGCTGACCCTCGCGGTCGCTGCCTTCGCGATCCTGACCAACCTCTTGACCCTCGCGGCGATGCGGGTCCCGCAGCTTGCGCCGGTTTGGGCCTTGGGGTTCACACGGGCCGATCTGGGCCGGCTGGAACTCCTGCGCGCGGTCGTGCTCGCCGCCCTGACCGGTCTGCTCGCGCTGCCTTTGGGGCTCGCGCTCGCCTGGGTTCTGCTCGCCATCGTCAATGTCGAGGCGTTCGGCTGGCGCTTGCCGATGTATCTGTTCCCGGCCGACTACCTGCGGCTCGGGGTCTTCTCGCTGGGCGCGGCCATCGTCGCGGCCCTCTGGCCTGCGCGACAGCTCACCCGCGTTCCCCCGTCTGATCTACTCAAGGTGTTCGCCAATGAACGTTAAGGTACTTGCCGCCGCGCTCCTCCTGCCGGTCGCCGCATCGGCGCAGGGGTTTGCCGGGATGGGCACCGAGGCCGGCGGGTTTGCCCAGCCGCATCCCGATCCGGTCTTCCGGTTCCCGGCCGATCACGGCGCCCATCCCGACTACCGGATTGAATGGTGGTACCTGACCGCTAATCTGAACGGGGCTGACGGTACGCCTTATGGTCTGCAATGGACGCTGTTCCGCTCGGCGCTTGCGCCAGGCAACGCCGACGGTTTCGCCAGCCCGCAGGTCTGGTTCGCCCATGCGGCGGTGACCACGCCCGACGACCATTTCTTCGCCGAGCGGTTCGCACGCGGCGGCACCGGGCAGGCCGGTGTCACGCCGGAACCGTTCTCGGCCTGGATCGACGAATGGCAGATGGGCGGCGACAGTTTCGACGAGATGCAGCTTTCGGCGGCCGGTGTGGATTTCGCCTACGACGTGGCGTTGCGGGCCGAGGGACCGCTCGTGTTCCACGGGGCCGACGGCTATTCGGTCAAGTCGGCGCAGGGGCAGGCCAGCTACTACTATTCGCAGCCCGCATTTGCCGTTGCGGGCAGGATTATCCTGCCCGGGGGAGAGGTTGCGGTCACCGGGCAGGCCTGGCTCGACCGTGAATGGTCCTCGCAACCTCTCGCCGCCGATCAGACCGGGTGGGACTGGTTCTCGCTGTCTTTCGACAGGGGCGAGAAAGCCATGGGATTTCGGTTGCGCCAGACCGACGGCAGCCATTTTTCGTCGGCGACCTGGATCGCGCCGGACGGCACAGCCTCATCGCTGCAAGACGGCGCCTTCACGGCCACGCCGCTGGCTTGGACGGACGTGGCCGGCCGGGAGGTTCCCACAGCCTGGGCCGTTTCGGTTGCCGACAAGGGGCTGGACGTGACCGTGACCGCGCTCAACCCCGACGCCTGGATGGCCGTGTCGGTGCCGTACTGGGAGGGTCCGGTCACTGTCACGGGCAGCCATGGCGGCCGGGGATACCTCGAGATGACGGGCTACGACTGACGCGGCGCGCGCGGCGGTCCCGGCCGTTGCGAGGGCAGATCGGAGAGCCGCGGGTGGGTATAACCGAGGGCAGCGACGCGGCCTGCATCCGGTCGAAGACCCGAACGCGCGCGCGCCGCTTCGACGGTCTTTCGGATCGCTTGGGGCCGCCTGCGCTCAAACATCCCTGGCCAGATGAAGCCCGATCACCGCAGCAGCGCCTCGATATCCTTCTTTATCGCCCGCGACAGGGGCCGCACGCGCGACGCGTAGGTTTCGACCAGCGTGCCCTCAGAGACCGGCTCTTGGTCAGGTCGATGACCTCGACGCACCGTCCGCGCTGGCGGCTTCGGAGACAATCACGGGCGCGGGCGCTGAGGGCGCGGGTGCCCCGGCCACCGACCGGGTGGCAGACGCCAGATCGAAGAGCCATTCGGCTTTGTCAGGGTAGATCCTGCGGGCGTCGCAGGTCGCGCACACGCGCTCGCGGGCAATGTGCCCACGCCTGCGGGCGTCGCCCGGGTGATCCAGCAGGTCGCGGATTTTGTCGGCGATGTCGATGGGGTCGGAAAGCTCGGCCAGGTGGGCGCAGTCGGCATCGGCGAACTCGCGCACCGGGGCGGTGTCCGAGAGCACCAGCGGCGTGCCCGTGGCCATCGCGTCCAGCATCGACCAGGACAGAACGAACGGCACCGTGGCGTAGACATGCGCGTCGCTGCGCCTGAGCAGCCAAAGGTAATCCTCGGGCGCGAGCATGCCGGTGAAGACTGTCCGACTTTCGTCGAGGTCGAGCCGGCGGAGCGCCTCCGCCTTCCAGTCGACCCGCCGCTCGGCGTTGCCGCCGTAGTGCACGCCGTTGTCGCCGGCGATCACCGCGACCGCCCGCGGGTTTCGGGCCTGGATCTCGGCGAAGGCCGCCATGATCTGGGGAAACCCGCGATGTGGCTCCATCCCGCGGGTCGCGTAGGTGACCACCGGTGTATCGTCCGCGAGCCCCGCGAGCAGCGGATGGCTTGTATGCCCGGGCGGCCCCGGCCGGAAGTGAGCACAATCGATGCCGTCATGCTGAACCCGGAGCATCCCCCGAAAGGCGGCGGGGAACTGCGCTGCCTGAAACTCGGTCGGGCAAAGCCCATGCCCGGCAGAGATCAGTTCCTGTGCGATCGGTTGGTTCCGGCACCGCTCAAGGATCGCCGCTTCGGGTGCGCGTGCCGGATGCTCTCGCTTGACTTCCGCGAGCCAGGCGGTGTCGACCCCGGGGGTGTTGTACCACCATTCGCAGTAGGCGACGTGGACTGCCTCGGGAAAGAGCTCGCTCAGGAACAGGCCCGCGCCCGGGCCGGCATGGCTGACGATCAGGTCGGGGGAAAGCCCGGCGTCGCGTGCCGCCAGGCATTGGCGCACGCAGGCCTGGCCCACCAGGGCCGCGCGGTCGAACGGCCGCGCGTAGGGATGGGTGGCCGCGGAGGGCGCCCTGTGCGGCACGTATCGCAAGACCCGCACCCCGTCCGGCGCGGATGGGCTGCGCCCTGTCGCCGCCCAGACGTCCCAACCGTCGGAGACGAGCCAGCGGGCGAACCCGCCGAACTGCCCCGGCCAGCTGTCATGCGCGAAGAGTATTTGCGGCTTGCGCTGTCCGATCAACGCGGGCGGGTCCAGGCGTGTCATCCGAAGACCGACCAGAGGCCCAGCACCAGCGCAAGGGCACTCATCGCGAGTGCGATACCCACGGCCGTCCGCAACCCCGGCCCGACCGCGGGATCGGCCGGTGTTTGCGTCACCGCGGCAGCCCCGTCGAGACGCGCCTGCACCACCTCGATCCGGTCGAGAACAGCAACGATCTCCTTGTGTTCCGGCGGGTCGCCGCCCGCTTCGACCGACCGGCGCAGCGTCGCGATATCGGCCTTGAGCACGGCCATCTGGTCGAAGGTCCGTTCCAGCAAGCGCAACAGCGGATCGTCGTTTGGCGTGGCCTCGCCGGTCGGCCGGAGCGGGCCCGACGTGCCATCGCCGGTCACCGCGCGCACGGTGAGGGTAAAGACCATCTCCGGCGCGACCGGTGGATCGAGATCGACGGAGAACCCGTACCGCCCGGTCCCGATCCCACCGCGTTCGAGGTCTGGACGAAAGCGGTCAGCGCGGGTCCGCTGCAGCAGAGCGCCTTCGCGGTATATCTCGACCTCGACGGCCGCATCGGGGTCGGCGCGGTCGATGGCCCAGCCGGCAATCCGGCTCGGCGACGGCAGATCGTAGACCCCGTTGATGCGGACGGCGGCCGGTGCGGCGCGGTCCGACCGAAGGTTTTTTGCAGGTGCTTGGGAGGTCATTCAATCGGCTTTCGTGAGGCGTCACGTGCCACCGCAGGCGGTTTGCCTGGTGAATTGGTGCGTGGCTTGGGGTAGGGTTTGCTGCGATGGCCAGACAGAGAATATTCCGCCACGTCGCGCGCCTGTGCGCAGCGTTTGCGCTCGCCGCCGCTGGCGCAGCTGCGGCCGACCCGGCCCTGCTCTTCGACTGGCAAACCGAGCGCTGCGATCGCTGGGACATCCCCGATGCGCCGGCCCGGTTCTGGCGCGACGCCTCCGGGCAGGTGCATATGCTCGCCGGCAATGAGGCGAACCGGGAAAGCGTCGGCCCCGACCTTCGCCACCTGGAGCACGTCTGCCGGTTGGTGCACGCGGGCGCAGAGGACCCCGATCCTGCGGCGCGCAACGACCGGGTCTGGATTGTGTCGGTTTTCACCCGGGACGGCGTTCGGATCGAGGCCCTCGGGCACGCGGAATACCATGGGCACCGGCACGGCCGGGCCTGCGCCGCGGACGACTACATGTCTTGCTGGCGCAATGCCATCGTGGCACTGGAAAGCGACGACGGCGGACGCAGCTTCACCCGCGTGCCAGGGCCGCCGGTCGCCGCCCTGCCCTATCGCTACGACCGGGACCAGTCGCGGCGCAGCGGCTACTTCAACCCGTCCAACATGATCGTGGCGGGCGACCACCTCTACTTCTATTTCTTCGCCGAAGCCTACGGCGTACAGCGGCGCGGGGTCTGCCTGGCCCGGCGCAAGCTTGACGGGGGCCCGGCCGACTGGCGCGGCTGGGACGGGCAGGATTTTTCCATCCGCTTCGCCGATCCCTATGCCCCGGGTCTGACGGAGCCCGAACGCCACGTCTGCACGCCCTTGCCGGGTTTGACGGCGCCGCTGAACTCGATTGTCCGGCAGCCAGCCACCGGGCGCTACCTCGCCGTCTCGCCGATGGTCGCAGAGATCGACGGAACCCGCACCGTCGGGTTCTGGGCCTTCACGTCCACAGACCTCATCCATTGGCGCGACCGCGTTCTGCTCGCACCGATGCCCCTGCTCTGGGCGCGGGACTGCGCGGACAGCTTCGCACACGCCTATGCCTCGCTGGTCGATCCCGACAGCGGGTCGCGGACCTTCGAGACGGTGGGGACACGCTTCTGGCTCACATTGGTCCGCATGTCGCTCGACGCGAAATGCCGCGTGGGGCCTGAGCGCGATCTGATCCGCTTCGATGTCAGTTGGCCAGCGCAAGCGGACGCTCCTCCAACCGTGCGAGCGCCGCGGGCAGATCGGTAAGCTCCTCGTCCCTCAGGACCAGCCCCTCGAACGGCGCGAGCCTTCCGGAGGATACGTGGTCTTCGATCACGTCGAGCGCGCGGGTGATATCGTCCATCGGCGCGTCGAACAGGTCGTAGATCGAGTATTGCCACCATTGCACCCGCAAGAGACGCTCGACGACGGGCTCGGGGAAACGCAGGCGCAGCACCCGCCCCGGCGTGCCGACGACGATCGCGTAGGGCGGCACGTCCTTCACCACCGTCGCGCGCGCGCCGATGATGGCACCGGCGCCGATCGAGACGCCGGACTTGATAAAGGCGCCTTGGCCGATCCAGACATCGGGGCCCAGTGTGGTGATCGGACAACTCTCCGGGTAGTATGCCTTCCGGGAATGGACGGAGGGCGCCTCGGCCCCGGCGGCCAGCTTGTCCCAGCCGTACAGCTCCGGATAGTAGGCAGCGCGCGACGTGGTCAACCAGTCGGTCGGATGTTCGTGGGTGCCGGTCACCACGCCACTCGCGATGGAGGCATACCGCCCCACCACGATATTGTTGAGCGTTCCGCCGTTGAGGTTGCAAAAGGCGCCGACGCGCAGGTAGGCGCCGTTTACGATCCGGGCCTGGACCGCAGACGGCGCCTCGATCCAGGACCCTTTCGCAAGTCTCACGGTCTCCGACAATCCGCCCAGGATCAACCCGTGCGGGGGGAAGCCCCGCAGGGCCGCCGCTTTGCGCGCGCGTTTCGTGCTGTCCATGACCATCCTCTTCTCCGGTTCCAATCTCGTTCCTCAGGCGTGCCGCCGTGCCTTTGTCTCAAGTCGCGCCTGCGCCGCCGCGAGCGCCATCTGCGCGCCCTCATATGCCGGGTTGATTTCCAGCGCCGCCTTCTGGGCTCGGGCGGCGCCGACATCGTCGCCGGCCGCGGCGCGGGCGATGCCGAGAAAATGCTGGAACTCCCAGTTCGCCGGCGATCGGGCGCAGGCCGTCTCCGCAGCGGCAACCGCCGCCGGCGGCTGCTCCAGCCGCAACAGGTATTCGCCGAGCGTCCGGTACAATCCGGCGTGCTCGGGGAAGCGCGTGAGCGCGGCGCGGACAACACCCAGCGCCGACTGCGGATCGTCGCGCCAGGCGACGGCCGCCTCTCGAATGCAGATTTCGGCCTCCAGGGCGTCGATCCGGACAGCCGCCCCGTTCAAGATTTTCGCCGCGATGCCGAGGATCTCTTCGGGTGCGGTCTCTCCGAATCCGCGATTTCGGGATAGGCGGTGAAATCTTCCGAAAACAGCGGATCGCGCCCTGGAAAGTAGCGCTCTGCGACACGTTCGTTGGCGGCGCGAAACCTTTCGTAGAAGGCGCGCGCCTCGTCGCGCGCAGGCCGCACCCCGCGCCCCGCATAGGTTCGTTCGAGCGCCGTGACAACGATACCGCGCAACCGCGTGCCCGGCCGCCCGGCCTGCGCTGTCAGATGCGGGTTGATCTGGCGCAGGAACGCCTGCGCCGCCACCGAGATCGACCCGTTTTCGTTGGGCACGCTGTGGAAGTCGCCAATCTCGCCGATCCCCCAGCAGGTGAGGAAATCGTCGACCACGCTGCCGTTGGCGAGGAGCCCCGGCTCGAACAGCCGTACCGAGATCGCCTCCGCGCCGAACGCGTCTTCCCAAAGCGCGAGAAACCGGTCGTAATTGTAGTAGAGACGGTCGGCCGGCGCCTTCTCCAGGACCCGATCCGGCGCAAGGCCGCTCTTGAGCCTTGTGGAATAGAGCGAGAGCGCCACCCGATCCTGCCGGCGCAGATAGACCGAGATCTCGATCTCGTCGAAAAACTCCGACAGGAAGTCCCGGAGCCGCCGCACCTCATCCGGCGAGACCAGCCGGCTGTGACAATGCTCGCTGCAGAATATCGCCGTTCGTCCGCCGGTCAGTTCCGCCTCCGCCATCCGGTGCAGGCGCGCGCGCATCTGCGGCACGGCCTCGGGCGTCTCGCCGCCGAAGGCCGCCTTCAACTCGTCGGGTCGGTCGGCGTCCATCGCGTAAGCCGCCAGGCCGGTATGGTTCAACGCGCCGCAGAAACGCGGATAGAGATAGCCGCGCTCGGCCAGCCGGTCGCGGTTGGCGGCCAGGAAGGTCTGCAAACTGGTGGTGCCGGTCTTCTCGGTGCCGATCTGAAGGATCGCTTTGCGTGTCATCGTCTCTCCTCGCCTGTTCTTGCTCCGGCGCCTGCTACTCTTCGCGAAATGCCCGCCGGAAGTGGCGCAGGATCGGTTCGAGCAAATAATCTCCGGCGCGGCGTTCGCCGATGGTCAGGGACACTTCAACCGGCATCCCGGCCGTCAAAAGCACCCCGTCGAGCGCGGCGACGCTCTCGGGATCAAGGATCACGCGGCCTTCGAAATAGGCATCTCCGGTCTGGTCGTCTTCGAGCAGGTCAGCCGAGACGTAGGAGACCTCGCCCGTCACCTTCGGCGCCATCAAGCGCTTGTAGGCGGTCAGTTGCAGCCGCGCGGGCTGGCCGACATGCACCGTGTCGATGGCATCCGGCGGCAGTTTCACCAAAGCGACCAGCCGGTCGTCGCGGGGCAGGATCTCCATCAGCGGTTGGCCCGATCCAAGCACCGCGCCCGGGGTCACGGTCGTGATCTCCACCACCCGCCCGGCCTGGGGTGCGCGCAGCAGGTGGCGTTCCATCACGTCCTGAACTGCGCGGATCTGCGACGACAACATGGTCAGACGCGCGCGCGCCTCTGCATCGCTCTGCGCGATCTCGACGCGGCGCGCCTGCTCAAGCGCTTCAATCTCGGCCTCCGCGCGGGCAATGCCCTGACGGGCCGCCTCGATCAGACCGGCATACTCATCGCGGTCGCCTTCGAGCGCCGCGATGGTCCGGTCGAAGTCGAGAAGATCGCGGCGCGGCGTGACACCGCGCTCGACGAGGTCGGCCACCAGCTTGCGCTCGTCGCGCCAGAGCGTCAGCTGCGATTGCGCGCCCGCCTGCCCGCCTTCGTTCGCGGATATCTCGCCGCGAAGCTGCGCGATCTGGCGCTCGAGCGATACGACCTGCGCCAGGTGATTGCTGCGACGGGCCTCGAAAAGCCTGAGCACTTCGGCGACCAGCGCAGCACGGTCGCCCGACACGCTCAACGGAGCCGTCTCCGGGGCGAGCGCGGCCCCCGCCTCCTCGGCCTCCAGCCGCCACAGGGCGAGACGCGCGACGTCGGCCTCGACGTCGAGCTGCGCCAGGCCTTCGCGCGCCTGCGTCGCATCGAGCCGGGCCACGACCTGCCCGGCCTCGACCATCTCGCCGGGCCGCACCAGAAGCTCGGACAGGATGCCGCCCTCGAGATGCTCGACGGTCTTGCGCTCGCTTTCGGCATGCAAAACGCCGTGGCTGACGATCGCCGCGTCGAGCCGCCCCAAAAGACCCCATCCCAGGAGCGCCAGCGAAAACGCCAGCGCGACCAGAAGGGCGGAAACAAGGACCGGCCGGTAGCTCGGCAGCGGCTCGTCATCGGCATGCATCGACATCACGCTCATTGGCTTGCCTCCTGTGCCACGCGCGGCTGCGG
>JGI24025J20009_10001485_pt1 | contig 17618 bp, 12 predicted proteins | sample Cruoilmetagenom3_FD_20009 | JGI IMG/M metagenome (IMG submission 20009) | reverse complement strand
GGTCGTGCTCTTGCCATTGGTGCCGGTGATCGCCGCCGTGGGGATCCGCGCCGGATGGTCTTCAAACAGGATGTCCAGGATATCGCCATTCACATCCCGCCCGGGGGCACCCAACCAATGCGGGCGGAACCCGGGCTGGCCGTTGATCTCGCAGATCGCGCCGCCGACCTCGCGGTGGGAGCGCCCGATATCGGTACACAGGAAATCCACTCCGGCGATATCCAGCCCAACGATGCGGGCCGCGCGCACCGCCATGATCCGGTTGTCGGGATGGATCTGCTCTGTGACATCCATGGCCGTCCCGCCGGTACTGATATTGGCGGTTCGGCGCAGGGGCACGAACCGGTCGTCTTGCGGAATACTGTCCGGGGTCAGGCCCGCCTCTTCCAGGCAGGAAAGCGCTTCGGTATCCAGCGGGATGTGGATCAGGGTGCTGCGCGGATCCGTGCCACGCCGGGGATCTGCGTTCAGCTGGTCCAGAAGCGCGCGCACGGTGGTTGTTCCATCCCCCGTCACCCCGCCCGGAATACGGCGGCACGCCATCACCATCCGACCGTTCACCACCAGAATTCGATGATCCTCTCCGGGCACAAACCCTTCGATCAGAACACCACCCGCCTGCAATTCAGACGCCGCCTGAAATGCCTGCGCCAGCCTTTCAGACGAGGAGACCCCCACATCGATCCCCTTCCCCTGGTCCAGCCCGACAGGTTTCACCACCACAGGCCATCCCAATGCCGCCGCAGCGGCCTCGGCCTGTTGCAGGGAATGGGCTATTCGGGTTTTGGGCACCGGCAACCGGGCCTGCTCCAGGCGCTGATTGCAATGCAGCTTGTTACGGACCAGCCGTTCCGCCAGCGAAGATGTCTGATCGGTAAAGCTGCTTTTGAATTTCCGGGCCTGCGCGCCCCAGCCGATCCGCAGCGTTTGCTGGTTCAGGACCGCAACCGGCATGTCCCGTTCCATCGCCGCAATGGCAAAACGCATAGAGTTCGGGGCCAACCCGTTCCTTTGCACCCGCCCAAGGAACCGGCCCACCAGTTCGCCGGCCTCCACAGAGGAACCATCAGGGGCCGCGGCCAGCGTCGACACAAGCCCGATCATCAGGTCAATGGTCTCTCTGAACACGGCCTGCCGCTGCCAGGAAAGCGCCAGCCGGATCCGACCACGCGAGACCGCCACCACCTGCGCCTTGTGGACCGGTAGCCGCGCCCAGAGGTGCAGAACAACAAGCAAGGCACCAACGACATCCGCCAGGCGGGACTCCCCGCGCCCCTTGACCAGGAAATGCCCAACCCAATCCTCGTGCGGAACGCCCGGCAGGGCCTCGGCGGGGTTCAGCCCCGCAAGGCCTTCCCAGGTTTCAAGATGCTCCAGTACCCGGTCGGGAACATCCGCCAAAAGCTCCAGTTCAAGAAAGGCTGTCTTGTCGGCGATCTCATATTTGGCGCCATGAAAAAAGCGCAGCGATCCGACTTTCAGAAGGGTTTTCACGTGCAGGCTCTCCGGTGTCAGTTTCCGGGATCCAGTATAGCCGGAAAACCGGGGAGAGAGAGAGGCAGAATTGTGGCTATGACGCCTTGGCGCAGATTACGGTGCCTTGTTTGCAAAAAGAAACACCGCCCCTTTGCAGGGGCGGTGCCGGGGGACGAATCCCTGGTCAGTACTAGACTGACCAGGAACCCGGTCCGTTTCAGTCTGGCAGGACTTAGGCCAGATCCATCTGAATGTACATGCCGTCGAACCAGATGTTGGCGTCATCCTCAAGATACGCATCAACGATGGCAGCTGCGGTCGAATTCACACCTGTATCGCCGATAACTTCGGTCGAAACGTAGTGCTCTTTCGTTGGCTCGTCGTAGGATGGGGTTTTCCAAACCATTCCTGGCTTGTCCGGGTCACATACCGTCTCCATGACGCACTTGTCCTCGAAGAAGACAACCTGCTTGGTGCCAAAGTCCGGAAGATCATGCGATCCAAGAACGTAGGCTTCCAGATTGTCATCGCTGTAGGCACCCAGATCCAGTTCGGTCTGAGTCAGACCACCGAACAGTTCATCCCACATGCCTTCGACAAGAACTTCGCCGCCATCCGACGTCAGGAGGAGGTCATCGCCCTGCCGTACGACGTCAAAGCTCGCTGCTTGTGACGTGTGGAACACGATACGGTCATCATTGTCTTCGTCGAAGTCCGTGATGACGTTCGAGCCGAACTGACCATCATCGGCCAGCATGCAAGCCGCATACGGACCGTCCCAAGCCGCATCCGGACCGTTCCAAGCCACATCCGGACCCTTCTGGATTTCGTGACCAAAGACGAAGTCGTCGCCGTCGCCACCACCGGTCAGGGTGTCATTGCCCAGATCGGCAATCAGGCAGTCGTCGCCCTTCTGGCCGTCCAGGACATCGTTGCCCTCGCCGCCCAGCAGGACATCTTCGCCCCAGCCGCCGTTCAGCTCGTCGTCTTCGCCGCCACCCCACAGGGTGTCGTCGCCATCGTCACCGTTCAGGGTGTCGTTGCCGTAGCCGCCCAGCAGGACGTCGTCGTCATAGGCGTGCCCGTGGAAGTTTGCGTTCTCACCATCGCGACCGTTGATGACATCGTCACCATCGTCACCGCAAAGCACGTCGTCGTCTTCGCCGCCATTGATGGTATCGTTGTCGTTACCGCCGCTGATTACATCAGCGCCCTGGTCGCCGTTCAACTCGTCTTCACCACCGCTGCCGTTGATGTCATCGTCGCCGGTGCCACCATTGACAGTGTCGTTGTCGGAACCACCATCAAGGGTATCATTGCCGCTGTCGCCGTTGATGAGGTCATTGCCGCTGTCGCCGCTTGCCTCGTCATCGTCTTCACCAGCATGGATCACGTCATTGCCGGAACCGCCTTTGATGAAATCGCTGGCTTCGTCGCTCGCCGGGTCGCCATCGGAATTGTCACCCCAGATGGTGTCGTCGCCGCTGCCGCCGTCGATGCAGTCCTGGTTGTCGTTACCCTTGAGGACGTCATTGTCGCTGCCGCCATCAATGGTATCATTACCAGAGTTGCCTTCGATATAGTCAGCACCTTTGCCGCCGTCGAGCACGTCATGGCCGCGGTTACCCTGGATAACATCGTCACCGTAGCCACCGTCGGCATAGTCATGACCATTGTTGCCCTTGATGAAGTCTTCGCCGTCACCACCCCACATGGAGTCATGACCTGCGCCACCACGGATGTCGTCGTCACCGTCGTTGCCGGCAATCGCGTCGCTGCCACCCTGGCCGGCAAGCCCGTCGTCGCCTTCGCCGCCCGAGATGATGTCTTCGCCTTTGCCACCACGAATGGTGTCGTTACCTTCCTGGCCGAACAGGCAGTCATCGCCACCGTCGCCCCAGATCTTGTCGTTGTCGGCACCACCGGCGATGATGTCGTTGTCGCCGCCACCTTTGATCGAGTCATTGCCATTGTTGCCAAGCAGGATGTCGTCGCCGGCACCGCCAGAAATGTCGTCATCGCCGTCATTGCCGGCCGCTACGTCATCGCCAGCCCCAGCTACGATGCAATCGTCGCCCGGGTTTACCGCCGAGCCATCGCCCACGAGAAGGTCATCGCCGATACCGCCGGAGATTGAATCATCGCCGCCTTCACCCAGGATCAGGTCATTGCCGGCCTGGCCCATCAGGATGTTGGCATTGTTGTTGCCGATGACAGCATCGTTGCCAGCTTTGGCTTTGACGTCATCCGCGCCAGCGTTGCTGGCATCATTCAGGTTGATATAGTCGGTGCCGATGCCACCTTCTGGCGACAAAGTGCCTGGAGTCTGACTCAGGTCCCATTTATCATTAATAGACATTATTTCTTACCCCCTAAAGGTTTTTCAAAAAATGTGCGCCCATGAAATTGAGGGCGCTACCCGCCATGGGAAAACCATGGCTGATAGGGCGCGACGAAAGCTAAGCCTTCGACTATCGCCCACATTGATATAGAGCCATTTTAAGGTGAAACACGGCTACCCCCATTTGGGGGTAATCAAGAAGAAATCTGGTTAATTTACGGAAACAAATTGTCGCGCATTCGGCAACCAATTGCCGCATGCGCCTGTGGTCGCGTCGACCACGTCCGAAAACCATGCCCGGCAACCATGGCGATGCGCCACGCAACCGGTTTCTGAAGCGGCCAGTCAGAAAAGCCGCGGGGGCTTNCCCCTGAAAATGTCATATTTGGCGATTCGGTCAATCCCAAGACAAGATTGTGGCATAATAACGCCTGACATCCTGCTTGGGATTGTAAGATTGTATTATTAACAAAGCCTTACCAAGGTAAGAAAAACCCGTAACGGATCAACCGTCGCGAAAGGCCTTGTCAAAATATCTCGTCAGCGGTGCCATGAAATAGGCCAGCGGCGAGTGGTCTTCGGTGCGAATGAAGGATTCGACCGGCATGCCCGGGATCAGAATCTGCCCTTCGCTCAGCTTTGCCAGTTCTTCCTCTGGCAGCTCGATCTCGACCCGGTACCAGGAATTATTGGTCTGCTGGTCGACAAATGCGTCCGGCGAGATCTGGGTGACCCTGCCGAAAAGATCGGGCGTGTTGCGCATGTCAAAGGCCGCGACCCGGACCACCACTTCCTGGGTGCGATAGATCAGATCCACATGGATTGTATTGACCCGTGCCTCGATGATCAGCGGCCGGTCCTGCGGCACCAGATTCAGTACCGGTTCAGCCGGCCGGATCACCGATTTGCGGCCATAGACGCGCATGTCATAGACAATCCCCGAAATCGGCGCGCGAATATCCAGCCGCTCCAGCTGTTGCAACAGCGAGCGGCGCTCCTCGGTCAGCCCCCGCTCATTGAACTGCACATCACGCAGGCGGGTGATGGCGGCTTCACGGCGGGTCGTGCTCAGCTGCAATTCTTCGATTTCAATCTGGGCAATGCGGTCCAGCGCCTGGGCCCGCTGCGCTACCAGTTCGCCCAGCGTTCCGGCCAGGCGCGCCTCTTCGCGGCGCAGGCTCAGCACCCGCGAGGCCTGCGCCAGCCCTTTTTCAAGCAGCATCACCTGGCCCTCGAGTTCGTTCTCGATCAGTTCCTGCTGGCTCGCCATGGCCAGCATCTGCGCATCAATGCCCTCGACCTGATTGTTCAACTGGGTGCGCCGGTTGCGCAGCTGTTCGATCTGCTTGGCCAGGGTTTCCTTGCGCGCCTCGAAAAGCCGGACCTGGCCTTCGACCTGAGCGGCAATTTCGGGATTCTGTTCGGCGTTTTCCACCAGAATGGGGTCGAACCGGATCTCGGCCGAACCATCCCGTTCGGCCTCGAGCAGCCCGCGCCGGGCGATCAGCTCGAAAAGTTCCCCTTCGACGATGGTCAGTTGTGATTCCAGCAGCGACGGATCAAGGCGGACCAGAATGTCCCCTTCCGCGACGGTAGTCCCTTCTTCGACAAGGATATCTTCGACCACCCCGCCATCGGGGTGCTGGACAACCTGACGGTTCTTGTCGACGACAACCCGGCCCGAGGCCACCACGGCCCCAGAGATATTGGCCATCACGCTCCAGGCACCGAACCCGCCAACCAGAAGGGCCATCGTCATGAACCCCACAAACAGAGGCCAGGCGGGCGAGAAGAGGCTTGTTTTCTTATCGCTCATGTCACACTCGTTACGCTGGTCGGTTTGTTGGCGGCCTGCAGAAGCTGCTTATGGTTCTGGGCCACCTGGGTCAGAACGGCCTCGCGTGGTCCCCAGACCTTGCGCATGCCATCCTCAAGCATCAACAGCATGTCGCATTCCTGGATCGCTGCCGGCCGGTGCGCCATGATCAGCGCCGACCGGCCGGTTTCCTTCATCTGCCGGATAGCGGCATTGAGCGCCTCCGACCCCTCGTTGTCGAGGTTGGAATTGGGTTCATCAAGCACCAGAATCGCCGGTTCGCCGTACATGGCACGGGCCAGCCCGATGCGCTGAACCTGGCCACCGCTCAGCTGTCCGCCGGCGGCGCTGACCTGCGTGTCATAGCCATTGGGCAATTTCAGGATCATCTCATGCGCCGCGGCCTTTTTGGCGGCCTCGACAACCTTGGCATCATCCGGCTTGGTGCTGAGGCGGGCGATGTTTTCGGCGATGGTTCCCTCGAACAGGTGTACCCGCTGTGGCAGGTAACCGATATATTGCGCCAGACGTTCCGGGTCGTATTGATCAATCGAGGCCCCATCAAGGCGGATCTTCCCGCCCGCGGTCGGCCAGACACCGGTCAGCGCCCTGGCCAGCGTCGACTTGCCCGACCCGCTGGGACCGATCACACCAAGCGCCTGGCCTGGCTTCAGTTCGAAATTCACCATCCTGAGCGAGGCCTGCTGCGCCTCGGGCGGCACCACGGTCAGCATCTGCACCTGCAGATGTGCCTTGGGCTTGGGCAACTCAACACGGGTATCGTCTTCGGGCACTTCAGACAGCAGTTCGACCAGGTTGCCCCAGCCGCGCTTGGCACGCTGCACCAGGGTCCACTGACCCACCACCAGGTCCACCGGTGCCAGCGCCCGGCCCAGCAGAATCGAACCGGCGATCATCCCGCCCGGCGTCATTTCGCCCTGCAGCACCAGATAGGCCCCCAGGCCCAGCATCGCCGATTGCAGAAACATCCGAAGCGTCTTTGTCGAGGTCGAAAAGCTGCCGCCCAGATCGTTGGCATGCACACCTTGCCGCAACGCCGTTGAACGGGCCTTGTGCCAGCGCTCGAACGAGGTCTTCTGCATGCCAAGGCTGCGGATATTTTCGGCCTCGCCGTGCAGTTGCTCGGCCATGCGGTCGGCCTGATAACTGGCGGCAGTCGATTGCAGCACCGCACTTTTGGTTGTGAACTGGTTCACCACCGTGATCAGGATAAGCACGGTGCCGCCGGTGATCGCCAGAGCGCCAAGCATCGGATTGAAGATCGCGATGCCGCACAGAAAAATCGGGGTCCAGGGAATATCGAAAATGGCGGCGAAAACCGGGGCCGAGAAGAACCGTTGCACCGACTCAAGATCCTTGAGCTGGTTTTCAGACGCCTTGGCGTGTTGTGTCAGCGAAGCCTTCTTCAGGATCGCGCTGAACACCCGCCGGTCTAGGCTTTCCTGAAACCGTGCGCCTATGCGTGCCAGCACCCGGCCCCGCGCCCAGTCCAGAACCCCCATGACCAGGAACAAAAAGCCCATCAGCATAAACAGCGCCACCAGTGTTTCTTCCGAGCGGCTGCCCAACACCCTGTCATAGACCTGCAACATGAACAGCGGACCGGTAAGCATCAGCAGGTTGATGAAGATACTGAATGACCCGGCGGCCCAGAACAGCGCGCGGTTTTCACGCCGCGCCGCGCGCATCTCCTCCTGCCCCACGATCCGATCAGAACTACGCATCCGTCCACTCCATTTCTGCTTCCGGTTTGGTCACGGGTTTGGCCGCAGATTTGGTCATGGGCCGACCGGTCGCAAATGTCATGCTAAACGACAAATAAAATTCACTATTCACTTTCAAAAGGTAACCTCGCACAAACCGGCTGTCATCAGACGTTTTACGTATTCCGGCATAAGCCGCAACGGCCAAGTGGCCTCTGAGCCCCTGATCAGAGCATGCTATCATGGGCTGGTTTGGATTTTCGGTGTTTTGCCGCGACCGGCCGGGCCTGTTGGATATTGTACTTGGAACAGATACAATCTTTTCCCAACCTTTCCATTGTGGTCAGACCCGCTTGTCTTTCAGAATCAGATCCCCGGTTCTCAGAGGCTGTTCGCTTCGACTTGCCGGCCCTGATAGCCTTCCACCCAGCGTGAAATCAGCGCCCGCGCGGCGGCTTCATCACTGGATGACAGCGCCTGGCGCAACCCGCGCAACACTGCGGCCACCTCGATTTCCGACAGGCCGTCCTCGTGGGCGCAGAATATCTTGGGATGACGGGTGCCGATCAGGCCGGCGCTCAGCGTCAGCTCTTCCTCGAGCTTTTCGCCGGGGCGCAGCCCGATGATCTCGATCTCGATATCGCCCTCGGGGTTGGCCTCGTCGCGCACCGCATAGCCAGCGCTTTCGATCACCTGGCGGGCCAGATCCACGATGGCAACCGGCTTGCCCATGTCCAGCACGAAGATCTCGCCACCCTGGGCTTCCGACCCGGCCTGCAACACCAGCTGCACCGCCTCGCGAATAGTCATGAAATAGCGTTTGACGTGCAGGTCGGTGACGGTGACCGGACCGCCCCGACCGATCTGGTCCTGGAACAGCGGCACCACCGAACCACTGGACCCCAGCACATTGCCAAAGCGCACCATGGTAAAGATCGTCCCGGTGTGGCGACTGGCCAGATCCTGAACCACCTGTTCGGCCAGCCGTTTGCTGGCACCCATTACATTGGTCGGCCGCACCGCCTTGTCCGACGAGATCAGGATGAAGCGTTCCACTCCCGCCTCGGCCGCCTCGCGGGCCAGGGTCTGGGTACCAAGAACATTGTTGCCCAGTCCGGCCAGCGGGTTGGCTTCGACCAGGGGGACATGTTTATAGGCCGCCGCATGCAGCACCACCTGCACGTTGAAATCGCTCAGCACCCGGCGCACCTGGTTCAGGTTGGTGACCGACCCCAGCACCGGCACGATTTCGATCCCTGTGCCGGCGGTCAGCTGGCTCAGTTCCTGATGCACGGTATAAAGCGCCAGTTCGCTCTGTTCATACAAAAGCAGCCGTTCAGGGCTACAGACCAACACCTGGCGGCACAGCTCGGATCCGATCGACCCGCCCGCCCCCGAGACCAGCACCGTGCGTTTGGCATAGCTGTCACAGGTGGCCCCCAGCGCCACATCATGCGCGGTCCGTCCCAGGAAATTCTGCGGGGCCACCGGGGTCAGCTTATCAATCAGCGTTTCTTCACCGATCAACTGCGCAAAAGACGGCAGCGCCTGCACCTCAACCCCCATCTTCTGCAACCGGCGGGCAATCTGCGCCCGCTTGGGCTGGCTCATCGACGGCAGCGCCAGCAGCACCCGGTCGATGCAGCGGCTTTCCACCAGCTCGGCGATGTGCGCGGGCGGATAGACCGTCAGACCGGCCAGCGTCACCCCCTGCAGCGAATGATTGTCATCGACATAGGCCACCGGATCGATACTGTCGTGCGCCTTCAGCGCGGTGGCCAGTTGGGTGCCGGTCGAGCCGGCCCCGTAGATCAGCACCCGGCAGCGCGGCTCGCCCCGGCGATATATTGCCACCACCACATGGAACATCGCCGCCCGGCCGGCCACCAGAAACACGAAATAGCTGATGCCGAAAATAACATGGGTTCCCGACGGCAGCCCCAGCCCGGCCAGCATCGCCAGCAGCCCCGACCCCATGGCAATCACCGAGGCATAAACCGCCGTCAGTCCGACCGCATAGGCCTCATAAGCATTGAGCTTGATTCGCGGTATGCCCATCCACATCGACAGCCCGGCCCCCCCCAACAGCAGATAAGGCAGGATCGGCAGGGTTTTCATCAAAGTGTCCGGTGCGGATGTGGGCAGGGACTGCACCAGAAAGGTAAACAACAGCGCCGCCGGAATCAGGACCAGATCAATTCCCAGAAGCACATAGACTCTTTGGGCGCGCGACACGGAATTCAAAATCTTAAGCATTTTCGGCGCACCGATCTCCAGTCACATCAAGCCGCGCCAGCCTATTGGCCCGGCTTTAAAATCAGGTTCATGTTCCAAATATACGGCCCCTCACAGAATCTAGGGCAGCACCCGGGGGCCAGTTTCAATCAGATCAGTCTAACACTATTCACTTGGAGAATATACACTTAACGGAGTCTGCCCCCCGGAACGCCGCCGCAAAAGCGGTATATTGCCAATCGGCCCCCAGCCGCCCTTTCTCCAGCCCGCCCTTGCCGGTTTTCGCCGCACACCCGCAAACGGATCAACGCTTCACCCCCGAATCAGCGCCGCCGGAACAGGTTGCCGATGGTTTCAAAGACCAGCGCGAAATCATGGCAGGTGCTCTGATGGCGCTGATAGATCAGGTCCAGCCGCGCCTTGGCCGGAATGCAGACCCGTGTATAGACAGCGTCGGTCTCCTGCGGCGTTGCACAGCGCCCCAGCAAAGCATCTTCATGCTTGTGATAAACGATGCTGGCCAGTCCGGTGACGCCGGGGCGCGATTGCAGCACCTGATCATAGACCCCGGGATAGCGTTCAACATATTCGCGCAGCGGCGGGCGGGGTCCGACAAAGCTGAGATCGCCGCGCAGGATGTTCCACAGCTGGGGAAACTCATCCAGCCGCCGGGCCCGCAGCCAGGCCCCCGTCGGCGTGATCCGCGCCGACTTGTCGCCGCCCGAAACCCCGGCGTCCGCCGCCTCCACTGTCATGGTGCGCAGCTTCCACAGGGCAAAGGGTTCCTTCACCCCCTTCATCCGCTCGGCCACGTAGAACAGCGGGCGGCCTTCCCTGACCAGCAGCCAGATCAGCAGCCCCAGCAGGACCGGACCCAGAATCACCACCAGAAGGGAGGCGAAAAACAGATCAAAAATGCGTTTGCGCCAGGTCATCACCCCTCCTCTGCGGATGTACGCGGCTCTATATTGATGATTTCGCGCCATTGCATCACCAATTCCTCCGCCCGCCCTTCCCGGTCGGCAAGCGGCACAATCCGGTGCAGCGCGCTCAGGTCCAGACGGACCTCGGCAATGGTGTCTGGCGGGGCGGGCCGGGGTGTCCAGCCCAGACCGGCCGCATCCAGCAACGCGCCCATCTCGACCTCTCCCGGGGCGGCTATGTTCAGGGCAGCGGGCAACTGCGGGGCCATCGTGACCCCGGCCAGCACCCGCGCCAGGCTCTGCATCCCGATATAGCTGCGCCGGGGCGTGCGCCCGTCAGGGAACTGATCCAGCCGGAAACCGGGCTGCCAATTGCCCAGGATCGCATCGAGCCCGGCAATATTGCCAATGCGCAGACTACAGACCGCCACCCCCAGCGCGGCCCCCAGCGCGGCCCCATGTGCCTCCATCCCGGCCTTGGCCCGGCCATAGGGGCTGGTCGGGCGCAGCGGCGTGGTTTCGGCCAGCACCCCGGCCTGATTGCCATAAACCGCCACCGATGATGCCAGCAATACCCGCGCGCCAACCTCGGCCCCGGCCCGGATTGCCGCCTCGGCCAGCGCGATATTGTCCTCAAGCGCCCCTAAACGCGTGCCGGGACGCCCCGGAACCACCCCGGCCAGACACAGAATCGCCGCGCGGCCCCGCGCGGCCCGGATCAAAGCGCCGGGATCATGCAGGGGATCCAGCTCAACCCAGTTCAGTGTCTGATCGGCCTGATTTTCCTGCGGTCCGCGACATTGCCACACAATGCAATCGTCACCCCCGGAGCCAACTTCGGCCCCAAGCCCGGCACCAAACCCGGACCGGGGCCAGCATTGTTGCAGCACCCTGCCGATCCGGCCGGTCGCCCCAAGCAATAAAACACCGGAAAACGGCATGGCGATCCTTGTTCAGGTTGACGGCTTGCCCCATGACAGTATTTTGCGGAGAGCAAAAAATCAAAGCGGTTTCCCATCAGGGCAATTTCCATGCGTTTCATGATTCATCTCCTTGCAATTGCAGGCCTGCTCCTGCTGCCGGCGGCCTGCGCCCGTGGCCGCCTGCCCGGCGGCGCACCGGTCAGCGAGGAAATCCTGAAACAGGCTGATGCCGAAACGCCCGATTTCGCGCTTTATTCGGTCTCGCGGGCATTTTTGCCCACGGTGGCGCAATGGCCCGCCACCGGCAAACAGGAGAACCTGCGCTGGATCAGGGCCAGCCAGGGGGCCCGAACCCAGATCATTCAACCCGGTGACAAGCTGACCCTGCGGATCTGGGACAGCAGCGACAATTCGCTGCTTACCCCGGTCAGCGAAAAGGTGGTGCAGCTCCAGGATGTGACCGTGACCTCGAACGGCACGATCTTCATGCCCTATGTCGGCAATATCAGCGTCATCGGCCTGACCCCGGATCTGGCCCGCGAGGCGATGCAATCCGCGCTTGAGATAATCGTGCCCTCGGCCCAGCTACAGCTGGACATGACCGAGGGGCGCAACAATTCGGTTGATCTGGTCAGCGGCGTGGCCAGCCCCGGCACCTACCCGATGCCGGACCGCAATTATACGGTGATGGGGCTGATCTCGGCCGGGGGCGGCATCAGCTCCTCTCTCAACAACCCGCAGATCCGGCTGGTGCGTGGCGGTGCCATCTACGGCACCTCGGTGGACAATCTGCTCAACAATCCCCGGCTGGATACGCTGCTCAAGGGCGGAGACCGGATATTTGTCGAAGAGGACGAACGCTATTTTCTCTCTTTCGGTGCCACCGGCCAGGAAGATCTGCATATCTTCTCCAAGGACCGGATATCGGCGATGGATGCCGTGTCGATCATGGGCGGCATTCAGGACAACAAGGCCGATCCCAAGGGATTGCTGATCCTGCGCGAATATTCCGGCTCGGCGGTGCAGGCCGGCAGCCGCGGCCCGCGCCAGACCCGCGTGGTGTTCTCGGTTGACCTGACCAACGCGGACGGGCTGTTCTCGGCCCGTAAATTCCAGATCAACCCCGACGATCTGATCATCGCCACTGAATCGCCGATCAACGATGTGCTGACGGTCTCAAATATCATCGGTAACTTCGTCGGCGTCTTCAACGCCACCAGCACGATCGGCAACTGATCCGGGCCGCGCGCGTCAGCCCGGCACCTTGATCCGCCGATCCGCGGGTACCAGGCTGTTCATGCGCCGCAGATGCTCCGGCAGGCAGCGGGTGAGAAAATCGTATTTCTCCACCACATGCGCCCGCGCCGCCGGGCCGATATGCGCATGGGCATCCGGATTGGCCAATACATCCACCACCTGACCGCCAGCGCGTCATGGTCAAAGAAATCCACCAGCAGCCCGGTTTTGCCATGGCTGATCGCCTCGCGCACCGGGGCGACATCCGAACTTACCACCGTCGCCTGCATCGCCATGGTTTCCAGCAGCGACCAGGACATCACGAAAGGCATGGTCAGCGCGATGTGACAGCGGCTGAGCTGGACGATCTGGCAATATTTGTCATAGGGCACCCGGCCCACGAAATGCACCCGGTCCCAGTCGATCAGATGACCGACCTCGGCCTCCATTTCGCCGCGCAGCCCGGCAAGGTGGTCGCTTTTGCGCCCGTAAGAGGTGCTGTTGCCCCCCACCGCCAGCACCCGTGCGTTGGGCCGCTCGGCCAGAATTTTGGGCAAGGCGCGCATGAAGACATGAAAGCCCCGGGCGCGCTCCATGTTGCGGGCCATATAGGTGATGATTTCATCGTCGCGGGTCAGCGGTGCCTCAAGCCGGCCAAGGGTCAGGCTTACCTCCGGATCCGGCCCCAGCCGGTCGGTGCGGATGCCATCATGACAGGTATAGAACTTGTCATGGAAACTTTCGGGAAAGGTGTTCTTCTGCCACTCGGTCGGCACCAGCCCCAGATCGACGGTCTGGATATTGGCAAAGGGCACCGCGTTGCGCGCATGGTTGATGAACGGCGCGTGATCCGAGACCGGCTCGTCCGGGTCAAACCCGACGATACCACCTTGCATGCGGTAGAAATATTCAAAGAACCCCAGGATCGGCACGTCCGGCCAGACCTGCTTGAAAAAGGTCAGCTCGCCCCAGCCGGTATGACCCAGTACCAGATCTGGCCGGAACCCATCTTCACGCTCCAGCCGCTGCGCCGCCATCGCCGCGCCAAACCCCGCGCCGGTGGCCTCTTCCCAGATCTTCGACAGCCCATAGGCATCCTTGGCCGGGCGGTGATGCGGTTCATAGACAACGGTCCTGACCCCGGCGATCTTTGGGGCGTTCTGGCGCTGGGTCAGAAACACCAATTCGTTACCGCCCTGCCCCGCCAGCCATTCCACCAGCTCGCGATACTGGCCCGGCATGTTCTGATGCACAAACAGGATTTTCATTTCAACAGCCCCTCCAGATAGGCCCCATAGGCATTCTTGGCGAACATCTGCGCCCGCGCGCGCAGTTGACCGGCGTCGATCCAGCCCTGCTCAAAGGCGATCTCTTCCAGACAGCCGGTCTGCAAGCCCTGACGCTCCTCCAGCGTGCGCACGAAATTGCCCGCATCCAGCAGCGACCCATGGGTGCCGGTATCCAGCCAGGCATAGCCGCGCCCCATTGTCTCGACCCGCAGCTGGCCGTCATCCAGATACATCTGCAACAGATCGGTGATCTCCAACTCGCCGCGCGGCGAGGGCGTGACCTGGCGGGCCCGTTCGGGCGCGGTGCCATCCAGAAAATACAGCCCGGTGACCGCATAGTTCGAAGGCGGGAGGCTGGGTTTCTCGATGATCTGGCGCGCCTTGCCGCCCTCGTCAAATGCCACCACGCCATAACGCTCGGGGTCACGCACGTGATAGCCAAAGACGGTGCCGCCCTCTGCCTGCGCATCCGCCGCCGCCATCAGCCTGGGCAAACCGTGGCCGAAAAAGATATTATCCCCCAGCACCAGCGCACTTGGGCACCCGTCCAGGAATTCTTCCGCAAGGATAAACGCCTGCGCCAGCCCGTCGGGGCTGGGCTGCACCACATAACTCAGCGACACGCCCCACTGGCTGCCATCCCCCAGGGTCTGTTTGAACTGATCCTGATCCTGTGGCGTGGTGATCACGCAGATCTCGCGGATCCCGGCCAGCATCAGCACCGACAGCGGATAGTAGATCATCGGCTTGTCATAAAGCGGCAGCAACTGTTTCGAGACCCCCATGGTGATCGGATAAAGCCTTGTGCCCGATCCGCCCGCCAGAATGATGCCCCGCCGCGCTTTCGTCTGTGTGCTCATGATGTCTCTTTCAAATCCTTCAGAATATCGGCCAGGCCGTGGTGCCAGTTCGGACGGGTAACGCCGAATACAGCCTCTAGTGAGGTGCAATTGAGGCGAGAATTCAGCGGACGGGCCGCCGGGGTGGGATAGGCGCTGCCGGGAATGTCCACCACCGTGCAGGTCAGCCCGGCCTGATCAAAGATGGCGCGGGCAAAATCGGCCCAGCTCACATCCGGGGTGCCGGACAGATGATGGATCCCCGCCTTGCCGGGATCGCCGGCCAGACCCTGCACCATCGCGATACAGGCCGCCGCGATGTCGCGCGCCGGGGTCGGCCCGCCGATCTGGTCGGCCACCACGTTCAGGCTGTCCCGTGTGGCCCCAAGCCGCAGCATGGTCCTGACGAAATTGCTGCCATGCGCCGATACCACCCAGGAGGTGCGCAAAATGCCCCAGGCACCGCCGGCGGCGGCAACCGCCTGTTCACCGGCCAGCTTGGAGCGCCCATAGGCCCCCAATGGCCCGGTTGCGCCCTCTGGCACATCCTCTGGCGACCAGGGCGCGCTGCCACCGCCGGAAAACACGTAATCGCTTGAAATAGAGACAAATGGAATGCCCATATCGGCGCAGGCCCGCGCCATGGCACCGGGTGCCGCACCGTTGATCACACCGGCCAGCGCCTCGTCGTCCTCGGCCTTGTCCACGGCGGTATAGGCCGCGGCATTGATCACCGCTTCGGGCCGGGCCGCACGGATCGCGGCGACGCAGGCCGGCGGATCGCTCAGATCGGCCGCCGCCCGGTCCAGACAGGTCACACCGGGCAGCAGCGACAGCTCCCGCGCCACCTGCCCGGTCTTGCCAAACACCAGAATATTCATGCTTTGCCCTTGTTAGTGTCTGTTCCCAACCGCTGTCCGACCCCGTCGCGCCTTTGCAGGGCGCGCCACCAGGCTTCATTGTCAAGATACCATCGCACGGTTTTCTCCAACCCTTCCCCAAGCGTAACCGACGGACGCCACCCCAGTTCCTCGCGGATGCGGGTCGGGTCGATGGCATAGCGCGCATCATGACCGGGGCGGTCGGTGACAAAGGTGATCAGATCGCCGTAGGGTGTCGGCCCCGGACGCAGCCGGTCCAGAATGGCGCACAGCATTCGCACCAGTTCCAGATTCGTGCATTCGTTCTCGCCGCCGATATTATAGGACCGCCCCGCTTTTGCGCGTGACAGGACGGTCAGCAGCGCATCGGCGTGATCCTCGACATAAAGCCAGTCCCGCACATTGGACCCGTCGCCGTAGATCGGCAGCGGCCTGCCCTCCAGCGCATTGAGGATAATCACCGGGATCAGCTTTTCAGGGAAATGGTAAGGCCCGTAATTGTTGGAGCAATTGGTCAGCAAAACCGGCAACCCATAGGTCTCGGCCCAGGCCCGNACCAGATGATCGCTGGCCGCCTTGGACGCCGAATAGGGCGANCGCGGATCATACGGCGTTTCCTCGGTGAACTGACCGGTGGGGCCAAGCGAGCCATAGACCTCATCCGTCGAAATATGGTGAAAGCGAAAGCCGTCCGGCCTGCCCTGTGCCAGCCAATAGGCGCGCGTGGCCTCCAAAAGCGTATAGGTGCCCGTCACATTGGTGTCGATAAAAGCGCCCGGCCCGTCGATCGAACGGTCCACGTGGCTTTCGGCGGCCAGATGCATCACCGCATCCGGCTGATGGGTTTCAAACACCGCATCCAGGGCCGCGCGATCGCGAATATCAGCCTCTACAAAGGTGTAATTGGGGCTATCCGCCACGCTGGCGACATTCGCGAGGCACGCCGCATAGGTCAGCGCATCCAGGTTCACCACCCGATATCCGGCCCGCACCGCCTGGCGCACCACCGCCGAACCGATAAAGCCGGCCCCTCCCGTCACGATCAGTTTCATCGCTATTCCCTTCCTGGCGCAGACCAGACAAACGGGCTGTCGAAATCCGCCAGCGCGGGGGCGGCGGCGTCCTTGTCCGACAACAGCACCTCTCCATCAAAGCCCCAGTCGATACCACAGCTGTCCCAGCGCACCGCGCCATCGCAGTCAGGCGCATAATAATCGGTGCATTTATACAGGATCTCGGTATCCGCCGCCCGGGTGATGAACCCATGCAAAAAGCCCGCCGGCACCAGAAGCTGCTTACCGTTCGCCGCACTCAGTTCAACGCCGACCCACTGGCCATAGGTTGGCGCACCCTTGCGGATATCGACGGCAACATCGAACAATGCCCCCCGCCCGCAGCGCACCAGCTTGTCCTGCGCATGGGGCGGGGCCTGAAAATGCAGCCCGCGCACGGTGCCCGCCCGGGCCGACAAAGAATGATTGTCCTGCACGAAGTCCAGTGCAATGCCATGCCCGGCCAGCCGCGCCCTGTTCCAGCTTTCGCTGAAAAATCCCCGCGCATCGCCAAATCGCGCCGGGGTCAACACCAACACGCCCGGCAACCCGGTCTCTTCCACCTGCATTCTGAAACCGCCCCTCAAAGTCGCTTTAATAATATAGCAATCCCGGCTTGTTAAGTCACCTGAAACCCCACCTTCTGCCGGCATATGATCAGAAGCTAGGGCGCACGGTCCAAAGCCGCCAGAGCCAGAACCTCACTGTGATCACGCACCACCCGACTGCGCGCCCCATCGTGCAAGGCGGTGCGCATCAACCGCAGATAGGTACGCCGATCGGCCCCGTAACGCCCCGCCGCCAGATGCCATTTTACCGCCAGCAACGGCAGCATCAGCCAGAACAACCCGCCGGCGGCGGTGTGATACATGATCAGCCCGTT
>JGI24025J20009_10001482_pt1 | contig 17644 bp, 16 predicted proteins | sample Cruoilmetagenom3_FD_20009 | JGI IMG/M metagenome (IMG submission 20009) | reverse complement strand
ACGCACCGCGCCTCCGGGCCGGCGCATGGGCCACGCGGGTGCCATCGTTGCCGGCGGCAAGGGCGGGGCGGATGACAAGATCGAAGCCATGCGGTCCGCAGGGATTGTTGTTGCCGAAAGCCCGGCGGGTCTGGGTGAGGCGGTGCTGGAAGCGATTGGGTAAAGGATGCTTCGGCGCGGTGGTGATATTGGCGTAGGGTGGGTGACAACCCACGCACCGGGCCTCAGGAAACTGGAAGCAATTGGGTGAGTATGCCGCAAATTCCGACAAATGCTCAGAGAACGAGAATTGACCCGAAACGACGCGCAAAGGGCCTTGCGCAGCGTCGCGGGTCCTGCCGGAGAGTTCTGTCCGCGAGTATCACTTTTGCGCTTTCCTCTGTCGGCTCTTCCTCAATTTCTGCCGAAACGGCCACGCATAACGCCGTTGAATTTGCCCTGAGAGCGTGCGCGCAATTGCCTGATGGTAAAGATGTAATTCTGAATGCTCTTGAACAACATGGGTGGACCAAACCCGCTGACTTCAACGTCCTGACTAATCTGTTCGCTTCAACTAAATTCGCGTTCAAGCATTCAACCGAGAACGCAGAATTGCTAGAAAAGTCGATTGCAAATGCGTTTTTCATGTCCGCATCAGTTCTGGGCAACTCAGCACTACCTCCCAACCAGCCCGTGTTCGTTCATGAAGATGTTTCGATTGGCGTAATTGGCCTAACGCTTTCCAAAAGTGGCTTGCCATATTGCGTAATAGGCGGACCATCTGCACTGTTCGATTTGTTCGCCGAAAAGATCAGCTTGACCCCCTCAAAAATAGCTGCCCATGGTTTCCTAAGAAACCCCGAGGGCCAAGTTCATACAGGTCAATTTTTAAATGCAACAATTTCGGCGACTACGATAGATCTTGATAGCATTCTCCTGAAAGGTCTTGAATTTGAGCTGGACGCTATCACCTACACGTCTGATCTCACATTGGAATTGGCTATAGAACGCTTTCACCCTTTCAATGCATACATATTGCCACAACGCTCCGGCGAAGGGGATTGAGCCATGACCTTCTCCTCCGCCATCCGCACCTGCTTCACCAAATACGTCACCTTCGCAGGTCGTGCCCCACGCGCGGAATACTGGTGGTTTTTCCTGTTCATCGTGCTGGCCAACATCGTCGCCGGCACCATCGACTGGCAGTTCTTCACCAGCGTCGTCTCGGTGGAAACCGAAACCAGCACGTCGGTNACCGCGACATCGAACCAGCCGGTATCGTCGCTGGTCGGGCTGGTTCTGCTCCTGCCCCACCTCACCGCCGCTTGGCGGCGCATGCATGACAGCGGGCGAAGCGGGCTTTATGCGCTGTTGCCGATCCTGCTGATCACCGGGGCCGTTGCCACGCTGATATTCGGCATTGGGCTGGCGGATTTGTTTGCCAGCGGCGGCAATCTCGACATCCTGTTCACCCGCCTGACCCTTCTGATCATGATCCCGACATTGATTATTCTGGTAGTTTCCCCCCTTCTGGTGCTGTGGTGGCTTACACGCTCAAGCCAGCCGGGCACTAATTCCTACGGTCCCAACCCCCATGAGGTTTCCAAATGACCGATCAATCCCCAAACAACCAACTCCATGCCTCATCCTTCATGCAGGGGCATAACGCGGAATACCTGGAACAGCTTTACGCCCAATACGCCAACGATCCGAACGCGGTCGATGCCGCCTGGGCCGCGTTCTTTCATGCACTGGGGGATGCCGAAACGGACATAAAGGCCGAAGCACACGGCCCGTCATGGGCGCGCAATGACTGGCCACCCGTTCCGCATGACGACCTGACTGCCGCATTGACCGGTGAGTGGCCCGAAGCCCCGGCAGAGGCCCAGGCGGCGGGAGAAAAGATTGCCGCCAAGGCGCAAGAGACCGGCATCGAGGTTTCCGAGGATCAGATCAAGCGCGCCGTTCTGGATTCAATTCGGGCTCTGATGATCATCCGCGCCTATCGTATCCGCGGCCACCTGGTGGCCGACCTTGACCCGCTGGGCATGGGCGACACCAACCTGCATCCCGAACTGGACCCAAAGACCTACGGCTTTAGCGATGCCGACATGGACCGGCCGATATTCATCGACAATGTGCTGGGGCTTCAGGTCGCCTCGATGCGACAGATCATCGAGATCGTCAAACGCACCTATTGCGGCACGTTTGCCCTGCAATACATGCATATTTCCAACCCCGAAGAGGCCGGGTGGCTGAAGGAACGGATCGAAGGGTTCGGCAAGGAAATTCAGTTTACCCGCGAGGGGCGCAAGGCGATCCTGAATAAGATGGTCGAGGCCGAAGGGTTCGAAAAATTCCTGCATGTCAAATACATGGGCACCAAACGGTTTGGTCTTGATGGCGGAGAGAGCCTTATTCCGGCGATGGAGCAGATCATCAAGCGCGGTGGCGCGCTCGGGGTCAAGGATATCGTCATCGGCATGCCGCACCGGGGGCGCCTCAGCGTGCTGGCCAATGTGATGCAAAAGCCNTACAGGGCGATTTTNAACGAATTCCAGGGCGGNAGTTTCAAACCCGAGGATGTGGATGGTTCGGGTGACGTGAAATACCACCTCGGGGCTTCGTCGGACCGNGATTTTGATGGCAATACCGTGCATTTGTCGCTGACCGCCAACCCGTCGCATCTTGAGGCGGTGAACCCGGTGGTTCTGGGCAAGGCGCGGGCCAAACAGGACCAGCTGAAGGATCTGGACCGCACGGCCGTGTTGCCGATCTTGCTGCATGGCGATGCGGCGTTTGCCGGACAGGGCGTGGTGGCTGAGTGTTTCGGTCTTTCAGGATTAAAAGGGCACAGGACCGGCGGAACCATGCATATTGTGGTGAACAACCAGATCGGCTTTACCACCGCTCCGCATTTCTCGCGTTCGTCGCCCTATCCCACGGACATTGCCCTGATGGTCGAGGCACCGATTTTCCACGTCAACGGCGACGATCCCGAGGCCGTGGTACATGCCGCCAAAGTGGCCACCGAATTCCGCCAGAAGTTCCACAAAGACGTAGTGATCGACATCTTCTGTTATCGCCGGTTTGGCCATAACGAGGGCGACGAGCCCATGTTCACCAATCCGATCATGTACAAGAAGATCAAGACCCACAAAACCACGCTGAGCCTTTACACAGCGCGGCTGGTCAAGGACGGCCTGATCCCCGAAGGCGAAATCGAGGACATGAAAGCCGCGTTTCAGGCGCACCTGAACGAAGAGTTCGAAGCCGGGCGCGACTATAAGCCCAACAAGGCCGACTGGCTGGACGGGCGCTGGAAGCATCTGAATCGCAACAAAGACGGATATGTACGCGGTGAAACCGCCATCAAGCCCGAAACACTGGCCGAAGTTGGCACAGCCCTGGCTCGGGTGCCGGACGGTTTTCCGCTGCACCGCACCGTGGGCCGGTTGCTGGAAGCAAAGCACAAGATGTTCGAGGATGGCACCGATATCGATTGGGCCACAGGTGAGGCGCTGGCCTTCGGGTCGTTGCTGAGCGAAGGCTATCCGGTACGCCTGTCTGGTCAGGATGCCACCCGCGGCACCTTCAGCCAACGCCATTCCGGCATCATCAATCAGGACACCGAAGAGCGTTATTACCCGCTCAACAATATTCGTGCGGGCCAGGCGCATTATGAAGTGATCGACTCGATGTTGTCGGAATACGCGGTGCTGGGGTTCGAATATGGCTATACGCTGGCGGAACCCAATGCGGTGGTATTATGGGAGGCACAATTCGGCGATTTCGCCAATGGCGCGCAGATCATGTTCGATCAGTTCATCAGTTCCGGCGAGAGTAAATGGCTGCGCATGTCGGGCCTTGTCGTACTGTTGCCGCATGGTTTTGAAGGTCAGGGACCAGAGCATTCCTCGGCCCGACTCGAGCGATTTTTGCAAATGTGCGGCCAGGACAACTGGATTGTCGCCAACTGCACCACGCCGGCGAATTATTTCCACATCCTGCGCCGCCAGATGCACCGGTCTTTTCGTAAACCGCTGATTCTGGTAACGCCGAAATCGCTGTTGCGCCACAAACTGGCCGTCAGCAAGGCCGAGGATTTCACCAGCGGATCCAGCTTTCACCGGGTGCTTTGGGATGACGCCGAACAAGGAAGTTCGGATACCAAACTGGTCTCCGACAAGAAAATCAAACGCTTGGTGATGTGTTCGGGCAAGGTCTATTACGATCTTCTGGAAGAGCGCGACAATCGCGGCATCAAGGATATCTATCTGATGCGGGTTGAACAGTTCTATCCGTTCCCGGCCATTTCTCTGGTCAAGGAGTTGGAACGGTTCAAACAGGCCGAGATCATCTGGTGTCAGGAAGAGCCCAAAAACCAGGGAGCCTGGACTTTCATCGAACCCAACATCGAGTGGGTACTGGACCGGATCAATGCCAAACACAAACGGCCAATCTACGTCGGTCGCGCAACTTCGGCTTCGCCTGCCACTGGTTTGGCCAGCCAACACAAAGCCCAACAAGCAGCGCTGGTGAACGACGCGCTGACCATCGAAGGATCGTAATCCATGACAACCGAAATCCGCGTCCCCACCCTGGGCGAATCCGTTACCGAAGCCACGGTTGCTACTTGGTTCAAGAAACCCGGCGACAGTGTCGCGGTGGATGAAATGCTGTGCGAACTGGAAACCGACAAGGTCACCGTCGAAGTGCCCAGCCCGTCCAACGGCACCATCGCCGAGATTGTCGCAGCCGAAGGTGAAACCGTTGGTGTAGATGCTCTGTTGGCCACGATTTCCGAAGGAGCAGGTGCCAAGCCCGCCTCGGCGAAAAAGGCCACGCAAGGGGCCGCAGTGGCTGCGGGTTCGGTGGACGTAATGGTTCCCACGTTGGGCGAATCCGTTACCGAGGCTACGGTCAGCACCTGGTTCAAAGCGGTCGGCGATACGGTCTCCCAGGATGAAATGCTGTGCGAACTGGAAACCGACAAGGTTTCCGTCGAAGTGCCCAGCCCGGCCGCCGGGACTCTGGCCGAAATCTCTGCGCCGGAAGGCGCGACAGTTGACGCGTCGGCCCGGTTGGCCGTGATTTCGTCCTCCGGGGCAACTGGAGTGAAGGCCCCACCGGCCCCGGCAGCGGCGGTTACTCCGGCGGTTGCAACCAGTGGCGCAAAGGATGTGAAAAATGCACCTTCCGCCGAAAAAGCGATGGCACAAGCCGGTATCAGCTCCGATGCCGTTACCGGGACCGGTCGCGATGGGCGCATCATGAAGGAAGATGTGGCCGCCGCTGTTGCTGCGGTTGCTGCGGCGCAGCCCGCCACCGCTTCGCTACCAACCCCAGCCGCAGCTGGGGCTCCACGGGCCCCGGTGCCGGCAGATGATGCCGCCCGAGAGGAGCGGGTCAAGATGACCCGACTCAGGCAGACCATTGCCAAGCGCCTGAAGGACAGCCAGAACACCGCAGCGCAGCTGACCACCTATAACGAGGTGGATATGACTGAGGTGATGAACCTGCGCTCCACCTACAAGCAACAGTTTGAGAAAAAGCACGGCGTGCGTCTGGGGTTCATGTCGTTCTTTACCAAAGCCTGTTGCCATGCCCTGAAAGAGGTGCCCGAGGTCAACGCCGAAATCGACGGCACGGACATTGTGTACAAGAATTTCGTACATATGGGCGTGGCTGCCGGTACGCCGACCGGCCTTGTCGTGCCGGTGATCCGCGACGCGGATTCCATGTCGTTTGCTGCGATCGAAAAGGCAATCGCCGAAAAAGGCAAACGGGCGCGCGACGGCAAGCTGACAATGGCCGAAATGCAGGGCGGCACCTTTACGATCTCCAATGGCGGTGTCTATGGGTCGCTGTTGTCCTCGCCCATTCTGAACCCGCCACAATCGGGAATCCTGGGCATGCACAAGATTCAAGACCGCCCCATGGCGATCAACGGCGAGGTGGTCATTCGCCCGATGATGTACGTGTCGATGTCATACGATCACCGTATTGTTGATGGAAAAGGGGCGGTGACGTTCCTGGTGCGTGTCAAGGACGCGCTGGAAGATCCCCGCCGATTGCTGATGGATCTTTAAGTCGACCATTTTTAGGAATGGCCAGATATTGGGTCATCCAAAGCGAAAGGAAAGCTATGTTACGCCTTGTCACCATTAGCCTGGGTATTAGCCTGTCGATGAGTATGCCGATACTGGCGCAAAGCACCACCCAAGAAACCGGCCCACAAGGCGAACGGCTGACGTGTTCGCAAACCATGCCAGCCCTGGCCCTTGGCAACAGACAAAAACCATCCAAAGAACAGGCGGAAACCTTGTGCTCCTGTATCTGGGGTAAGCTGTCGGAACCCAACCAGAAATACGCCGAGACGCTGAAAACGGGGCAGGCCGACCTTGCCGATACGCAAAAAGTGGACGAGTTTTCAAATATCTTCGGCACTGCGCTGGAAGACTGTTCGCCATAGGCCGCCAGCCGCTGCAACATCGCGCAATACTCATCTGACACCGATCATCCCACCCAGGAGGCCGACATGGCAAATTATGACGTGATTATCATCGGTGCTGGCCCCGGCGGCTATGTCTGCGCCATCCGATGTGCCCAGCTTGGTCTGAAAACTGCCGTGGTCGAAGGGCGCGACACCCTGGGTGGCACCTGTTTGAATGTGGGGTGTATCCCATCCAAGGCCCTGCTGCATGCCAGCCATTCACTGCACGAGGCGCAGCACAATTTCGCCAAGATGGGCCTCAAGGGCAAGTCGCCCAGTGTCGACTGGAAACAGATGCTTGCTTACAAGGATGAGGTGATTGAGGGTAACACCAAGGGTATTGAATTTCTGTTCAAAAAGAACAAGATAGACTGGATCAAGGGGTGGGGATCAATTCCCGCGACCGGGCAGGTCAAGGTCGGGAATGACGTACACACCGCCAGGAACATCATCATCGCCACCGGATCCGAGCCTTCGGCACTGCCTGGCGTCGAGGTGGACGAAAAAGTGGTCGTCACATCCACCGGCGCGCTGGAACTTGGCAAGGTTCCCAAGCGGATGGTGGTCATCGGCGCTGGCGTTATCGGCCTGGAACTGGGCAGTGTCTATGCCCGGCTGGGTTCTGAGGTGACGGTCGTTGAATTCCTGGATGTAGTCACGCCGGGCATGGACAGTGAAGTGCAAAAAATACTTCAGCGAACCCTGAAAAAGCAGGGGCTGAAATTCATCATGGGCGCGGCGGTTCAAAAAACCGAAGCCACCAGAACCAAGGCCAAGCTGACCTACAAGCTGCGCAAAGACGATAGTGAACATATGCTTGAGGCTGACGTTGTGCTGGTCGCGACCGGGCGCAAACCCTTTACCGATGGTCTGGGGCTTGAGGCGCTGGGCGTGACGATTTCGCCGCGCGGACAGGTGCAGGTCGACAAGGGCTGGCAGACCAGCATCAAAGGCGTTTATGCCATCGGTGACGCAATCGACGGGCCAATGCTGGCACATAAGGCCGAAGACGAAGGCATGGCCGTGGCTGAACAGGTTGCCGGCAAGGGGGGGCATGTCAACTATGGCGTCATTCCGGGCGTGATTTACACGGCACCTGAGGTTGCCAGCGTCGGCGAAACCGAACAATCGCTCAAGGAAGCCGGGCGCGCGTTCAAGGTTGGCAAGTTTCAGTTCATGGGCAATGCAAGGGCCAAGGCCAATTTTGCCGGTGAAGGGTTTGTAAAAATCCTGGCGGACAAGAAAACCGATCGTATCCTGGGGGCGCATATCGTTGGCCCTGCCGCCGGAGAGCTGATCCACGAAATCTGCGTGGCCATGGAATTCGGGGCCTCTGCCGAGGATCTCGCCCTGACCTGCCACGCGCATCCGACCTATTCCGAAGCGGTTCGCGAGGCCGCGTTGGCCTGTGGAGATGGCCCGATCCATATGTAGACAAAGGCGGCACACCGCCGCTTTTGACAGACGCAGCGAAAGGGGAACCTGTGAGGGTGCGATGGGAACCCGGACTGACTAAAACGGGCCGCCCTGTCCGGGAACAGGTCGGCAAATCCGTTTGACCCGGGCGCGCCTTTCGCTAACTTTGCTGCAAAGGAGCAAAGCACATGCGCCTGCCCCGGTTACTGTGGCTGATGATACTGATGTGGCTGGCTATTTATGCCTGGTCGATCTGGGTCTTTTTCAGCACACCACCCGTTGGCGACGGGTTCACCCGTGGCTTGAACCGTTTGGCTGGATTCATAACATGGCAGGCGGCAGCAGGCGGCATTGCGCTCGCCATCTGGGTCGCCGGGCGCAGGCTCGCCTCGGGCTCATTGATGCGCTGGATCAGTCGGGGTCCGGCGCTTCTGGCCTTGTTGCTGATTGTGGCAATCGTCCTGCTGATTGCCTATGCTCTCATTGCTGACAGGGTGGTTTCGCCGCCATCATCGTCGCCGGCTTCAATGCCTGTAACGACCCCGGTGAACTGACCGCCTACCACATGGTTTCCGCGGCCCGCGCACCCCATGCCCGATCATAGGCATCACCCCCTACCTCGCCATCTGTCATTTGCGCCAGGATCTCGCCGATGCTCGGTAAACCTTTGCTCTGGTCGCCTGCACCCCAGGTTCCGGCCCGCAACAGGGCACGCGCGCATTGGCTGTAGATTTCACCAATCGAGATCACGATCACCGTCGCAGGCAGCCGAGCGCCCCTGGCGAATTTCGCACGCAGATCATTGTCATCGGTCAAGACAGCGGTGCCATTCACCCGGATGACATTGTTGGTTCCGGGTATGATGAACATCAACGACACGCGGCCGTCGCTGACGATATTGCGCAGGCTGTCCAGACGGTTGTTGCCGCGCCAGTCCGGCAATGCCAGCGTGCCGGGGTCCAGTTCCATCACCACCGGCCCGTCATCGCCGCGCGGACTGCCGTCGGTGCCGTCCGGACCAACCGTGCTAAGAACGCACAGGCGCGATGCCATGATCCAGCTCCGGTAGTGCGGCGTCATGCGGCGCGCAACCTTGCGAACCGCGGCGTCCCCCGGCGTGCCATAAAGCGCCTCAAGTGCCGTGACATCCTTAATCGTCTGCATTCACGCCAAACCCCGCTTCGCGCATCAATGCATTGGATTTTTCTTCGACGGTACGCTCCAGTTCTGCCATGAATTCGGTGCGTGGCAGGCCCGGTTCAATCGGCTCCATGAACTCGACCACTGCGACCCCCGGCCGCCGGAAGATACCTTTGCGCGGCCACAGAACCCCGACATTGGTTGCCACCGGCACACAGGTCTGTCCCAGATGTTCATACAGAATACCGGTGCCCACCTTATAGGGGGCTTTAACCCCCGGCGCGACGCGGGTACCTTGGGTATAGATGATCAACTGGCCAGCCTCCTGACGGCCTGCCTTTACATCGCGCACCATCTGGTCGATCGCCGCACCGCGTTTTNCCCGGTCCACCGCCACACAGCCCAGNAGCTTGGCGTATTGGCCGATCACCGGCGTGCGCAGGATTTCCTTTTTCATGATGAACTTGGCCGCCGGCAGCGCGGTAAAGATCATCATGATGTCCAGAAACGATTGATGCTTGGCNGCNATCAGAACCTCTCCCGAAGGGGGCGCACCGCGCACTTCGGTCCGGACACCCACCATCCAGCGCGCGCTCCAGAACACCCAACGGGAATAGGTCTTGCAACAGGTCCGCGCACCGGTGCGGCTGAACAAGGCCCAGGGTGCGAATACCAAACCGATCACCGGCATCATGAAATATATCTGGGTCACAAACAAAAGCGAGCGAACCCACTGGATGCCATAGCCCATCAGATCAGTTCCTTCAGGGTCCGGTGCGCCGCCGACCAGGTCGCCACAAAGGCCACCAAAGCCCCCAGCAAAGGAATCAGCAATGGCAACAGCCAGCCAACCCCCTGAAAACCCAGCCCGGTCAGAAACCCGCCCTCATCCGATGCCTCGGGCAGCAACGCCACACCGGCCAAGCCAAAAGCAACGCCGACGGTCGCCCCGATCAGGGCACGCAGGGTAAACCTGCGCACAAAAGCCTGGGCGATATAACGATCACGCGCGCCCACCAGCCGCAGCACCTCGATCACCTGCGCATTGGCCGACAGGGCCGCGTTGGCCGCCAGCGTGATCATCGCCGCCGTGGCCCCGCCAATCAGCAGGATCGCCACCCAGCCCAGCCGCCGCAGGCTGTGCGCCGCATCGACCAGCGGGCGACGCCAGCGCGTGTGATCATCAAGCACCGCCCCGGTCACTTCGGCGGCTAGCCGCAGGCGCAGGCCGGCGGCGTCGTATCCTGGCTCAGCGTCGATTATTTCAATCAGCTGCGGTACCGGCAGATCGCCAAGTTGCAGATCAGCCCCGAACCAGGGGGCCAGCAACGCCGCCTGCTCTTCCTGGCTGAGGGCCCGCGCACTGGCAATTCCCGGTGTCTGGCGCAAAACCTGCAACGCGGCCTTGGTCTGGGCCGCGCGCTGATCCAGCGGCGCGTTGATCCGCAAGGTGGCGCTGCGGGCCAGTTCTTCGGCCCAGCGATCTGCCAATCGGCCTGATGCCAGCGACAAAGCCAATGCAAACACCACCAGAAACGCCATTGCCCCCGATACGAACAGGGTCAGATGCGCGGTGAACCCGCTGGGAGGCACCACGCGCGCGGCCTGTGAATCGCCCAGCACAAGCGCGCGGATCGGCCCGCGGCTCACAGGTCGGCCCCCGCCAGCTGCAACCGTCGGTTCGATATCCGCAACACCCGCACCTGTACCTGACTCTTGGCCGCGCGTATCAGCCCCAGATCATGGCTGGCAATCAGGATCGTCTTGCCCATTCGGTTCAGTTCAACCAGTAGCTGCAACAGTCGCTGTGACATTTCCCAATCCACATTTCCGGTTGGTTCATCCGCCAAAATCACGTCCGGAGACATGATCACCGCCCGCGCCAGCGCCGCGCGCTGGCGTTCGCCTCCCGATAATTCCGGCGGCAACGCATCGGCGCGTGCAGACAGGCCAACCCACTGCATCAACTCTTGCAGGTCACTGCCTTCCTGCGCCGTGTCACGGCCCGACACAGTTAGCGGCAAGGCAATATTNTCGGCCAATGGCAGGTGATCGAGAAACCGGCAATCCTGATGCACCACTCCGATCCGGCGGCGCAGCATGGCCATCTGATCGCGGTCCAGCCCGCTCATATCGGCGTCGAATGCCCTGGCCTGCCCGGTGGTCGGCAAAAGTGCGCCATAGCACAGTTTGAGAAGCGTTGTTTTGCCGGACCCCGACGGTCCGGTCAGAAAATGAAACGAACCGCGGACCAGTTGCACCGAAACATCGCTCAGCAGCTCTCCGCCACCATAGCTGTACCCAACATTTTCCAGCTCGATCACGGCTGCCCCCCGGTCCTTTTGCTGTCTTGTGCCTGACCACAGAGACAGTTTCAATGGCAAGACGTTGCAACGGTATGACAAGAAGTTAACACCAACTGCAATTGTCTCTTTCAGGTTGGCCATCAAAGACATATGCTTTGTTAAAAAAAGTGAGATAGGTAGGTCTCGACTTTAGGAGAGTAGTATGCGGCTGACATGTCCCAATTGCGGTGCTCAGTACGAAGTACCGGACGAGGTGATCCCGGCAGACGGGCGCGACGTTCAGTGTTCGAACTGTGGGGATACGTGGTTCCAGGCGCATTCCGACACTCCGCATGCCGCGCCAGACCCGGAAACGGCACCTCAAATACCTGAGGCGGCGAAAGAGGATTTCAGTGAACCGGACGCGGATGACATGCCCGACGACCCGGAGGCTACCTTTACCGAACCAGAGCCTATGCCAGAGTCTGTGCGAGAGTCTGCGCAAGAACCAGCGCCAGAACAATCGTCCGGCATTGATTCCGAAATTTCCGATATCCTGCGAGAAGAAGCACAGCGAGAGGCACAATTACGGGCCACGGAAACCAGTGAACCGCTTGAAAGCCAACCAAATCTGGGTCTGGACGATTTGCAAAGCGATGAGCCCAGCAAACGCGCCCGCGAGGCCCGCGACCGCATGGCAAGAATGCGCGGTGAACGTTCAGATGATCCCAATCCGAAAACCGCCGCGGAATCCAGGCGCGAAATGCTGCCCGATATCGAGGAAATCAATTCTTCCTTGCGCACCTCGGACCAAGGGGCATCGCCCAACACGGCTGTTGGCCCGGTCAGGGCCGATCAGTCGAACAACAAACGGGGCGGATTTACCCGCGGATTTGCGCTGATCATTGTCATCGGCGTTGTTCTGGCACTGATCTATGTCAAAGCCCCGGGCATTTCCAAGGCTGTGCCGCAAGTCGGTCCTGCGCTCAATTCATACGTTGAGATGGTTGACAGGGCACGGATATGGCTGGATTCCCAACTAGGCGGAATGGTTCCCAAGCCCGAGGAATAAGACAGCGCACGCTGATTACCTGATCCGGCGGTTCACCAAACCCTTGCGGACACGTCATGCGCGTGCGTTCACAGGCCCTGTCAGAACCCGTTACAGGCCCCGGTTACAGGCCCCGTCAGAACCGGTCCAGCAATCGCTGAAGGTAATTGCGCTCGATTTCCGGGCGCTCTCCTTCGCCCGATCGGCGGCGTATTTCGTCCAGCAACTCGCGGGCACGACGATAGACATCCCCGCCCTGCAACAGCCCCTCATCCGTGCCGATTGATCCGCGCGAACCGGCGTTGCGCCCCAGCGGGTCGCGGTTCTCGGCCCGCCTTTCGCTATCGGTATTGCCTTGCCCGGACTGTTTCTGCTGATCTTGCGCCAGTGACTCGGCCAAAGACCGCATTCCTTCGCGCAGAGCCTCCATCGCCTCGGACTGACGATCAATGGCCCCGGCCAGATCGTCATTGCGCAGCGCCTTTTCGGCCCCGTCCATCGCCCGCCCCGCCCGTTCAAGAGAGTCGCGCGCCGCATCTCCGTCAGGCGATCCGGCACCGGGCAATTGACCCTGCTGGCGGTTCAACTCGTCGCGCAGGGCTTGCTGACGATCAGCAAGCGCGCCCTGCTGGCCACCCTTGCCCGCCTGCGAATCCTCGCCCATCTGGTCCTGACCATTGCCGCGACCGCCCTGGCCTTCGTGGCTTTCGCCCCGGCCCTGCCCGCCGCTGCGGCCCTCGTTACCCTGGCTTTCACCGGCCTGAGCGCCGGGGTTGAATTGTTCCTGCAAATCGCGAAATGCCTGATCCGACAGGCCCTGTTGTTCGCGCAGCGTGTCGGCCAGCCCTTCCATCGCCTGTTGACCTTCGCTCTGGCCTTTCTGGCCCGGTTCATTGGTAACCCGCATGTTCTCCATCATTTCCTGAAGTTCCTGCAAGGCCTGCTCCGCTTCGGCCATGCGGCCCTGTTCCATCAATTCCTGAATGCGGTCCATCATCTCCTGCAGATCGTCCTGGGTCATCTGCATCATACCTTCCGACGGGTTGTTCTGATCCTGACCCTCGCCGTTTTCCTGCGCCTGGCGCGACAACTGGCGCATGTAATCTTCGCTGGCGTCGCGCAATTCCTGCATCAGTTCGGCGATTTCCTGATCGCTGGCACCGTCTTTCATCGCCTGCGCCAGTCGTTCCTGCGCCCGGCGCAACCTCTCCAGCGCATCACCCAAATCGCCGTCTTCCAGTTGGATCGCCAATTCCCAAAGCGCCTCGGCAATCTCGTCCTGCTGCTGGGGTTCCAATCCAAAGCGCATGAATGTTTCCAACCGCCGCAAAGTCACCCGCAACCGCAAATAGGTGGTTTCCTCGCGAAATATGTCTTCTGGCCGGTGCGAAACCGCCCTCAGCACCTGCGCCACACGCGCGGCATTGCCCCTGGCCCACATGAGGTCACGCCGCATTTCGATCACCGCGGTGGCCATCGGGTCAAAAAACCGGCGCGCCGGCAGAATGGTGGCAAAGGGCGGCGCAGAGGTAACATGGCCCGCCGCGTCCTCGGCTGTCAGGGTGATCGTCACGGGCAGGTTGGCCCAGGGGTGTTTCGAAAAGTCCTCGATCAGGGCCTCGGTGAACATGCGCCGGTCACCGGATATCGGCATTGGCAGTTCCACATTCACCCGCTCGCGCGGTTCCGGGTCGCTTGCCAGACCAAAGCGGCGATCCACAGCGTCCAGATTCAGAGAGATCACCGCCTGTCCGGAAACAACGCCATGATCGTCGCTGGCGGTGAAAGGCAGGGTCATCTCTCCGCTGGCAGCGGCCTCGGCAATGCCGGCAACGGAAATCTGCGGCGCGGTGTCCTTGACCACCGCCACTTCCCATGTGCGCCCACCCGGCCCGTCGATGCGAAGCTCTCCGCTGTGGGAGGCGACAAAATCTTGCGCCGAGTCAGCCGCTGACGGCAGATCACCCGTACGCCCGGATATGGTTTCGGCCAGGGTCAGCGCGCCGACCTCGCCGTAGAACCGGATCGTGATGCGGCTGCCCTCGGCCAGCGCCATATCCGGGTCAGTCAAATCGTTCAGGTAAAGTGTTGGTCGTCCGGTATAGCGTGGCGGCTCGATCCAGCCTTCCCAGGATGGCCCTCCTGCCAGATTTGTGTCGCCCGGCCCCATCGCCGTGACCGACCCGACGCGCCAGATCGACCCGAACAGCAAGGCCACGACAAACGCCAGCAACGCCACATAGCGCAATGCAAACGGATCGCGCCGGTTCAGGCGCATGTCCGGCGCAACCGCGCGGGCCTGTGCAGCGCGTGTCTCCATACGTTTGAGATGCGCCCGCCAGACCGCTACCGATGCCGCATCCTGTGCGCCAATCGCCTGTTCATCCAGAAGCGCGGCAATGGGACGGCCCGCCAGTGTTTCATCCAGTCGCGCCAGCGCCGCGCCCAGACCGGGCCAGCGGAACCGGCGAAGGCCATGGATCAGCGCCACCAGCAAAGCCAGCAGACCCAGGACGCCACCGCCCCAAACCACCTCGACCGGCAGAACATCCTGCAAGCCCAGCATCAGGGTGGCCAGCACCATCAACAGGATTGACACCAGCGGCCAGAAGGCCCGCAGCGCCTGTTCTGCCAACAACCCGGCACGGGTCAGCAGCAAGGGCAGGCGCAGGCGGCGCAGAACAGGATTGGGCCCTTGTGTCTTGGCCATCAGCTTCTCCAACGGCCCCAAACGCAGGTTCGCGTCAGAGCCATTCGGGAATGGTATCGCGATTTATCATTTCATCCAAGGTCGGACGTCGGCGGATAACCGCGAATTGATCCCCGTTCACCAGAACTTCGGGGATCAGCGGTCTGGAGTTGTATTCGCTCGCCATCACGGCACCATAGGCACCGGCCCCGCGAAACGCCAGCAAATCACCCGCCACCACCGGCGGCAGCGCGCGCGCCCTGGCAAAGGTATCGCCACTTTCACAGACCGGCCCGACGATGTCGTAGGTGTGCGGGGCAGTGCCCGGCACCGGCTCAACAAGCGGGACAATGTCGTGATGCGCCTCGTACATGGCCGGGCGGATCAGGTCGTTCATCGCCGCATCAAGAATCAGAAAATCGCGCCCTTCGCCGGATTTCACATAAATGACCCCCGCCACCATCAGCCCGGCATTGCCAGCGATCAGCCGGCCCGGTTCGATCTCGATCTCGCAGCCCAGATGCCCGACAGAGCGCTTGATCAGCGCGCCGTATTCCGTCGGCAACGGCGGGGCCTGATTGGACCGCGAATAAGGAATACCCAAGCCCCCGCCCAGATCAAGCCGGCGGATATCATGGCCATCGCCGCGCAGCAGTTCCGTCAGTTCGGCCACCTTGGCATAGGCCTGCTCGAACGGTTCCAGGTCGGTCAGCTGGCTGCCGATATGCACGTCGATGCCGATGACCTCCAGCCCCGGCATGGTTGCGGCCAGCGCGTAAACCTCGCGGGCGCGGGAAATCGGGATGCCGAACTTGTTTTCCGATTTGCCGGTGGCGATCTTGGCGTGGGTGCGCGCATCCACATCCGGGTTCACCCGGATGGTGATCGGGGCCACTTTGCCCAGTTCCAGCGCCACGGCGTTCAGCACCGCCATTTCGGGTTCGGATTCGACGTTGAACTGACGGATGCCACCGCTCAGCGCGGTGTGGATTTCACGGCGCGTCTTGCCGACCCCGGAAAACACGATACGCTCGCCCGGCACCCCGGCGGCCCTGGCCCGCAGATATTCCCCTTCCGAGACAACATCCATCCCGGCCCCGGCCTGCGCCAGCGTTTTCAGGATCGCCTGATTGCTGGCCGCCTTCATGGCATAGCAGACCAGATGATCCATCCCCGCAAGGGCCTCGTCGAACAGGCTGAAATGGCGCAACAAGGTGGCGGTGGAATAGACATAAAACGGCGTACCCACGGCTGCGGCAATCTCGGCCAGGGGGACGTCTTCGGCGTGCAGGACACCGTTGCGGTAAATAAAATGATCCATGCCGCGCGCTTAGACCAGATTCACCGCCCAGATCAATCGGTTTCAGGCCCCGGATCAGACGACCGGGCGCGTTCTAAGGAACAGGTACAGCGGCAACCCACAGCCGACACCGACAAGAAATGTCACCGGAATCACGATCAGGCCGGTCCAGTTACGCCGCACGGCCACCTCGGCCACGACAAAGACAGCCAGCGCGACAGAGGCGATGAATATGCCCTGGAACAGGCCGACGCCGGTGGCATTGGCCTGCCAGGCGGCGATCATGCCGCGGTAGTCCAACCCGTTTGCCTGCGTCCACAAGGCAAAGTCATAGATCGGCTGCACCGCCCCCCAGACCGCCAGGCCAAGATAGATCATACGCAACGGTGACATCATCTGTCTCCTGATCATCGGATTGTCGGGATGTGCCACTCAGACCCCGAAGAACAGGGAAAACGGCCCCTTGTGCAACCCAACCCCGCCAGCCGCAGTCACGCCACCGTCAGACGAAACGCCAACAGCTGCCCCAAACGTCGGTTGAACCGGTTCGCCGTCCGCGCCGCATCCGGCAAGCACGACCAGCACCAGAACGGCCATCACCCGACCCATTCGCAGCCTGCACATATCAGAGCCTCGCTTTCCACCTTTCGACCTGCGCCCGCACCTGAGCAGGTGCCGTCCCACCGTAGGACATGCGCGAGTTTACCGAATTTTCCACCCCAAGAACACCATAGATGTCTCCGGTGATCCCGCCGTGAATCGATTGCATGTCCTCAAGGCCAAGATCCGGCAGGTCGCAGCCACGGGTTTCGGCCATCGCCACCAGCGCGCCGGTGATATGATGCGCATCGCGGAACGGCAGGCCCAGAACCCGTACCAGCCAGTCGGCCAGATCGGTGGCCGTGGAAAATCCCGCCCCCGCAGCGGCAGCCAAAGCGTCGCGGTTGGCGGTCATGTCGCGCACCATGCCGGTCATCGCCGCCAGCGCCAACATCCAGTTGTCGGCCGCATCAAACACCTGTTCCTTGTCTTCCTGCATGTCCTTGGAATAGGCCAGCGGCAGACCCTTCATCACCATCATCAGCGCCGTATTGGCCCCGAATATCCGCCCAACCTTGGCGCGGATCAGTTCTGCCGCATCGGGGTTTTTCTTTTGCGGCATGATGGATGACCCGGTGGAAAACCGGTCGGACAGCGTCACAAAACGGAACTGCGCGCTGGACCAGATGACCAATTCTTCAGCCATGCGGCTGAGATGAACGGCGCTAATGCTGGCCACGGACAGGAA
>JGI24025J20009_10001481_pt1 | contig 17657 bp, 17 predicted proteins | sample Cruoilmetagenom3_FD_20009 | JGI IMG/M metagenome (IMG submission 20009) | reverse complement strand
GCGGCCATCATCGCATTTGGTGCGGCAGAAACCTCTTCCAGAACCTTCAGCAACATTTGCCACATCCGCGTCAAAACCCGCATTGGCAGCTCAGCTGCCATCGCACTACCACGCGCCCGTTCATCGGGCGAAATCGTTGGGTCATCAGCTGCATCCGGGGTGATCTTGACCACCGACACCCAATGGGTGATCTCGGCCAGATCGCGTAGCACCGCCAGCGGATCGGCGCCTTCTGCATATTGCGCGCTTAGCTCAGTCAGTGCGCCCGCCGCGTCGCCGCGCAGGATCATGTCCATCAGGTCCAGCACCCGGCCCCGGTCGGCAAGCCCCAGCATCGCACGCACCTGATCGGCAGATGTTTCGCCCGCCCCATGGGAAATCGCCTGATCCAGCAGCGACGTAGCATCACGCGCCGATCCTTCGGCGGCGCGGGTGATCAGGGCCAGCGCATCCTCGGCAATCTCGGCACTTTCAGCCTTGGCGATGCGGTGCAGCATGCCCAGCATGTCCTCGGGCTCGATCCGGCGCAGATCAAAGCGCTGACAGCGTGACAGGACAGTGACTGGCACTTTGCGGATTTCAGTGGTGGCAAAGATGAATTTCACATGCTCGGGCGGTTCTTCCAACGTCTTAAGTAGCGCGTTGAACGCGCTGGTCGACAGCATGTGCACTTCGTCGATGATATAGATCTTATAACGCGCACTGGCGGCGCGATAGCGCACGGAATCGATGATTTCACGGATGTCGCCCACACCGGTGCGGCTGGCAGCATCCATTTCCATCACGTCCACATGACGCCCTTCCATGATCGCCACGCAATGTTCGCACTGCCCGCAAGGTTCTGTCGTCGGCGTGCCAGTGCCGTCGGGCCCGATACAGTTCATCCCCTTGGCGATAATCCGCGCGGTGGTGGTTTTGCCGGTGCCGCGAATGCCGGTCATGATAAACGCCTGCGCGATCCGGTCGGCTGCAAACGCATTTTTCAGGGTGCGCACCATGGCGTCCTGACCAACTAGGTCGGCAAAAGTTTCGGGCCGGTATTTGCGGGCAAAAACCTGATAGGCGGGGGTGTCTGTTTCGGTCATCAATACGCCTGCGGGATTCGGATCAGCCCACAGGTTAAAGCGGGCAGCGGGCCGCGTCTACCGGGGTTGACCCGTTCGGATGGCCCATCGACAGATAACGGACCCTGATCACTCCCAGCTTTCCCCTTTTGTCCCTGCGACTGGGGCTGAAATAAGCAGGGCTTTCGGTATGTTTTCTGCGGGACTATACCTGTGCCCACGCCGCGAAAATTGTAAAATTTTCGCGGAAAGTGAGAGGCTGGACATCGACCCAAGCGGGGCTCGTTGTGGCTGCTTCCTTCCGGATCTGACCAGGTTGGCGAGGCGCTCGCCCGCGCCAACCTCTCGAACCCGGATATAAGCGGGCACGCGCGGATTCGCAACCCATGCGACGACCCATCGTCTACAGAGGCACGCAAAGGCATAGAAATCCATCTGGGTTGGCGTCTTTAACCTGTACCGCGCGACCGTTCAGGTCATCCAGATGCGCGGCAGCACCGGGGCCAGTCAACACCGACACCGTGGTGCCCGGCATCGCCACAAACCCCCAAGGCGGTGGCGCGGTGGCCAAAGGATCAGGGGGCAGACGCCCTGCCAGATAATCCTGCAAAATGCCGCGTATTTTCATCGGCGCAATCGGCAGGTGGCAGACCTCTTTGAGCGCTGCAAAATTGCCACCACCGCTGGCACGGTAACTGTTCAGCGCCACGGCAAAGCGACTGGCTGCAGCCACCGGTTTCCCTTGGTGGCGGGCGTTGCAAATGCGGCGATTGTCGCCTGGGCGCTGGGTGCCATCCGGGCGGAACCGCGCCGGAACCGACAGATCAACCTGCCAGGTCAGCCCGTGTATCACATCGAAATTGTGGCCCGGAAAATCCAGATCCACCAACGCCTGTCCGCGACGACCCGGGGTGATCTGATGAAACAGGCTGGCCGACATTTCCAGCCAGTCCAGCACCTGTTGACCGCTGATCACCACCGCGCGCAGCTCATTCGGGAACACATGCAGGTCGGCCACATGGCGCATCAGAATCCGGCCGACAGGAATATCGGTATAATTCAGGGGGCCGGACCGGGCCCCGAACTTGCAGGGGGATACGGCAGACAACAACGGCAATCCGGCTGCCTCGGTTCCGGCCAATGCCGGGCGCAGGGCGGCGGCCTGTGCTGCCGCCACAACCGCAAGCGAACGATCCGCCGCAAAAAACGAGAAATAGCTGTGCAACGCTTGCGCAGACTGGCCCACCGGCTGGCCCATTCTGGCCTTTGTTGCGGCATGATCTGCCGCCAGCAGATCGGTCAGACCCGTGTCCTCTTTCACCAATGCAGATGCGGCGCGGGTGGCCGAACAGTCCGAGATCGCGCGCAGCGCGCAGCTGAACCCGGTTGCCGCCCAACGCCCTTGTGGGCTGGCCTCTATTTCAAGGTCGATAACCCCCAGATGCGATCCAGCGGTTCCCGGCATCACCACAGGGGTTCCCCGCACCGTCCCGGTTTCGGCGCTGGCATCGTCCAGACCGACATGAGTCGGTGACGGCAGATGCAAATGGGTGTGGCCCGCGATGATCGCATCAATCCCGCCCAGGCTCGCCAGCGGCAGAACAGCGTTTTCCATGCCCGGGTGTTCTGGCTCGCTGCTAAGGCCGGAATGGGCCAGCGCGACAACGATATCGCACGCCTCGTGCTGCAAATGCGTCAGCCAATGCCGCGCTGCGCTGACAACAGCGTCCACTTCGATACGCCCCGCCAACAGATGCGCATCCCATTGCACCGTCTGGGGCGGCAGAAAGGACAACACCCCGATCCGCACGGGAACCTGCCGCCCCCCCGCCTGAACGGTCCGTTCCAGAACGGTATAGGGCACAATCTGTGGCACTGCGTCAGGGTCGATCCGGCGCAGGTTTGAACAGACAACCGGGCAGGGCGCTTGCGCCAGCACGGCAGCCAGCGTTTCCAGCCCGAAATTGAAGTCGTGATTGCCAAGCCCTATCGCATCATAGCCAAGATACCCAAAGGCCCGCATCAGCGGATGCGGGCTGTCTGGTGACTCGGCTGTCAGGTCGCCCATCGGGGTGCCCTGCAACGCATCACCATTGTCAAACAACAGGGTCAGGGCATCACGCCGGGCAGCTTCGGCGCGGGCTGTGTGGATCAGGCGGGCTGTGTGGGTTAATCCCACCGACCGGTCCGCCCGATCCGTATAATAATCGTACCCCATCAGATGCATATGCAGGTCCGACGTGCCCAGTATCTGCAAATGGGCGCGCGCTTTGGGCTTGGCTGGGGTTTGAAAGGCCATTGGCAGGTCTCTGAAATCTATTTTTGCGATCAGGCGAACCGCACCAGATAAACACGAAACTCCCGCATTAAAACAGTGTCGAATAAAGCGAGCTTGTGCCAGATCTGATCCGAATGCACATCACAAGACCACCAGCAGGAATATTTTCCACAACAACCGTAGCGGCGGAGCGACAGGTGCGATAACTCTGGGTGCTGATACTGAAAGCGGGGCGATGACATGAAACATGCAGAGCAGGTGACATTCGGTGCATCCGCACTGAACCGGGCGGCCCATATCCGCAGTGACGACGCCGCGATGGCGCAGGCGCACACCCACCCAGACGCACGCTGCGTGGTATTGTGGCGCGGCAAACCGCTGATGTGCGGCGATCAGCGCGATATGTTGGCCCTGATGACCATGGATCACCCAATTCTGGACGCCGGGAAACCGGGATGCGACGGCATGGTGTTTCTGGGACTTGGCGGTGACGGCGATGCGCCGCGTTTTGCCTGTGACATTTCCAGTTGGAAACCCGACGAGCTGGACAGTTCAATGCTGGGCATGTTTGTGGACCCGTCGGAACAATATCACCCGTCTGTGCCCTCGGATCATGTGTTTGGCGAATTGCGCCGCCTGATGTCGCGCCTTACCCCGCGTGATGCCGAACTGGCGGCCACCGCTAAGGCGATACTGGGCTGGCACACTACGCATGGGTTTTGTGCTGCCTGCGGTGCGGCCAGCATTGTTTCGCAAGCAGGCTGGCAACGCACTTGCCCCGCTTGTCGCACCCACCATTTCCCGCGCACGGATCCGGTGGTGATCATGCTGATCACACATGAATCGTCTGTGCTGATGGGCCGGTCACCCGGCTGGCCGCCGGGCATGTATTCGTTGCTGGCGGGGTTCGTCGAACCGGGCGAAACGCTAGAAGCTGCCGTGCGGCGCGAAGTGATGGAAGAGGCTGGCGTGCCAGTTGGGCAGGTCAGCTATCTGGCCAGCCAACCCTGGCCCTTTCCGGCCTCATTGATGTTTGGCTGCGCGGGCGAGGCATTGTCGCGCGACATCACCATCGACCCGGTCGAGATCGAAGATGCCATGTGGGTCACCCGTGACGAGATGATGACCGTCTTTGCCGGGGAACATCCGGTGATGAAACCGGCCCGAAAAGGCGCGATTGCGCAATTTCTGCTTGAGAACTGGCTTGCAGATACGCTGGATTAAGTTGACACTTACGACCAACAAAAAAAACGACAGGCCCAGCATGCAGTTTTCGAGCAAAGAAGACATCGAAGCCCCGATCAGCGACGTTTTTGCCATGCTGGCAGAATTCGAGGCCTATGAGCGGTCTGCGATCCGCCGTGGCATCGAGGTACAGCGCGTCGATACCACCGCGCCCAACAAGGTTGGCCTTGCCTGGGACGCGCGGTTTGTGATGCGCGGCAAGAAGCGCGACATGCGGCTGAATCTGGTGGAATATGACCCACCCAACACCATGCGCATCACAGCCCTCAGCCAGGGGTTGGAAGGTGAAATGATACTGGAGCTGTTGGCCCTGTCCCCGCGTCGCACCCGGCTGACAGTGACACTGGAACTGACGCCCAAAACCCTGTCATCTCGGTTGTTGGTGCAGTCACTGAAACTGGCCAAAAGCAACCTGACCAAGCGGTTCAAGCTAAAGGTCGCGGATTACGCCAAAAGCATGGAAGACCGACACAACCGGATCGTCTGAGGCTGCTGACCGGTTGGTGCGGCGACGTTTCGGTGGGCGCGGTTCCTGCGCGTCCTGCCCTCCGTGCGGCTCTCCAAAAGATTTGAGTGGCTTTTGGGCAATACGTTGCCAATGGCGGATCAAGACGTATTTGATCAGCCAAGGGTGAATTTTGTAACAAGTATTATTCGGAAAAACGAGATGCGCAGGTTGGTTCAGTTGGTATTATGTGCATCCCTGTTGGCAGCCTGCGGCAGATCAGCCCCCGACCCCGTACCAGCCGCTGCCGTGCCGGTTCAGCCAGTGATCGACCCGGTGGAACGGGCGGCCCTGGTCACCTATCCGAAATTTGGCGATTCCGATCCGCATAAATGGACCGGCCGCGCGCCGCATTCTTATCCCATTCACGGCGTCGATGTTTCGCGCTGGCAGGGGGATATTAACTGGAGCCAGGCAAAGGACGCCGGGATCTCGTTTGCCTATCTCAAGGCTACCGAGGGCGGCGATGTGGCCGACCCAAAGTTCAAAACCTACTGGCAGGGCACCCGGCAGGCCGGGATACGCCGGGGGGCCTATCATTATTACTACTTCTGCCGCCCTGCTGCCGAACAGGCGCGGTGGTTCATCAAGCATGTGCCCAAAGACGACATGGCACTGCCGCATGTGCTGGACATGGAATGGACCCACCGGTCACGCACCTGCACCCTACGGCCAGACGGCGCCAAGGTGCGCGCCGAGGCGCAGCGGTTTCTGAACATACTAGAGGCGCATTACGGCCGCCGCCCGATCATCTACACCACGGTGGATTTCTTTCGCGAAACCAGGATTGGGCGGATGCATAATACCGAATTCTGGCTGCGATCCGTGGCCGGGCATCCGCGTCAGGTGTACCCGGGCGCGTTCTGGACCATGTGGCAATATACCGGCACCGGGATTGTCCCCGGGATCGACGGCAATGTTGACCTGAATGTATTCCGCTCATCGCCCGATCTGTGGCTGCGCTGGGTGGGGCGGACCCCGGGCCCCTAGCAGCAGGTCCTTGCTATTGTCCCTGACAGTGCCGTTTCGAACTGTTGCGGATACGGCCCGCTATTGACCGCCCCGCGTCGCATCCTGTAACGGCCCCCATGCAACAAGGATTGGAACGGCATCATGGCACGCAAGGGACGCGACATTTCTGGCTGGTTGATCGTTGACAAACCCGCCGGGCCGACATCGACAGCCGTTGTAAACAAGGTCCGCTGGGCGCTGGGGGCCAAAAAGGCGGGACATGCGGGAACGTTGGACCCCGAAGCAACCGGCGTTCTGGCAGTGGCGCTAGGCGAGGCGACCAAAACGGTGCCCTATATCACCGACGCGCTGAAGGCCTATGTCTTTACCATCCGTCTTGGTCAGGCGACCAATACCGACGATGCCGAAGGCGAGGTGATCGCCAGCAGTGACACCCGCCCCACGGATGATCAGATAAAGGCTGCCCTGGGCCAGTTCGTCGGGGATATCATGCAGGTGCCGCCCAAGTTTTCGGCCGTCAAGATCGACGGCGAGCGCGCCTATAAGCTGGCCCGCAGCGGCGAAGACGTGGAACTGGCGGCGCGCCCTTTGTGGGTGGAAGAACTGATCGTCACTGATCGCCCGGATGCCGACCATGTTGTGCTGGAAATGACCTGTGGCAAGGGCGGCTATGTCCGTTCCATCGCCCGCGATTTGGGCGAATTTCTGGGCTGTTTCGGCCATGTGGTCCGTCTGCGCCGCGTCTGGTCGGGCCCGTTTGATGCGGCAGATGGGCTGAGCATGGACCAGATCGAGAAAATGGCCCGCACGCCCGAGCTGGACAGCCACCTGCGCCCCCTGGAAGAAGGCCTGGCCGACCTGCCACAGCTGCGCTGCACTCCCGAAGGGGCCGCACGGTTGCGCAATGGCAATCCCGGCATGGTGCTTGCATCAAACGTGGAATATGGCGACGAGTGCTGGGCATCACTGGATGGTCAGGCTGTGGCGGTGGGGATCTACAAAGCAGGCGAGCTGCACCCCAGCCGGGTGTTTGTAACACCCGCCTGATGCGGATTGGACCTGTATTCAGCACATCCATAAAGCGGCGGCAAACAAAAAGCCCCGGTCCATCAGACCGGGGCATCAACCTAGCGTTATTTAGTGTCGTTCAGACGCGGGGCTGGTCGTCGTCGTCTTCATCGTCATCATCCCCGCCCGCAGGCAGGTTGAACAAGCTTTCCGCGTCAAGGATTGGCTTATCCTTGTCGTCATCATCGTCGTCATCCGAGCCGCTTAGCGAGAAGGTTTCCAGGCCTTCGATCGCTGTCGGGATCTTGGGTTCAGCGACCATATCCAGCGATTGTTCGGTGCTGACCAGCTTGCGCCGCTCGTCATCGCTCATCACGCTGCCTTCGGCGGCTTTCTTGGCGGCGGCCTTTTGCACGATGGCGTCCAGTTCGGACTGTTTACACAGGCCCAGCGCCACCGGGTCAATCGGCTGAATATTAGAGATGTTCCAATGGGTCCGCTCGCGGATCGCCTGAATGGTCGGCTTGGTGGTCCCGACCAGCTTGGAAATCTGCGCATCGTTCAGTTCCGGGTGGAACTTGACCAGCCACAGGATAGAGGCCGGGCGATCCTGGCGTTTGGACAGCGGCGTATAGCGCGGGCCACGGCGTTTTTCCTCGCCCTGGGCAGAGGCATTGAATTTCAGCTTTAGCTTGTGCATCGGGTTGGACTGGGCCGCGTCGATTTCGTCTTGCGTCAGCTGGTTGTTGGTGATCGGGTCAAACCCTTTGACACCGGCGGCGACGTCGCCATCGGCAATGCCCTGGACCTCTAGCTCGTGCATGCCGACGAAATCGGCGATCTGCTTGAAGCTGAGTGTGGTGTTGTCCACCAGCCAAACGGCCGTCGCCCTGGCCATGATAGGTTTTCCCATGCGCTTTTCTCCTTACGCAAATCTTCCCCACGCAAATCTTTCCCGGGGCCTGGCTTTGCAGGCAACCCTGAGGCTCAGGGCGGGTTTCCGTTGTCGGGGAACTTCAGGACTATATAGTCGCGCGCAAGCGATAAGGAAAGAGGCGAATGCACTGGCTGTTGATCTGGATACTGGCCGCAGTTCCCGCCTGGGGTGGTGACGGCAAGGCAGACGCGTTTGACTATTACGTGCTGTCGCTCAGCTGGTCGGCAAACTGGTGCGCGCGCGAAGGGGATGCGCGCGGGTCGGACCAGTGCGACGAACGCCATGATCACGGCTGGATTCTGCATGGGCTGTGGCCGCAATATACGCGTGGCTGGCCGTCGTTCTGCCAGACCGCCAGGCACCCGCCATCGCAGAGGATGACCGTCGGCATGGCCGATATCATGGGCAGCGCTGGGCTGGCCTGGCATCAGTGGAAAAAGCACGGCACCTGTTCGGGACTGTCCGCAGAAGACTATTTTGCGCTGTCCCGGCGGGCCTATGACGACCTGACCCGGCCAGAGGTGTTCCGCCACCTGCAACGTCCCGTCACACTGCCCGCATCAGTGGTGGAACAGGCGTTTCTGAAGGCCAATCCGGGCTGGGACCAGGATATGCTGACAGTCACCTGCAAAGATGGCTACATCCACGAAGCCCGCCTGTGCCTGTCACGCAATCTGACCCCGGTGTCTTGCGGCCCGGATGCCGTGCGGGATTGTTCAATCACTGACGCGTTGTTCACGCCAATGCGGTAGGGTACACATTGTCTGCACTCTACGATCCGGATGCCGCCTGACATTTGCGGGCATATTCGATAGCCTTGCCCGATCCCGTCAGGTCAATTGCCATCACCTTGGCCCCGGCCTGTCCAAACACTGTCATCACTTTGTGCTTAGCGATCGCCTCGACAAAGGACCGATCGTCAAAGAACACCCCTGCCCCGGCACTTTGCCCCGGGTGGCGCGGCTTATCCATGTGTCAGTTTACACAAACCTCCGCCTCAAACCTCTTATCGCGCATCGCAGGCCGGTCCGCACCAACATGGTTATTTCCGAAAAATCCAGGCCTACGCCACCTTCAATACAATCTTGCCAATATGGCCCGAGCTTTCCATGCGCGCATGCGCCGCTGCCGCCTCGGTCAGGTCAAATTCACTGTCCATCACCGGGGCCACCCGCCCGGATTCCAGCAGCGGCCAGGCCATGTCGCGCAGATCCTGCGCGATCCGTGCCTTGGCCAAATCACTTTGCGGGCGCAGGGTGCTGCCGGTGATCGTCAGACGCCGCACCATCAGCAGCGCAAAGTTCAATTCAACCACCGGGCCTTGCAGAAACGCGATCTGCACCAGCCGCCCGTCATTGGCCAGCGTCTTGATATTGCGCGGAATATAGTCGCCACCAACCATGTCCAGAATCAGGTTTGCCCCGCCCTCGGCGCGCATCACCTCGACAAAATCCGCGTCGCGATAGTTGATCGCCTGCTCGGCCCCCAGATCAAGGCAAGCCTGGCATTTCTCATCCGAACCGGCGGTGGTGAAGACCCGTGCGCCAAAAGCATTGGCCAGTTGGATCGCCGTGGTGCCGATACCGCTGGACCCACCATGCACCAAGAACCGCTCGCCCGCCTGCAACCCGCCACGGGTGAAGACGTTGGACCAGACAGTAAAGAAGGTTTCCGGCAGGCAGGCGGCTTGTTTCAGGTCCAGCCCCGCAGGCACCGGCAGGCAATGCGCCGCAGGGGTCGCCACATAATCGGCATATCCGCCACCGGGCAGCAGCGCACACACCTGATCGCCAATCGCCAGATCGCTGACGCCCGCGCCCAGCGCCACCACCTCGCCCGAGGCCTCTAGCCCCGGCAGGTCACTGGCCCCCGGGGGCGGCGCATAGGCACCCGCGCGTTGCAGCGCGTCGGGGCGGTTGACCCCGGCATAGGCCACCCGCAGCACGACCTGGCCATGTGCCGGTTCGGGAACGGGGCGGCTGGTCAGTTGCAAAACCTCGGGGCCGCCGGGTTTTGATATTTCCATGGCGCGCATTGTCTGGGTCATTCGGGACTCCTGCTGGTTGTTTTGGGGTTATCTGCGCGGTGTGGTTGTGCCGGGCAGGTCCATGTCTTTGGTCTTTTGCGGTGCCCTGATCTGATCCAGCAGCCAGTTCGGCCCGGCCAGCAACGGTTTCAGCGCCGGGGTATTGCGCACCTGTGCCTTAAATTTTTCGATCTGCATCACGTTGTCAATCCGCCGGTCCAGAAAATCCCATGTGGCCTGATGGCCGGGGCTGTCATCGCCCAGCCAGAACAGAACCGTCGAGGAATAAACCGCCGACAGGGTCGCGCGCTTGGTATACCAGTTCACGTCGTCAGATGTGTCGCCCAGCGCTTCCCAGATCAGCCCGCAGGTGTTCCAGATCGCCCTGGTGCCATCAGCGGCGTATTGCGGCAGGGCAAACAGGGTGACGCCACGCCGAACCACCTCTTTGTCTTCCACCACCTCAAGCCGGAACCGTACGGCGGCGGCAATCCGGTCGCGAAATCGCATCTGGCCCAGATTACTGGCGACAATCCGCTGCATCATACCCGAATCGCCACGCGCGTGGAACGCCAGCGCCAGATCCACCGCGCCACGGGGGCACAGGGCACGGGCCAGGGTCGGGTCGATACCAGTGTCGGATATTGCAGCCAGAAAACTGGTGTCGGCCCAGCCGTCAAAGGGCACATGCAACAGGGCTGCGTCCAGCAACCGGTCCTTGGTATCATCGCAGTTTTGGGTCATGTCGGGCGTCCTTGGAAAGTTGTGCGCATACTGGACAAGTTAGGATCGCTTTGCTATAGGCCAATTTCCTGCAAATCCTTGCAACTCATATCTAGAAAGGTGGTGAAAACCACATGCAGGTTAGTGTTCGCGACAACAATGTCGATCAGGCGCTTCGTGCCCTGAAGAAAAAGCTGCAGCGCGAAGGCGTTTTCCGTGAAATGAAGCTTAAGCAACATTTCGAGAAACCGTCCGAGAAAAAAGCGCGCGAAAAAGCTGAAGCGATCCGCCGGGCCCGGAAACTGGCGCGGAAAAAAGCACAACGCGAAGGGATGATGTAAATCGTCCTTGTGACTGCTGCGGGGCAACCCGCCAGACGAACGACCCCCGAGTGAAAACCCGGGGGTTTTTCGTTTTCTGGATGGCTACAACGAGGCGTGCAAATCCGGTACAAAGGTCTGGTCTTCCATCGGGGGGCGGACATAACCGCTGACGGGCGGGCGTTCTTCCAGCTCGATCGGGTCCGGGGTCAGGTCTTGGTAGGGGATTTGCGACAGCAGGTGGCCGATACAGTTCAGCCTCGCGTGTTTCTTGATGTCGGAATTCACCACCCACCACGGGGCCTGTTTGATGTCCGTATGGGCAAACATCGTGTCCTTGGCGCGCGAATATTCGACCCATTTCTTGCGGCTTTCCAGATCCATCGGGCTTAGTTTCCAGCGTTTGGTAGGGTCAGTCAGGCGGCTCTGGAACCGGCGTTCCTGTTCTTCGTCGCTGACGGAAAACCAGTATTTGATCAGCTGGATGCCCGAGCGCACCAGCATACGTTCAAATTCCGGGCAGCTGCGCATGAATTCCTGATATTCGTGTTCGGTGCAAAACCCCATCACCCGTTCAACCCCGGCGCGGTTGTACCAGGACCGGTCAAAGATCACGATTTCCCCGGCAGCGGGCAAATGCGCGACGTAGCGTTGAAAATACCACTGGGTTTGCTGGCGTTCGGTTGGCGCAGGCAGGGCGACCACCTGACAAATCCGTGGGTTCAGCGCCTCGGTTATGCGCTTGATTGTGCCACCTTTGCCCGCAGCATCGCGACCTTCAAAGATGATCGCCACCTTGTGACCCGTCTGCTTTACCCATTCCTGCAGCTTTACCAGTTCGATCTGCATCCGGGCCAGTTCGGCTTCGTAAACGGTGTTCTTGATCTTTTTCTCGGTCTTACCTGCCATTGTTCGGGTTCCTTACTGGTCCGATTTCTCGTCGCGCGACCGGGGGCACAATGCGGTATCCACCCGAAGCGATGCAAGGTGGGCAGGTCTGCGGCATGGCCGCGCACAGCCTGCTGGTATCGGGACCTTGCACGGACGTCAGTCACCCGCAAGGATCATATCTGCCGCCTTTTCGGCAATCATGATCGTGGGCGCATTGGTGTTACCGCTGGTGATGGTGGGCATCACGCTGGCGTCAACCACCCGCAATCCGTCAACCCCGCGCAACCGCAGCGATGCATCCAGTGGCGCCGCGTCGTCAATGCCCATGCGGACGGTACAGGTGGGGTGAAATATCGTGGTGCCGATATCGCCCGCCACCCGCATCAAATCCGCCTCGGCATCCGAGTCGACGCCCGGTTTCATTTCCTCGGGCGCATAGCGCTGCATCGGGAACTGTGCCATGATGCTGCGCGCCTGACGGATCGCATCAACCGCCACCCGCCGGTCGCCTTCGGTGCTAAGGTAGTTGGGGGCGATGCGCGGTGCGACATGCGGATCGGCCGAGGATATCTGAACACTGCCGCGGCTTTCAGGGCGCAGGTTGCAGACACTGGCCGTCAGCGCCGGGAAATCATGCAGCGGCTGGCCAAATGCCTCTAGCGACAGGGGTTGTACATGATATTCCAGATCCGGTGTCGCCAGATCGGGGCGGGATTTGGAAAATGCGCCCAGCTGGCTGGGCGACATCGACATCGGCCCGCTGCGGGTCAGGGCATATTCCAGCCCGATCCGGGCCTTGCCCCACAGCGAATTCGCCAGCGTGTTCAGGGTTGTGGCCCCGGTCAGACGCCAAGCGCAGCGCAGTTGCAGGTGGTCCTGCAAATTGGTCCCGATACCCGGCACATCGCGCAGCACAGTCACCCCGTGGTTTTGCAACAGTGCCCCCGGCCCGATACCGGACAGCTGCAATATCTGCGGGCTGCCGATGGCCCCGGCGGACAGGATAACCTCGGCCTTGGCGCGGGCGGTGATGCGGCTGCCGCCCTTGTCGTATTCAACGCCAACTGCGCGCCCGTGCTCGATCAGAACCCGCCGCGTATGCGCCTGAGTTTCTACCTTTAGTCCCTGGCCAGTTGTGGTGCGGATAAACGCCTTGGCGGTGTTCATCCGCCAACCACCGCGTTGATTGACCCGGAAATACCCGACGCCTTCGTTGTCACCCGTATTGAAATCTGTGACCAGCGGCAGACCCCAATCCTGCGCTGCCTGCGCCCAGTGATCCAGCACATCCCAGTGCAGACGCTGGTTTTCCACCCGCCATTCGCCACCTGCGCCGTGCAAGTCTGACGGACCATCCACATAATCCTCGGACTTTTTGAAATAGGGCATCACATCGTCCCAACCCCAGCCGGTCAACCCGGTTTGGCGCCAACCATCGTAATCCTGCCGCCTGCCCGCGCAGATACAACATGCCGTTGATCGAACTGCACCCGCCCAGCACCTTGCCACGCGGATAAATCAGCGAGCGGCCATTCAGCCCCGGTTCTTCGGCGGTACGAAACATCCAGTCGGTGCGTGGATTGCCGATGCAGTACAGATAGCCGATCGGGATATGCACCCAGTGGTAATTATCGCGCCCCCCCGCCTCAAGCAGCAACACCTTGTGCCCGGCGTCGGTTAACCGTTTCGCCAATACGCAACCCGCGCTGCCTGCGCCGACGATGATGTAATCCCAGTCCATTTTGTCCCCACCTTGTTGCGGCCAGACTAGCGCGATATCCTCGCGGTGCAATCGCTGCCCGCTGACTTTGCCTGGGGCCTTGGGATAAAACCAAGATGGCACTGCGGCCTTCTTCAGCGCGCACCCTTGTCGGGTTCCGTCCCACGCCCCCTCCTCCCACGCCCCCCTTAAGAGCCGCAGATCAAGCCGCAAAAATACTGACGATTTTGTTGAAATCAGACAGGCAAGGCCGTCGTCTTGAACACCGTGCGTAAGGCAAAACTGCTTTGCATTTGCGCCACCCCGGGCAGGCGCGCCAGATGCTGGCGGTGGATGCGGGCAAAATCCTCGGTGTTTTCGGCCACCACTTTCAACAGGTAATCCGCTGTGCCGGCCATCAGGTGGCATTCCAGCACATCCGGAATGCGTGCCACCGCCTTTTCAAAGGCGTCCAGCAACTCGTCTGCCTGGCCTTGCAGGGTAATCTCAACAAAAACCGTGGTTGGCACACACATCTTGCGCGCGTCCAGCAGGGCGACATAATCGCGGATGTACCCGTCGGCCTCTAGCCGCTGCACCCGGCGATGGCAGGCAGAGGGTGACAGGTTTACCTTGTCGGACAAGTCGGCATTCGACATCCGGCCGCGAATCTGTAATGCTGCGAGAATCCGTCGATCTGTTGTATCCAGCGTCATTTGCGCACGACCTTTGCGTATTTTAGTAGTTTAGTCGAAGACTATTCGAATGATTGGACCAATTGCGAGGGAAAACAGCAAGAAACGCCACCTCCATCCGCCTATATTTTAGGCAACTCGTGAACAGGGAGCGCAACATGAAAATCGGATGCCCAAAAGAGATCAAACCGCAGGAATTCCGCGTCGGGATAACCCCAAACGCCGCCCATGAGGCGATCAGCCACGGCCACGAGGTTCTGATCGAGACGCAGGCCGGGGCGGGTTCGGGGTTTGACGATGCCGCCTATGCCGCGACCGGGGCCATCATAGTGGACACCGCCACAGAGGTGTTTGCCAATGCCGACATGATCGTCAAGGTCAAGGAACCGCAAGCGGGCGAGCGTAAGATGCTGCGCGAAGGTCAGTTGTTGTTTACCTATCTGCATCTGGCCCCCGATCCGGACCAGACCCGCGATTTGCTGGCCAGTGGCTGCACCGCGATTGCCTATGAAACCGTGACTGACTCCGCAGGTGGCCTGCCGCTGTTGGCGCCGATGTCCGAGGTCGCGGGCAAGCTGGCGCCGCAGGTTGGCGCGTGGACGCTGCAAAAGGCCAATGGCGGGCGCGGCGTGCTGATGGGCGGTGTGCCGGGGGTTGGCCCGGCGCAGGTTGTGGTGATTGGCGGCGGTGTTGTGGGTACCCACGCGGCGTGCGTCGCCGCCGGGATGGGCGCGCATGTCACCGTATTGGACCGGTCACTGCCCCGGATGCGCTATCTGGACGATGTGTTTGGCGGGGTGTTCCGCACCAGTTTCGCCTCGGCCGGAAATACCGCCGAACTGGTGGCCCTGGCGGATCTGATGGTTGGCGCTGTGCTGGTGCCGGGTGCCGCGACCCCCAAGCTGGTGACACGGGCGCAGCTGTCGACGATGAAGCCGGGCGCGGCGATTGTCGATGTGGCCATTGATCAGGGCGGCTGTTTTGAAACCTCGCATGCCACCACCCATCAGGATCCGATTTATGACGTGGATGGGATCATGCATTATTGCGTCGCCAACATGCCGGGGGCCGTCGCACGCACGTCGACCATTGCGCTGGGCAATGCGACCATGCCGTTCCTGCTGGCGCTGGCAGACAAGGGGTGGAAACAGGCCTGTCTGGACGACCCACACCTGATGGCCGGACTGAACGTGCACGCCGGAGAGCTGACGTATTATGCGGTTGGGAAGGCGCTGGGGATTGACGTGGTGTCGCCAAATATCATGGTCAAATCCTGACGTGAACGATCTGGCGAAAACGCCGGGCAGACCACCTGCCCGGCATGTATTGAAACAGCGCAATCAGCCCTGTTTGTGAATCTCGACAGAATGCGGATAGGGGATGGAAATCCCCTTGGCGTCAAACGCCTCTTTCACCGTCTTGGTCATATCGAATTTCAGATCCCAATAATCATCCGCCGCACACCACAAACGCACCCCGATATCGACCGAGCTGTCGCCCAGGTTGGTCACCTTTGCCCAGGGTTCCGGATCGTCCAGCACTCGGGTATCCGCAGTTGCCAGATCAAGAATGATCTTCATCGCGTCCCCGGCATTATCACCATAGTCAATCCCAAACAGGTAATCGACGCGGCGGGTGTCATGCGCTGAATAATTGGTGATGACAGCGCCCCAGGCCTGACCGTTGGGGACAATGATCTGCACATTGTCCGGTGTCACCAGTTCGGTCACAAACAGGTTCAGGTCCTTGACCGTGCCTTTCGTGCCCGCGATGTCCACGTATTGCCCCAGTTTATAAGGCCGGAACAGGATCAGCATGAACCCGGCGGCCAGGTCGCTAAGCGTGCCCTGCAATGCCAGCCCGATGGCCAGCGTCGCCGCCCCCATCATCGCCACAAGGCTTGTCGCCTCGATCCCGAAGATGCCAAGCACCGCAACCAGAACGATCAGCAAAACCACCCAGCGGGCGATGCTGGCCGCAAAATTCCCCAAAGTAGGGTCGATTTCCGGCCGCGCACTGATCCGGCGACGCAGAAACCCGGACACCATACCGGCCACGGTCCAGCCGATAATCAGCACGACCAGGGCTTTTACCCCATCCATCAGGAAGGGGCCAAAGCCACCCAACTGTTCAATCATTTCCTGCATCTGACTTTCCTATACTTTTTGTTTCGCACATCCCCGGGCGCCCTGCGGTCAGGACAGGCTGTATTAATCAGCTATAATAAAATACCCGCCTCCACGACCCGTGGAAACCGGTTTTGCATCTGATCCTTGGGCGAGCGAGGTTATTTTTGCAAAGCGCCCCGGATTTCCGTCAGCAGATCCGGCGCGGTCGGGTCGGCGGGCGCTTCTTCGACGCGGATTTCTCCTTTTTCGGCCACCTCTTTGGCTTTGTGGTTATTTTCACTCTGAGTTTGCCCTACACATAAGGTGCTGCAAAAATACACATAATCTTTCCTTGTTTCGGGTGGGAACACTTATAGCTTGAACGCACACATTGTCAGGAGACCCAATGACTGATCTTTCGCACTTCCCGATCACCCGCAAATGGCCTGCCACCAACCCGGACGTCATACAGCTGTATTCGTTCCCCACGCCAAACGGTGTGAAGGCGTCGATCATGCTGGAAGAAATCGGCCTGCCCTATGAGGCGCACAAAGTTACCCTGTCGGATGCCGATGTCAAAAGCCCGGAATTCCTGTCGCTGAACCCCAACAACAAGATCCCGGCCATCATTGATCCGCACGGACCGGATGGTGCGCCGATTGGCCTGTTCGAAAGCGGCGCGATCCTGATTTATCTGGCGGAAAAGTCCGGTAAATTGATGGGATCAAACCCGGTGGAAAAGGCAAAGATCATCCAGTGGCTGATGTTCCAGATGGGCGGGCTGGGGCCGATGTTGGGCCAGCTTGGGTTCTTCTTTAAATTCGCCGGGGCCGCCATCGAAGATCCGCGACCGCGCGACCGCTATATCAACGAATCCAAACGCCTGCTGGCGGTTCTGGAAAAGCAGCTTGAGGGGCAGGACTGGATTGCCGGGGACTATTCAATTGCCGATATCGCCATCGCGCCCTGGCTGCGGGCGATTGATTTTTACGAGGCCGGCGCCGTGTTGGACTGGGACAATCACCCCAACCTGGACGCCTATCTTGACCGGTTCCAGGAACGTCCAGCCGTACAAAAAGGCCTGGTGACCCCGCCACGCGACTAAGGTTGGGAATTGGAATACAACAAACCCGGCCCAATGCGGCCGGGTTTGTTATCCGCCCAGTTTGGCGTGCACTTCTTTCAG
>JGI24025J20009_10001480_pt1 | contig 17658 bp, 24 predicted proteins | sample Cruoilmetagenom3_FD_20009 | JGI IMG/M metagenome (IMG submission 20009) | reverse complement strand
ACCTCCACCAGTCCGGGGAACCTCTCTGCAGCCTTATGGGCCTGTGCCTCTGCGCGCTTGCAGTTGGCGCACGGTGGGATCGTACCAAAGACCTTGATCTGAACCATTCTTGGCCTCCTACGAGTTCCTGGGGCGGATTCGCGCCCTTCTCACCTTCAGCGCATCGGCCGAGGATGGGGTGCATCAGACTCATTGGCCCATTGCCACCACTGGTCACACCGCGCAGCCCCAGACTCCTCAACACTCGGGGTTCCGTGCCATGTCAATCGTCTGCCATGGCCGGACTATGCGCTTTGGGCCGCACGGATCCACTCCACGATCTCCTGCTTGCGCGGAATGCGGCTCGCAGACTTGACTTCCTCGTTGATCACCAATGCCGGCGTGCTCGTGACGTCGTAGGCCATGATTCCGTCCATGTCCTTGACCTTGGTGAACGCCGCCTCGACGCCCAACTCACCGGCCGCCTCACGGGCCAGCCTCTCCAACCGCTCGCACTTGGGGCATCCACCACCCAGAATCTTGATCTCCATAGGGAACCTCCTGTTGAATTGTGAATCAGCGTATGAACCAACCGAAGATCAGCCCCGAAAGGGTGCTGAAGATGGTCACCAGTACTACATACACTGCCGTCTTCTTGCGGCCGATCACGGTGTTGGTGACGAGAATGGACTGCAAGCTCAACTCCGGGTCGGCCAGCAGGTAGGCCAGCAGGACGCCTCGGTGCATGCCCAACGAGAGGAACGTCTGTGCGATGGGCACCTCGACCAGCGTGGGAAAGTACATAAAGACGCCGAACAGCACGCCGGCCAGGTTGGCCCACACCGTATTGCGTCCGGTGAGGGTCTCGATCCAGGTTGCGGGAATGAGCGCCCGCGCCATTCCGGCCAGGAAAACGCCCACCACGAGCAGCGGGATAATCTGTTTGACAAAGCGCCACATCTCCCACAGCCATTCCTGGATATCGTACGGCTCAAAGCGCCGGGCGGCCATCCACCACACGGCAGCGATGATTACGACCTCGGCGATCAACTTGCCGGTGATACCCACATTCAAACCTTGTTCGCCTGCCACGATCTTGAACGAAGCTGCGACCAGGGTCAGCGTGATCAATCCCAGAGCCACGTACGTCCAGGCGTTGAACCCCTCGTCCACCTTGTTCAACCCCAGCCAGGCGGCGACGGCTATCAGGATCAGCAGCCCGATCAAGAACACGCCGTGGATGCTCACGCCCTCAATGCCCAGGGCAAGGTTCGGCGGCACGACGCTGTCGAGCCAGGCCTGGAAAGAACCGGCCCACGAGCCAGGGAGCGTGAACGTGGCGTAGCTGCGAGTCAGCAACCCCACCTGCAACGTCCCGGCGATCAGCACGCCCAGCAGCAAGGCGAAGAAGACCCACGTGCGGCCGGGCACCTTGTCCTCCCGGGCGAAGGCGCCTCCACCGTTGGTGGCCGCATTATTAGCTTCGTCGTCTTGACGGAAGAACCAAGCCATCAGGAGGCCGATGCCGATGCCGAAGACGATGGAGAGCACGATACGGGCCAGGGCGATGTCCATGCCGATCTGCACACCGGTGAGGGAGATGGCCAGGATGTTGACCGCCGGCCCGACGAACAGGAAGGTGATAGCCGGACCCAGCCCAGCGCCCTTTCTGTGGATGCTGGCAAAGAGGGGCATGATGGTACAGGAGCAGACCGCCAGCACAAATCCACCCAACGCCGACGCCGGGTAGGAAATCCACTTGGGGGCGTCTCGGCCCAGGTACTTGGTGATGGCTTCCTTGGGGATGAGAGCGGACAGCGCTCCGGCGATGAAGAAGGCCGGCAGCAGGCACAGCAGCACGTGGGCCGCCAGATAAGCCGTCAGGCTTCCCAGGCCCGTCTGCAACAGTGTGGCGATGTACTCCAGGGCATTCATCGAACCCTTACCTCCGCTTCGGTGGTACATGCGGTCTGCTACGTACTTGCAGGCTTGAGAAAAGCCGCCCCCAGCGCAGCTCACTCTGCGTAGAGATCAGGATCGTCCAGTTCCCGTTTTCGGGTGGTGTTCCCCAATCGTGTTGGTGGGAGTGCTGCTCGCTTTTTCACCGCAGAGACCGCCGAATATGCGACGCGTCATATATGCATACTGATGCATAGTATACACAATAACCAGCCCTTGTCAAATCGCCACTCGCAGACTATAGTAGCCTGGCAGCGGAATCTACAACATAGCTCGATGGTCTGCACAGAGACTCAAGTTGCCACAGCCTCTGCAAGGTTCCTGTGTCATGCCGCGCAACTGCCTTCTCGGATTTGACAAGTCGGCGGTTGTGTATATACTATACCCCAGTAAGGTATGCTCGCGCTAAACGTCTGGGACAGTGTTGACAAATGGAGGGGCGGCATGGCTCAAATCGCATCCTCGGAAGTGAGAATAGACTTGCAGCATCGCCTGCGGCGCATTGAGGGGCAGGCGCGGGGCGTGCAGCGGATGATTGATGAGGGCCGGGACTGCAAGGCTGTCCTTCAGCAATTGGCGGCCATTCGGTCTGCCGCCAATCAGGCCAGCTTGGTTCTGGTACGATCCTACGCCACTCAGTGTCTGACCCAGCCGGGCGAGCAGTCGCTGACCGAACTGGTAGACGATCTGGTAGGTGTGCTGGCGAAGATCGTCTGACACGAAATCGTTGCCGGTGTCAGTAGGGAAGGGTGAGGGTTGCGGGGATGGAGAACCTGGGCACGGTTGTGATCTTCGTTGTTGTTTTCTTGCTCTGGCTGTTGCTTGCCCGCAAGGGGGGTGGCGGTTGAGGGCTAGATCGCGAGTGCTGATCCCGTGTGGATCAGAGAATTCTCGACATTATGCATGGGGGAATCATCATGGCTGCCAAGTCCGAGGTCAGTGTGAAGTGGACAGGGAGAAAGCAGTTCTTGGGTACCGACAGCACCAACCATTCGGTAGTCCTGTCGGCGTAGGACGCGGAGAACGGCACGGGCGTGAAGCCTGGCCTGTCTGGCGGGTGCCCAGTGGCTCCATAACCGCTGCGGGTGCCGCGGCGGATCGGAAACAATCATAAACAGGAGTGTAGATGTGAACGAGACTCGTATTAACCAGCCCATCCATGTCAGCGATGGGAACTTTGAGAAGACGGTGCTTGAGTCGCCGGTGCCGGTGGTGGTGGATTTCTGGGCTCCCTGGTGCGGGCCCTGCGTCATGGCGGCTCCAGTGCTCGAGAAGCTGGCCGAGCAATACGCTGGTCAGTTGATCGTGGCCAAGGTGAACGTCGACAATGATCAGCAGTACGCTGGTCGCTACGGCGTGCAAGGTATTCCCACCCTCCTCTTCATCAAGGACGGGGAGGTCGTGGATAGCGTTGTGGGCTTCAGGCCTGCGGACTTCCTCAAAGGGAAGGTGCACAAGCTGTTGGCAGCGGACAACGCGCAATAGCCCAAGTCCAAGGTGGTGGCCGACGCCGCTTCTGAAGAGACAGCCATGTTGAGCCAACTACTCCGTCTGTTGCGGAAAAACCTGTTGCTCATCCTCATTGTTGCTATCATAGGGGGGGCGTATCTGTTCCTGCGCACCCCCGAGAGCGACGTGGCCTCGCTTGCCGCGCTGGATGAGCAACTGGTTGCCGGGCGGCCGACGCTGCTGGAGTTCTTCTCCAATGGTTGAAGCGGTTGCCTGGCGGCTAAGCCTGTCGTGGACAGGTTGGAACGAGACTTGGCAGAGCGGGCGCAGGTGCTGCGGTTGAGCATCTTCAGTGAGGCCGGTCGGGCGGCAGCCGCTCGCTATGGCGTCTGGGCGGTGCCCACCTTTGTGGTCTTCGATGGACAGGGAAAGCCAGTGGCACACAGCACCGGATTGCCCGATGGGAAGAAGTTGCGGGCCTTGCTAGAGTCGCTGGCTGAGGGGACGAGTGGATGAGAGGGACGGACACCATCGTTTTAGCGCCTATTGGTCGCGTGGAGAGCGATTTCTCCGAGTCCTCTTCGGTGGAGGAGATGCGACAGCGCCCTTCGCGACTGGTGGTGCGGCCTGAATTCGCTGTCGGGCTGGAAGGACTGGCGGCAGGTGATCGGATCGTCGTCCTGTTCTACTTCCACCAGTCGGAAGGATATGCCCTCCGGCAGCATCCCCGAGGCGACATCAGCCGGCCGAAGCAGGGTGTTTTCACTCTCCGCAGCCCGCGCCGCCCCAACCGGATTGGCGTGACCATGGCGTACATCGAGGCCATAGAGGGGAACGTGCTACACGTCACCGGACTGGACGCCTTGGACGGCACGCCGCTGCTGGACATCAAGCCGTACGTGTCCTTCTTCGACGCGTCGGGGGAAGGTGAGGGGACCTGAAGAGCACTTTTCGTCTTCGGCCTACCCAATGCGGTGGTCATCTTGTGGGAAGGAGTGTAATTCCAATGCCTATCTACGAGTTTCGTTGTGAGGATTGCGGGCACGTCTTCGAGGAGCTGGTGCGCTTCGGCGATGATCCGGAGTTGAAATGCCCCGAATGCGGGAGCACGGATGCCCGCAAGGCAGTCTCCCTTTTCGGCTTCAGTGGTGTCAACACCGGCTCGTCAAGCTCGGCGAGTTCAGGGGCCGCCTGCGCGCCCTCGGGTTGACGGCCCCGCTGGTAGGAAGCCGTGTGCTTCCGCCCTGTTGAGGAATCCACACAGCCCGCCGCTGGCGCTCCCCCGTCGCCTGTTGCATAGTCTCCCACAGCAAGCGAGGAGCGAATAGCAAGACCCCTGGATGGCAAGATGCCATCCAGGGGTCTTCTCTGTTCTCGTTGGCGCTCAGGTGTTCCTAAGCCCAATACGGTTTAAGTGGCTTGCACCTCTTCCTCGGCCTCGGCAGGCACGACTTCCACTGGCGAGGTGGCTTCTAGCTCTTCCTCGGCCTCGGCAGGCACGGCATCCGCTGGCGAGGTGGCTTGCACCTCTTCCTCGGTCTCGGCAGGCACGGCATCCGCTGGCGAGGTGGCTTCCTCTTCCTCGGTCTCCTCCATGATCCTTGACACCGCTACGGCCTGGGGGCCTTTGGGTGTGTCCTCTATCTGGAAGCGGACCCGCTCGTTCTCGTAGAGATTGCGATAGCCATCTCCCTCAATCACCGAGAAGTGGACGAAGACGTCCTCAGACCCATCGTCGGGCTGGATGAAGCCGTATCCCCTCACCCGGCTGAACCATTTCACAATCCCCGTATTCTGTTCCATCGGTTCTGTCCTCCTTGCTGAAAAAGGTGTTTCTTTGGACACGCTTTGCCCTGTCGTCGAGGATACCACGGCAAAAAAGAAGGCCGCCGGGCCCGACATCCATGCTCCGGCGGCAAATCCGCATATGCGATCACCTCGGACGAACTGCCGTGTCCTTCACAATCCATCATACCACGAGTCCGACAATGTGTCAAATCTCCCGTGACCCCACGCGGCCGCTACAAGAAGGGTGCTGGCCACCAGCCGAGCACGTGAATGAGCAGCCAGGCGAGGGCAGCCACAGCGGCAGGCACAGTGATGTTGTCCACATCGGTGGCCGAGTAGCCTTCGACCAGCGTTCCCGCTAGGCACAGAAGCGCCAGCGGCCCCAGCGTGCGGACCAGGTCAAGCTGGAAGTGTCCCCGATGTCTTGCAACAGCGCGTTGGTGAAGAAGGGGCTGAGCCACATGCTTACAGCACCGCCTGTTCCAGCTTTGCCAGGATGCCCCTTGCTTCCTCGACCAGCGCTGGGGCGAGGTCGAAGGCGGCCTCCCCGCGCAGGTCAGCTTCGATAGCCTCCGGCGACTGGGAGAGAAAGCCGAGGACCGGCAAGTCGGGGCTGTGCGCTTCGATGAACTGGCGGTCGCTGTCCTTGCGCACCTTGTTGCCCACCAGGTACAGCCGGGGCACGTTGATCTCACGGGCTAGATCACGGATCCTGCGGGCAGTGTCCAGGCTGCGCTTCCCCGGCTCGACGACGATGACGAGAGCATCCACCGCGCGAGCTGTGCCGCGGCCCAAGTGCTCGATCCCCGCTTCCATGTCCAGAATGACGACGTCCCGCCGGCCCAGCAGGAGGTGGGTGACCAGTGCCCGCAGGAGAGCGCTCTCGGGACACATGCAGCCACCGCCGCCCTTTTTAACCGTGCCCAGTTGCAGCAGTCGCACGCCGCGATGTTCGGCGCTGAAGCGCTCGGGGATGTCATCCACCCGCGGGTTGAGCCGGAACCAGCCTCCACCTTGCCCTGGCTTCGCGCCGGTGCGCTCGTAGATCAAATCCTCCATCTCGGCGATAGGCGCGATGCTTTCCTCCAGATCCGGGGGAAAGCCCAGCGCTGTCGCCAGGTTGCCTGCTGGATCGGCGTCGATGACCAGCACCTGCCGCTCTCTCTGGGCATAGAGTTGAGCCAAGAGGCTGGCCAACGTCGTTTTGCCCACGCCCCCTTTGCCGGTGATCGCGATTTTCATTCCAACCTCCTGTGTCTCCGCAAAGTGCAGTGNATCTCTTGGGTGCGTTGCACCCNGGTCTTNCACAGNTCGACGGTGCAGACCAGGCCGGGCACGTCGCTGGCGAAAACATCAGCCCTCTTCAAAGCGAAATCCGGGCACCGTGGGATCGTCTACCAGGTCGAAGTGCCCGTCCAGGTCGCCGTAGCGGACGTTAGGGCTGCTCAGGGCGAAGCCCAGCCCAGCGGCGATGAGCAGCGCCGGCTCATTGATACAGCCCACCATCGTCGCCAGGCCTGCGGCGCGGGCGATGGCGTCAACCTGACGGGCACAGCGCAATCCTCCGCAAGTGGCCAGCTTGGCGCTCAGCCCGTGAGCGGCGCGGCAGGCGGCAATCTCCAACGCGGAGGCCGTCCCTAGCACGCTCTCGTCGGCCAGGATGGGCACAGGGCTGCGCTCGGTGACTTGTCGCAGGGCGTCGAGGTCGGCGGCTTGGGAATGACCTCAATGTGCGTGATCTGCATGGTTCACCCCGCGTCCGTGTGATCTGCCCGCTGCGCCGTGTCGCGGGCGAAACGGGCGCGCTGGTCAGGCACCCGATAGCAGGCGAGGAATTCTTCCTTGAACTGCATAAACCTGCCATCAGCAATGGTCGCCCGGACTTGCTCCATGAACCGCAGCATGAAGTGCAGGTTGTGCAGCGTGGCCAGCCGCAGGCCGAGGATCTCCTGGGCCTTGAAGAGGTGGCGAAGATAGGCGCGGGAGAAGTGCTGGCAGGTGTAGCAGGCGCAATCGGGTTCGACGGGCGAGGGATCGTCGGCGTATCGGGCGTTGCGGATGTTCATGCGGCCTTCGCTCGTCAGCAGGGCGCCGTTGCGGGCCACCCGCGTGGGGAGCACACAGTCGAAGATGTCCACGCCGCGGGCGACGCTCTCCAGGACGTCCTCCGGCGTGCCCACCCCCATCAGGTAGCGAGGGCGATCGGCCGGCAGTTCCGGCGTCGTGGCTTCCAGCGTGGTGTACATCTGCTCCTTGGTCTCGCCCACGCTCAGGCCGCCGATGGCGTAGCCGGGGAAGTCGAGAGCGCTGAGGAAGCGGGCGCTCTCCTGCCGCAGGTCGGGGAAGACGCCGCCTTGCAGGATGCCAAAGAGAGCTTGATCGTCCCGCTGCTGCGCCGCACGACAGCGTTCAGCCCAAAGGTGCGTGCGGCGAAGCGCTTGACCCAGATAGTCGCGATCCAGCGGGACGGCGCATTCGTCCAGGCACATGATGATGTCTGCTCCCAGATTCTCCTGAGTCTCGATGACCAGTTCCGGCGTGAAGCGCTGCTCCGAGCCGTCAATGTGCGAGCGGAAGGTGACGCCGTCGTCGTCCACGTGGCGCATGTGGGCCAGGCTGAAGACCTGGAAGCCGCCGGAATCGGTGAGGATGGGGTGCTCCCAGCCCATGAAGCAGTGCAGCCCGCCCAGCCGGGCGATGCGCTCCGCGCCCGGGCGCAGGTAGAGGTGATAAGCATTGGCGAGGATGAGGTCGGCTCCCAGTGTTTCCAGTTCGTGAGGCGCTAGCGTTTTAACCGTGGCCTGCGTGCCCACAGGGGCGAAGACAGGCGTGGGAATGATGCCGTGAGGCGTGTGGAACCAACCGCAGCGGGCCGCGCTGTGAGGATCATTGGCCGTGATGTCAAAGGCAAAGTTGAAGCTCACGCCTTCACCTCATGCACTCGTTGCCTCATCACCTCATTGCCTCGTGCTCGTCGCCTCATCACCTCACTGCCTCAATCAGCCGCTCGATCTCCGCTTCGGTGTTGTAGAAGTGCGGAGAGACGCGGATGTATGGCCCACGGGCGGAGACGATGATGCCGGCCGCCTTCAGCCGCTCGGTGAGGGTTTCAGGGTCCTCTTTGGGAACGAAGGAGATGATGCCCGAGCGCTCCCCTCGGCAGGCGTGGGGTGTGATGATGTCGTAACCGTCAGCCTTCAAGCGTGCCAGCAGGTAGTCGGTCAGTGCAAGGATGCGCGCCTCGATGCGCTCGATGCCCGCGTCGAGCAGCAACTGCAGGCTGGCTCCCATACCGGTGACCCCCAGGTAGTTGAGCGATCCCACCTCGAAGCGACGGGCGTTAGGGAACCAGCCGGAGTCGTAGCGGAAGAACTCCTCGTGTTCGACCACGCCTCGCCAGCCCCCCATGGCCAGATCGAGTTCAGGCAGCCGCTGACGGCGGCAATACAGGAAACCAATGCCGATGGGGCCCAGTAGCCACTTTGGCGCCTGTGCAGCCAGGAAATCCACACCGCACTCGTTCACGTCCAGTGGCAGCGCGCCCAGGCCCTGGATGCCGTCCACGCACAGCAGCGCCCCGTTCTGNCGGCAGAGTCCGCTGACGGCTGCCAGGTCGTTGCGGTAGCCGGTGAAGAACTCCACGAAACTCAGGGCCACCATCCGCGTGCGATCATCCATTTGTTCAGCGATAGCTTCCAGGGGAATGCGGCCTTGCCGCTCCTGGGCGAAGCGCACCTCGACTCCTTTGCGGCGCAGGTTGAGCCAGGGGTAGACATTGGCCGGGAACTCCGTTTCAGCGCAGACCACGTTGTCACCGGCCTGCCAGTCGAGGCCCGCGGCCACGATGTTCAGTCCGTGAGATGTGCTGCCCACGAAAGCGATCTCCTCGACCGTGGCATGAATCAGACGCGCCACCAACCCGCGCACCTTGGCCACGCGCTCGTCCCACGACTCCAGGCCAGCCTCTTCTCGCCCTTCTCGCTGGGCGATGAACGAGATCATGGCCTCCACAGCGGGAGTGGGCAGCGGCCCGGTCGAAGCGTGGTTGAGATAGACATAGCGCTGCGTCACTGGAAAGAGGTGTCGGAGATCCTTCAGAGTATCCATTGGCAGGTTCGTTCTTTCTGGAGATAGGTCACGTTCAGCAGGCCGGTTGAAGAACGCTCGCTGTGATCTCATAAGCCATTCCGAGCGTTGGGTGGTGATTGGCGGGGACTAGACCAACTCAGGTTGCAATAGCCCGTAGTCGCCGTCCTTTCGCCGATACAGCACGTTGATACCGTCCTCTTCGGTGTTGAAGAAGATGAAGAAGTCGTGGCCCAGCAGTTCCATCTGCTCGACGGCTTCGTCAGGAGTCATGGGGAGCATGGAGAACCGCTTAGTGCGCACAATGCGAGGCTCTGCCTCTTCCTCCGCCACTTCGATAGGCTCCGGTTCCCTCGGCGCTTTGCGCTCCCAGCGCTTGCCCTTGTAGCGATCAATTTGGCGCTGCATCTTGTCCAGCGCGGCGTTTACTGCTGCGAACATATCGGCTGACCGTTCTTCGCTCCGCAGGATGATCCCTCCGCGACGCAGCGTCAACTGAGCTCGCTGGCGCTGGTTGGCGTTCCTGGTGTTTTCCACCGACAACTCGATCCGTGCTTCCTCGATCCCGGGCAGGTAGCGATCCAGACGGTTGATCTTCCTTTCCACAAACTCGTAGAGCCAATCGCTGACTTCCAGATTCTTTCCTGTGATGGTCAGTTCCATGAGTGTAGCTCCTTTCGACAGGATTGTGAATGGTGCACGAGTAGGTCGTTGACTGTCTTGCCAATGAACGTCTATTGTAGCCACTTCAGGCCAGGTGTCAACTCGTTGGCGGTGGCGTTGCGTCGTCGAGCCGACGGGCTCGCGCTACGGTAAGCGCCCAAACGGCTGCTGCTTGGCCATCTTGTCGCAGGGCAGTCGCACAAGCCTCCAGGGTGGCCCCGGTGGTGCACACGTCGTCAATCAGCACAACGCGGCGGCCGCGCATGGCTGCGTCGGGGCAGTGAAAGGCGCCAGCTACGTTCTGTCGACGCTCGCGGGCGCTGAGGCCCACCTGTGGCAGAGTCTGTCGCTCCCGCTGTACTGCTTCCTCAATGACGGGCATGTCGAGCAACTGTCCCAATTCTCGAGCCAGCAACGCGGCCTGGTTATAGCCCCGTTCCCGCAGCCGCCGCTCGTGCAGGGGGACGGGCAGCAGAACATCGCCAGGGAGCGGGAGGCGATGCCAGCAATCTCGCAATAGCAAAGCCAGCGGTGCGGCCAGCTCTCGTGCATTGTTGTACTTGAAGTGGTGAACGGCGGAGCGCAGTGGTTCTTCGAACATGGCGGCGGAGCGGATGCCATCCAGGGCAGAGGGCATACGACGGCAAAGTGAGCAGATGCCGCCGGAGGGAGTGGGACGCCCGCAGCGCTCGCACATGGGCGGCAGCAGTGGCTCAACTTGAGCCAGACAGGATGCACAGAACAGGGAGCCGAAACGGCCACAGGCCACGCAGCGCGGGGGAAAGAGCAGATCGAGGGCTCCTTGTGCCAGCGCTGCCAGTTGGCTTCGCACCCCCGTAATCAGTGAACGGAGGGACATGGGAGGGGAGACGGAGAGTGAGAGTCGCTGCTTCACTTACTGGCCGGAAAGCAAACGCAGGGCCTTGTCCCACAACTCGATGACAAAGACACGAATGTCGTCGCCCATGATGAGCAGTATGGCCAGGACGACGATGGCAATCAACACTATGATGAGGGCGTATTCAAGGAAGCTCTGCCCTTTGTCGTCGCTGTTCGAGAACAGGAACGTCATTAATCATTCTCCTGAACAAGAAGCTCTCGCTGGGCAGTGCTGCTATCCTGGCGGTTTGGTACTTCCGCAGCGCTGCTTTGTACAAGTATACCATGATTCGTGCCCAGGCGCAATTCGCACGTAGGCAGTTTCGGGGACGGAATCATTCATTCCGCTGCTCAATCAGCGGGATCGCGTCGGGGCCTGGACTACTGCATGGAGCCATTGGTTCAGACTGGTCGCTGTTAGTCATTGCGCCGCTGCACCGAGACTTTGGAAGAAGCAGATCTCAGCGTGCAACGGTCACCGGCATGGTGTTGCCGCAGGCCTGCTGATGTGGTATAATGACTGTTGAGTGCATATAGACGTCTGCCGTCCAGACAATGGACATAATCACATGGCAGCATCATCTCAAACGAGGAGGTTTGGCATGGACCTGCAGCTCAGCGACGAACAGCGGATGATCCGCGACATGGCGCGAGACTTCGCCCAAAACGAGATCTCTCCTATCGCGGCCCACCATGACGAGACCGGCGAGTTCCCGCATGAGACCATCATGAGGATGGGGGAACAGGGCTTCATGGGCATTGAGGTGCCTGAGGAGTACGGCGGCGTGGGAATGGATACCATAGCCTACGTACTGGCCCTGGAGGAGATCTCCAAGGCAGATGCGGCTCATGCTGTCATCATGTCCGTCTGCAATTCTCTCTACTGCTACGGTATTCTCCGCTACGGGACCGAAGAGCAGAAGCGGCAATACCTCCAACCGGTCGCCAGCGGAGAGGCCATCGGATCCTACGCTCTCACCGAGCCCCAGTCCGGATCCGATGCCGGGAACATGCGGGTGGCTGCACCTCTCTCACTCGATGGCTCCCACTATATCATCAACGGCACCAAGTCCTGGATCACCAGTGGCCCCGTGGCGAAGTACATCGTTGCCTTCGCCCAGACCGATCCCGAGGCCAAGCCCCGCCATCGGGGCGTCAGTGCCTTAATTGTCGATACAGAGGAGCCGGGCTTTGAACTGGGCAAGACCGAACCCAAGCTGGGCATCCGCGCCTCGGCTACCTGCGAGATCCACTTCGAGGACTACAAATGCCCCGTAGAGGCTCGTCTGGGGAAGGAAGGTGAGGGCTTCAAGATCTCCCTGGCTGTACTGGACGCGGGTCGCATTGGCATTGCTGCCCAGGCGCTGGGTATTGCTGAGGCAGCTTACGAGGCCTCCGTGCAGTATGCGCGAGACCGTCAAGCCTTTGGTCAAAAGATTGGCCACTTCCAGATGATCCAGCAGAAGCTGGCCGACATGAAGTGCCGCATCGAGGCCAGTCGGCTGCTGATGTACCAGGCGGCGCTGGCCAAAGAGGCGTGGAAGAAGACGGAGCGTCGCTATACCCTGGAGTCCTCAATCGCCAAACTGTACGCCTCAGAGACGGCCATGTGGGTGACCACCCAGGCGATCCAGATCCACGGCGGGATGGGCTACAGTAAGGAGCTGCCCGTTGAGCGCTACTTCCGCGACGCCAAGGTGACGGAGATCTACGAGGGGACCAGCGAGATCCAGCGCATGGTGATCGCCCGGCTGGAGACGGGGCTGAGGTGAGAGTGGTGGACCGGATGGTGTCACTACTCTTACGTCCCAACGACGACACCGCCATCTACCCGCAAGACAGCACCAGAGATGAATGATGCCTCGTCCGATGCCAGGAAGAGGTAGGCACCGGCCACGTCGCCAGGCTGTCCTATGCGGCCCAGCGGCACACGCTCTATCATCTGTTGCAAGACGTTCTCCGGCATCTGGCGGAGCATGTCCGTTAGAATGAAGCCCGGGGCAACGGTGTTGACGCGGATATTGTAGCGGCCTAGCTCGCGGGCCCACACTTTGGTCATGCCAATCACGCCGGCCTTGGTTGCCACATAGTTTGTCTGACCAAAGTTGCCGTCAAGCCCAACGACTGAGGTAGCGTTGAGAATCACGCCGCTGCCTTGCCTGATCATGTAGGGAGCGACGGCCTGGGTGCAGTTAAACACGCCCTTGAGATTGACCGCCACAACCAGATCGAACTCCTCCTCGGGCATCTGCTTGACCAGCTCGCCGTGCTTGACCTTGACCAGCATGTTGTCCCGCAAGACGCCGGCGTTGTTGACCAGCACGTCGATCCGGCCGTAGCGAGCAAACACATCGTCCACCCACTCCTGCACTGCTCGGCGGTCGGTAACGTCCACCCGGTAGAAGGCGGCATCGGGCCCTAGTTGGTCAACCGTGCGTTGGCCCGCTTCCTCGCTGACATCACAGATGACGACCTTTGCTCCCTCCTCGGCGAAGCGAAGGGCGGTAGCCTGACCGATTCCGGCCGCTCCGCCGGTGATGAGGACTACTTTGCCTTCTATACGCATAACCCAATCTCCCTTCTCTACCCTTTCTCCCTGCCTCAGCCGTCCAGGTCTTCCACGGCGAACGATCTCCTGTGCTTGGCCTCCTCAAGTGGTGAGAGGGCAGTTCCGCCTGTTCGTGTGCGGATGGAGCGAAGCGACGTCAATAGCCGTTGCATTATACCACGTTCCGGCCACAGAGCCAAAAGGAGAGCGGAGGGCGAGGTCTGGCCCTGATGCGAGAGAGTTGACCAACGCCGCCCTGGATTCCGTGACCAGGATTTCCGAGCACAAGGTCCGCGCTGTGCAGGTGAAACGGGTCGGATAGGACAGGCCACCAGAACAGGTGGGACGCATCTTGCTGGTGCTTTTGGAGTTGATGCCGAGTTGAGATACAATGTGGGCACGAGGTGAAGATCATGCAGCGCTACACCATCCAGACAATGATATACCCAGGCGATGAGGGAGGACACGTAGCTGAGTGCCTGGACTTGGCTGTGGTCACTCAGGGAAAAACGCTGCATGAGACCGCACAGAACCTGCGAAAGGCCATAACATTTCACCTGGAGGGGGAGGACTTGGCGAAGGTGGCGTTCTGACGCACATGAGAACATGAGATGACTCTACCGAAGAAACTGCCAGACTTGCCACAGAGGCACAGAGGTTTTAAGGGTGTCTTTCAAGCTCGACTTTAGCCATTCTTACGTTATTGTCGACTTTTCGTTCGGTTGGACACCATCTAGGTACTACATGTTGTGGTTTCTTTTGAGGAACTACTACATGTAGTCGCTCCAGAAAAATCGCCAAACTGGAGTCAAGGAATCTATGCCTTTTGCGTTTGCTGCTGAACAATTTTGAGTTCCACCTTGGTTTTTCCTCTGTGTACTCCGTGTCTCTGTGGCTGAATGACCTTTTTTCAGGGGAGTCATGAGATGATAATGGAAAACTATGTTCTTGTTGATGTTGAAAAGATGATTCCATACCTGGCACGACAGCTGGACATCGTGTGCGCGTACATCTTCGGTTCTGTGGTAAAGGAAACGGCCGGACCGCGCAGCGATGTAGATGTGGCGGTACTGCTACGCGATGGCCTGAGCCGAGAGGAGATGTTCGAGCAGCGCCTGCAACTGCTGGTGGATCTGGACGGCTTTTCCACTCGGAAAGTGGACGTCGTCATACTCAACACTGCTCCTCTCTTGCTGCAACAACAAGCGCTTAAGCATGGCCGGCTGATCTACGAACGGGACCCGCTTGCCCGCATCCGCTTCGAGGTGCGGACGCGCAAGCTCTACTTTGATCTGCGTCCGCTGCGAGATTTCTATCGGCAAGCGCTTTTTCGAGAGATCAAGGAGGTAGGACTCGGTGCCTAGCGACAATGCCCTCATCATCGAAGAACGTCTCAAGCTGCTCCGAGAGTACGTGCGCGACCTGAGAGCGGAACAAGATATCACATTCGATCAGTACCGAGAAGACAAGAAGCTTCGCCGCTTCGTGGAACGTACCCTCCAGATAGCTATCGAAGCCTGTCTCGACATCGGCAACCACGTCATTGCCGGTGAACGCTTCCGCTACCCAGAAGACAATGCGGACATCTTCCGGGTCTTGCATGAAGAAGGGATCATCTCCGACGATTTGCTGACCCAACTGGTCAAGATGGCCGGCTTCCGCAACATCGTGGTGCACGACTACGCCAAGATTGATGACGCTGCCGTCTATGGAGCGTTCAAGAAACGGCTGGAAGACTTCGAGGAGTTCGCACTGGCTATCGTGACCTGTTTGGAGAAAGATACGGCCTGAGCAAGGATACCACGCTTGTGTGGGAAGGAAGGCAACAAAAGTGTGGCACTGTGAGATCTGCAACAGATGCACCTACGGCATATCTCTGCCCTGTGAGCATTGCGGCAATGATGAAGGTCTCGAAGAATTCGGAAGGTGGTTTCCCTAGCGGACAACTTGAAACAGAAGGGCCGTGCAGGGAGGAGCGAAAGGGTGCTTTCCCCGCAGCCGCCCGGCGGGTGATGTGCGAACCGTTGGAGCGCATTCCTTCATGAAACAAGAAGCGGGAAAGGAAACAACGTGGCTCACCAGCATACGCAGAAAAAGGCACAACAACAAGGGGACGATCTTACCGGTGAGCATGCAGTTGGCGATGCCGGACAGATGGTGCTGGCCTGCCTATTTCCGGCGATGTGGATAGCAGACACATTCTTTTTCAAGTACACAACTTTCCTCAACCACTACGTGCCACTTGCCGTCAGGATACCTTCTGGAGTCGTTCTGTTGGTTCTATCGGCCTACCTGGCGAGAACGGGCTTGTCTATCGTCTTCGGCGAGCAGAGGGACAAGCCTGGCGTGATCACAGAGAGCGTGTTCAGTGTCGTTCGGCATCCGGTATACCTGAGCGAGATTCTGCTCTATCTTGGTCTTCTGATGCTGAGTGTATCGCTGGCTGCTGCAGTGGTGTGGATTATGGCGGTCGGGTTCTTGCACTACATCTCGCGCTACGAAGAAAGGCTGCTGCTTGCGCGCTTTGGCGAGGAGTATGAGCAGTACATGAAGGAAGTGCCAATGTGGATCCCGCGGTTTCGGAAGAGATGACACTAGACGCTCGGTGGATTGTCATACTCACTCTCTGTGGACTCCTGACAGCTTGCCAATCCGAGACCAGGCAAGCTACACCTGCTCTGCCCCGGGAAGCGACGCCTGAGAAGACTGCTGGTCAGCCAGTGCTTGCCTGGGAGAGTCACCTGGCCGAGGGATGCCAGACGCTGATCGTCGACGCTCAAGGTCAAGCAAGCTTTGGACCCTGCTCTGGTCCCCGCTCGGTGGCACCCATTCTGTCTAGAGTTGAGAGATCACGTGACCTGCAGTACTTCTTGGATCGCTATCAGCCCTTCGAAGCAGATACTCCTGCCGGGCGGATCAGCTTTGCAGGGCGCGGAACCCACGTCGCTACACTATCTGAGAAGCAGGCGTTGGTCGAGTGGTCGTCCCTCGTGCACCAAGAACTGCAGTTTGGGCGCAGTGGAGCTTCCTGGGGATTGGCCGTTGCCCTCAATCAAGAGGGTTCCAATCCTTGCAGCAGGATTCAAATCGAGGTGTATGGTAAGGTCTTTGCCAATGATTGCGGTACGGGCATTCAGCCCTACCCAACTGTGTGGCTAACCACGGAGCAGCTTGACCGTCTTCACGCCTGGATGGGCAGCTTTCAGAACTTCGAGATGAACTGGAAGGAAGGTGACCTGCCTATGCGTCTTGTCTTTAGTGGACGGGGCAACCAGGCTACAACAGAAGCTGACCAACGCGAGATTCTTGCTTGGATCAACGAGCTTCACAAGTCGATTGCGCGATAGGGGTGAGAGGTTCAGTAGCAACACCTCCCCCGTGCTCTATCTATACCGTGCCGGAACAAAGGAACTCGGTCGGCTATGAGCGCCTGTGGGACGCGGGCAGAACTGGTGGATTGAGCAGTTGAGACCGCAAGACAGGCCAAGGCGGCAGAGAAAAGACCGTGCGACGCTACACTATTCAGGCAATGGCATACGCAGGCGATGAGGGAGGGTGCGTAGCTGAGTGCCTGGGCCTGGCTGTGGTCACTCAGGGGAAAACGCCGGACGAGACGGTACAGAACCGGCGAGACGCAGTATTGCTTCACCTGGAGGGGGAGGACTTGGCGAAGGTAGGGTGCTGAGGCATAAGGGAGACAACATGAAGAATGGAGGTGAGATCATGGCCGAACCGCAGGTTGCTACAGCACAGATGGCGACGATGTTCGACTTGGACGAGTTGAAAGAGATAATCCGCAGCGTGGTACGGGAGGAGATCGCCGCAGCGCTGGAAACGTGGGCTGGCTACTTTGAGCCGACGATCATCGAGCCAGGGTCGCCTATCCACGAGGATCTGGTCGAGCTTCTCCGGCTGAAAGAGGAGGGCAAGCTCAAACTGCTAAGCTACGAGGAAGTCTTTGGAGACGAGGATGAGCTATCAAGTTGAGCTTACCCCTCTCTTCAGGAGGCACTTGAGGCGCTATCGGAGTATGCGAAAGCAGATTCAGCGTCATGTGAATCAGGTGCTGGACGATCCGTACCGAAACACGGAGCGATTAGGCCAGATACCTGGCGGGCTGGATTTGCGTGGTTGCCGCAGCATACGCGCGACCCGCAATGTTCGCATCATTTTCGTCGTTTGCGATGAGTGCCGCCGGGTGCCTGAGTGTCAGTTCTGTTTCTGCGAAGGATTGCCGGACAAGGCTGTGGTCTTCCTCACTGTCGGCCCGCACGAGCGGGCCTACGCCATGCGAGAGGAACCACTAG
>JGI24025J20009_10001478_pt1 | contig 17663 bp, 7 predicted proteins | sample Cruoilmetagenom3_FD_20009 | JGI IMG/M metagenome (IMG submission 20009) | reverse complement strand
GGGAATCGAAACCGTCCCTTGGGCAGTAAGCAAGCTGTCAGAAGAGTACTTGTAGATTGTTGAACTCATGAAATAGTTGCAGTAGATATTGTCGTCATCGGTGTTATATGCTACACCGTAAAGTCCCCACGCGGTCGGCATACCAGGACAGGTCTTAGGACCCCAGATAACCTCGCCGGGTGGATGCGGTGGCTGGCCGACTGTGAGATTGAATGTATAAGTCCACTCGTGCTCCCAATTGTCTGAATGCAAGCGCAGGGTGCAAGGTACCAGAGTGCCAGGTGGGATTGTGCTGTGGGCCGATGCCGCAAAACGGTCAGAATTATTGGTCCGGGTCGAGCCGGCCGGAATCGCGCCGTAATTGGAAATGGAATCGGTGATTGTAAACAAAGCATGACCCGATTTCAGTTTGGCCGTGACATTCTCGGCCTCGGCGATGCCAGTATTCTGCAAAGTAACGATAATCGTGCCGTTCTCACCCGGGTCAAACCGGCCATTGCCATTGCCGCCCGGCGGTGAGTCAATTACGGTATTGCTGACATAAACTAGGCCCGGCGCACCGACATGGAAAGTGACATAAGATACCCAGGTAGAATCAAGATTATCACGGCATACCAGCGAGCACGGAATCGGATAGTTGTTGGGCAGGCCATTGGCTGTCTGCATTCCGAAACCGGTGGCATTGTAAGCGCTGTCACGGCCGGCAATGTCACCGAAAGTCTTGATTGAATCGGTGATAGTAACACCGGTAGTATGGGTGATGAGCCGGCCGGTTACGCTGCGCGCGGTTGAGTCGCCGTAATTCTTGACCCAGGTAGGAATCCGGAAAGTTTCGCCCGGGTTGATAATACTGTCGCCATTACCACCGGGCGGCGGGTCGCTGATGAAATGACGCAAGTAGCAGACAAACCTGCCAGCAGCCATGACCGGAATCGAATCAAGGTAAGGCAGATTGTTGGCACTGGTAACGGTGAGATGCATCTGTCCGGGTGTCAAAGGCGACATCAGCAGTATTACCTGGCCCGATGCATCGGTCCAGCCCCGGCCAAAGGTTTCATCACCTTTGAGCAGGCAGACCATTGCCGATTCTACCGGGGCATAGTTGCCATCGGTCACAGTAATCGGGACCGGGATATTGGAACCGACATTGATAGCACCGGGCTTGGTCACCGAAGCGACAAACGGGTCTCCGGTCCAGATTGGGACCGCGGGTGCGCCGAACAGGTTGCGCTCGAATGCTTCCATCCGGAACTTGGCCGAATCCTCAAGGAAGCAGTGCCAGTAGTCCTTGCCATAGGAAAGCGCTTCTCCCTGGGTGACATGGCGCCGGGTCCTGAACCCGACGATGCCGTAAGCAATTGAGAAGTTGTAATGCTCGGCACACCACATCCAGCCGGACGAGTAGTTCATATAAACACCGATGAAACCGGCCGGTGCATGGAATGCCATGTTTTCGGCGATGCAGTCGCCATTGGTCGTGCCGCCGCTCCATTCACCGGTATGGCAGCACACTGCAGTGAGGACATTCAGCCGGTTGGTGTTAGTCAGCCCGTTCATCATCGAGCTGTTCACGCTGCCGCCAAGACTGTAGCTATCCGGGTTACCGTGGGCGATGACCCCGGTAATCGAGTAGCCGGATTCAAGCGAGTCGCAGTATTTGCTTGGGCTCGGAGTGACCATGCCGCCGGAGCCATACATCTTCAAATCGAACCAGGGCGGAGTCGGGGTCGCATTGGCAATTGAATCCTCGTAATGATTAAAGCCGGAGCCGGCCCCGTTCGGAAGCAGGCTTTTGGTTGCCCAGGCAACACTGGTATCCGGGGTGAATTCGTAACGGAACAGCTTGGCAAGATATTTAGAAAGCTCGGTAAACCCATTCAGGGTTATCATCCCCACATGGACATCGGCATAGCCGTCAACCGAGTCGGCAATTTCGCCGAATACATTATTGTGGTTTGCATCCCAGTCACGGTCCAAATCCGAGAAGTACATATCAGAAAATACATTGGTGCTTTTGGCACGGGCAACACGGTACTGCTTGGACGGATGGTCGTCACGGGCAATGAACACAAAGATTGTGCCCCAGGTAGTATCCGCATCCTTGATGAATTCCCGCATCTTTTCCGCGGTGTCGCGACCAGGATAGGTCGAGCAGATAGACTCAAGCATCACGATTTTCGAGCGCCAGCCCTGACGGGTGCGCCAGTCGCGTAAGCCGACCAGGGAATCGGCCCAGTGTTCTCTCGTGATGATAATATGCTCGAAATCACCGGCAGGCAGAAAAAGAGAACCGAAACTGCGGGTTCTCTTCGGCGGGGCAAACCGGGCAACATCCTGTGAATTCAGAACAAGATGCTTTACCTGGTCGCCATGAATCACAATCTGGGTTTCGGTATAACGGGCAACATGGTGCTTGTGCATAGCATAGTTGACTTTCACGGTGATGCGTTTGACCAGTGAGAGCTTCTTTTGTACCGGATTGTACCGGACCGGATAGACCAGAAAGCTGGCTAGACGGTAACCGGACTTATTGCCGGTATGAACCAGCCGGCTGGCCTCTTTCGGAAATACCGCATCAGCCGAGTAGTATTTCGGGTCGGGCTGGACAAAAGGCTCCTCGGGCGGGTTCTCCATCCATGGAATCGGATGCTGAACCGGTATGACATCATATGTGCCGGGGACCGGTTCTTCCTCGATTGCGGTTATCTCGAAACCGGTTACCTCGGCGGTCGGCGGTATGACCACCTGATAAGGCATAGCCGGCAAGTCGGGCACGCCCAGGGGCTCGGCATGGGGTGCACCGGCGAAGTTAACGGTTGTGTAGCCCTGGTCGGTTCCCAGGTTTAGTGCATCAGGGGGATAACGCAATGTTTCGGTGATGCTGCCTGCCACGGCGACCGATGTCGCCAGGACCAAAGCCAGAAGACTCAAGCGTTTCATGCTACCTCCTTATGTGAAAATTTGATTACTTCCAGATATCGGGTTGAGCAACTCCCAATAGCGAAGCATTCCTGAAGCATAAATCAGATTATAACCCAAGCACCGGTTGTCAACATCTTCTGGCTCGGAGATATGATGTTTCGTCTGGAGCTGTCCGGTGCCCATTTATTATTGACTGGACAGGCAGGCGTTAGTTGGTTAGGATTGAAATATGGCGAAGCGATATGCCGGGTTTTTGCCATGGTTTTTAGCGATAGTCGTTTTTGTGCTTGCCGGTTGCAGACAGAAATCGGTTCATCACAACAGCCCGCCTACTGTGGTTATTACCTCTGGCCCGACCGGTGTCATTGCTTCGGACAGCGCAAACTTCGGCTGGATCGGTGAAGACATCGATGGCAATCTGGTCGGGTTCTACTATGGTTTGGACGATTCGAGTACGGGAATCCGGACTGAAGATACAGCAGTAACAGTTCATTGCCTTTCGCTCGGTGAACATGAATTTTATATCCGGGCTGTGGACGATTCGGGGAAATGGTCCAATGCAGCGGTGCGGTCATTCCGGGTGCAGTTCGACAGCTCAGTCGCGCCGCGCGGGACCGATACTACCCTGGAAATCATTACCTGGAACATCCAGAACTTTCCCAAGCAGGGTGATTCTACGGTTAATCGGGTGCGGGCCCTGATGGCACGCCTGGATGCGGACATTTACGCTGTTCAGGAAATAGAGGATACCCTGGCATTCCGTGAACTCCTGAGCGGCCTTTCCGGTTACACCGGGTTCTATTCGCGGGACGACTACGGGTCTTTTTATCAGAAGACCGGGGTGGTGTATAAAAGCGGAATCGTAACCGTAACCGACATGCATCAACTATTCTGGGGAAACGATTCAGTCCCGAGACCACCGATGGAGATGACAATGACTGCAAACCACAACGGCGGCACATTCGACTTTCATCTGATTGTGCTCCATCTGAAGGCAGGAGGAAGCGCCCAGGAACAGTCGAAGCGCAAAACCGCCTGCCGGTTGCTGAAAGAACATCTGGACGAAGAGCTAGAACAAGGAGAGGAACTTGACTTTCTGGTTGTCGGGGACTGGAACGACAAACTGGATGACCCTCCCGACTCGAATGTATTTACCCTGTTTCTTGAAGATACGCTGCAATACAGATTCCTTACTTTTCCTCTGGCAGGTAACAGTTATTATGGTTCTTATATCGGAGAGGGCGGTTACGGTTCTCTTATCGACCATATCCTTGCAACCCGTGACGCATTGAATGAATATGATGGTGGGATTACAATGACTTTGAGATTGGACGATGAGACCGACCGTTACGGGCAGTTGATTTCAGACCACCGACCGGTAATGGCTATATTCCCGGTTTTCAGGAAGTAATGAGAAAGACAGCAGCGGGCAAACCAGAAGGGTGGCTAATTCCTTATCTACCCGGGGCACTGGTAATCATACCACCTGGACCCGTGCGTCAAAGGATTGGGCGACTGCGCCGGAAGTATGATTCGAATCCGGTTGGTCTGGTTCCGGTGCATATTACCGTAACCCAACCGTTCAGACATCAACCTACAGGTGAAGAATCGGACATCGTCATGCGCATACTCGTAAGGTTTCAACCTTTCAAACTGAGATACGGGCCGCTCAGGACATTTTTGCCTTACCCTTGTATCTGGTATGAAATCCAGCCGGCAGAAAAGATAATCAAGTTGCGCCGGGCCCTCCACGCCAGCGGGCTGTTCAATACCGATTTGTCCCATACGCGAGGATTTGTTCCACATATGAGCATAACCGACGGCACGCCTGATTCAGAGGATACAGAACGGATATATAACAGAATCAGAAACAGGGTGCGCCAAGGTGAATTTCTCGTAGATAGCCTTGTATATACCAGACCCGACTGGCAGATGTTCTTCAAGACAGTGAAAACCATCCCTTTGGGCCGGAATGAGTAGCATGTCTCAAAAGAGACTGCCGAAGGTGGGAGTTGAACCCACAAGTCCATCGCTGGACGGCGGATTTTGAGTCCGCTGCGTCTGCCAGTTCCGCCACTTCGGCATGAGAGGATTTTAAGAGCTATATGCACCGAGTCAAGGGACGGTTGACATCAGGGCAGGATATGGCTACCCTATTAGTTATGAAATACTTAAGGTTGAGTTTAATTTTGGCTGCTTTCCTTTTTGTTGTCAGGTGTGGAGGGCCGCGCACCGCCTCTTCTGTTCCGAAAACAGGAGAGAGTTGGCTGGCGACTTATCTTGGGGATAAAAAGATTGGTTACTCGGTATCCAGATATAACAAATACCCGGATGGCTATCGCTTTGACAACCTCATGCAAATAGAAGTGGTAACAGCGGGCAAGACTCAGAGAATTCGTTCCCGTTCGGTGGTAACGACCTGGCCGGACTTGACACTCCAGTCGCTGAAATTCAAGTTTGTATCTCAGAACCGGAAACTCATGGTGACCGGGACAGTCCATGGCAGTGAACTTCGGCTTGTGCCCGAAGGTGACAAACCTCGTGTTGTTCATCTGGAAGGGCCGGTTTATCCGATGGCGGCTATCGGACAGTTGGTTATTGGCCGTAAGCCTGCGGCCGGGTCCACTTACCGTTTTACGGTTTTCGACGCAACGGTGATGTCGGTGATGCCGGTGGAGGTTGCGGTTCAGGGATACGAAAAGCTGACCATTGACGGCAAGACCTATGATGCACTGAAATTGCAGACAAGGATGGCCAAGCTTGAGATGACAACCTGGATTGATAAGAACGGAATGATTCTGGCAGAGAAATCGCCGCCAAAGATGAGGTCCGAGCGAACCAGCCCGAAACTGGCTATTGCTACTGAAACCGGAGAGGCAAAGTTTGACCTTTTGAAGATGTTCAGGATTAAAGTTGACACGGTTATTCCAAATGCAGCAAGCGTGCGGTATGTAAAAGTGGAAATCAGCGGCATCAAGCCTGCTGATTTCAACTTTGCAGGTGATAATCAGGTAGTGCTGAGCAAACAGCCGCTGGTAGTTAAGATTTCTGTTCCGGATATTCCCGACACGGTAATGCCGTTACCGGTTAAGACCCAGAAAAGATTTCTCAGGCCAACGCTTTCGATTCAGTGTGACAATTCGGCCATCAAAACAAAGGCACATGGAGTGCTGGGTGAGCCGAAAGACGCAGTAAAGGCTGCGCACGAACTGGTATCCTGGGTTTTTACAGTTCTGAAGAAAGAACCGACCGCATCGTTTCCCACAGCACTGGATGTGCTCAAGCATATGGAAGGCGACTGCAACGAACATGCGGTTTTTTTTGCCGCTTTGGCACGGGCGGTCGGTATACCGACCAAGGTTGTAGTCGGGTTGGTATATGTGAACGGTGCGTTTTATTATCATGCATGGAATGAGGTCTTTCTGGACAAGTGGATTCCGGTTGACGCTACTTTCGGTGAATTTCCTGCAAGTGCTTTGCATATGAAGCTAGGCGAAGGCGAACTGAGTGAGCAGGCTCAGATTCTGACGGTGGTTGGGGAAATAGGTATAAAGATAGTCGAGTTCAAGTCTGATTGACAGATGCCTGGAACGGGGCGGGAAATACCCGTCCCGTTCCAGAGGTTATCTACTTTTCTTCTTTTTTTGGTGTCGGTTGTTCTGGTAGGTTTTCCTCTTTTTCGAAGATAAAGTCTGATTCCTTCATCAGAACTTTGATGTCTGCTTTGTTACGCAGGTCGTGAATAAGCGCATCGTAAAGTTTCTGCTCCTGTGCCCGGCGGAGTTCCCTTTCGATTTTTGCTTTGACTTCATCGAAGGCAGTGGTATAAGCCTTTTTCTTATCCTCTATTTTGATAAAGGTATAAGTCGAATCATTGAGTTTGATTATCCGTGAGATGCGATTCTTGGACAGGTTGAATGCGGCACGGATTACCTTGCTGTCGTGGGCTTTGTCTTTTCTGGTGAGCCATTGCATGTCACCGCCGGACCACTTGCTGTTCGAGCTTGAAAATCTCTTCGCCAAATCTGCGAAGGAGATTTTCCTGGCGGTGTCTTTTTTCGTAACCTTCACGAAGAGGGTAGCGTTTTCAAGCCCGATTGGCTCGGATACCTTGTTTGCATCGAGCTTGAACAGTTTCTTGACATAACCGGACGGCAGTGTTTTTTCAAGACGGACATATGTTCCAAACCGGTTTGAATCACATACCAATGCACCAGTTGTATCGGTCTTGAGCTTCAGCCCGAGCAATTTTGCGATGTCTTCAGGGGTATGTGCTGTTTCCAGTTCTGGTTTGTGGAGTTTGTCTGCCCTTGACAGGTCTGCGAATGCAAATCCGTAACTTCCCTCGGACCGGAACGGACCGGCAATAGCACACTGCTTTGACATATCAGGAACACTGCGGTTCTTCATCCTTATAACCGGTGTATTAGGCAAGACTGCCGGCGGGTCAGCTAGACCAATGAGCCCGATGAGCGAATCGGTGTTACCGGTAGCTGCCAGGGTTTCGCGAGTTCCAGCTATCTTTTCCGAGTCAGTTACAACCAAAGCGCGGCCTGCAATCATCACCGGGATTCGTCCAGCAACAGCCCATCGCCTGAGCTGTAGTGCCCGTGTCCATGTCGGAGTGACGATTTCGCGAGCATGGGCCTGAGCCGGTACCTTGAAATCCTTAATGTTCTTCCTGTAAGCGGCTTTGAGTTCAGTCGAGTCGATTTTTACCTTCTGGGTCGTCATCATCTCCCGGTACCGGCGTATGACCATCTGGGACCGGCGGTTCAGAAGTTTGTCGATAACGCGATTCCAGAGCCAGGTTTTCTTTGCCTCGCAGTCTTTGAGGATGAGTTTTTCCATAATCAGTTGGTCGAGTATCCTGCGTTTTCCTTCCGGGGTTTGAAACTGACTGCGGTAAAAAGGAGGAATTGTATTGATGCGCACCTCAAGGTCTGACCGGTTGATATTGATGCCGTCCACAACTGCAAGGGTCTGCTTGTTCTTTTCAATCGCGGTCGAGTCAACCTCGATAGTGGCATGGTTCTTCAACCCGTCGGTTTTCTGTTCATAGAGCCGGTTAATGTTTCCCTGCCGAATCTGGGCCAGAATCTGGTTCCGAACTTTATCATAAGGGCGGACTATTTTCGGCTTCTTTTCTGTAACTTTCAGGATGACGAAGCCATCCTCGGTTCGAATCGGCTTGCTCATTTGGCCGGGCTTGAGGCGGAAGGCTATCTTTTCTATCTGCTTTGGTTGCACTCCGTGGGCGAATAAGCCCATGTCACCACTTTTTTCTTTGTCAGGCGCGGTGGAAAAGGCTTTGGCAATACTGTCCCAGACTGCAGTAGTATCAGTCAAGAGCAGTTGCCTGAGGGAATCGGCCTGCGCTTTTGTCGGGACAACGATGTGATAAGCGTGTACCTTTTCAGGTGTGGTATACTTTGTTTTCTTGTCCCTTCGGTAGGAGGCTTTGAGTGCTTTCTCTTTTGGCTCGGCTTTGGCGGTTACTTCCCTGCTGTACCATTCTTCGAAAACGGTCCGGTTGCGCATTTCTCTGAAACTGTTGGCAAAGGTGGGGTCGGCCATGATATTTGACCCCAGTGCCGCTTCATAAAGCAGTCTGTTATCAATCATTGTGTCCAGGAGCTTCTGCTTTTTCCAGAACGAATCGTAGGCTGCAGGATAATGGCTGATGCGGTCGTCAAGCTCGATTCTGGTAATCGGAAACTGGTTGACATAGGCTACCCTGTCCTGGTAGTTCTTGCGGAAGCATCGCTCAATGGCGTCAAGCGCATCTTTGCCATAAGTGGACTTCATGTAGCGTGTAGCTACCTGTTCGTAATTCTTTGCAGATTTGAGGAACTTTTCCTGCATTTCCTGGGCCAAGGCAAGTCGGTAGATTACGTCCGGACGACGCTTATCCTTCGGGAAAGTTTCAAGGAGCTGGTTGTAAGTCGATTCGGCTGCGGCATAATCGCGGAGCTTGTCGAGGAACAGGTCGCCGATTTCAAGCCCGATGGTGAATCTGTCGGCCGCGCGGGGAAAAGTTGATTTCAACCGACCGAGCATGTTGCGAGCGGTCGAGTAGTCATGGGTGAGGTACAGATGATAAACTGTATCAAGCGCCGGTGTTAATTTCTGGGCGCCGGCACCAGCGACTACAAGAAGCAGCGCAATAATCAATACTTTCTTCATTTCGCCTCCTACAATAATATGTGCCATCTCTAGGCACCTTTCAAGCGCTGTATTTTCCTTCGGTCGTCCATTCAGTTACCGCATAAACTGAAGGCCAACCATCATTATGGCTCCGGAGAGAACCGGAACCACAACATTGTCATTGACTTCAATTGGTAATGCCTCAACGACCGAGGCACTAACAGCCCCAAGGATACCAATCGAAAGTGGAAGGTCAAGCCCCGGCAGTATTGATACTATATAAGCAACTCCGATGCAGGATGCAAGGCCGGATACTGTTCCTTCCAGGGTTTTGCGGAAAATCCTGATGCTGCCGACTGCGATGCCGACAATCGCTGCGACGGTATCACCGATAATCAGAAAGGACACGGCAGCGATGAAAACCCCACGGCCGCTTTGACTGCTGCCGAATATCAGTATACACACAAGTGACGCAAGCATCAGGTAACTTCCGCCGGTGAGTGAAGTGAATTCCTTTCGGCGCAGCAATGAACCGAACAGGATGATAAAAATGCCTTTGAACGGATTGAGGTGGAGACGCAGGAAATCGATTACGAGAAATGTTATCGTAGTGATAGCCATCAGAAGTATGGCAAGGCGTTGAGGCATCAGATAATAGAGTATCGGTATGAGCAGTGCCACCAGATGGGCAAGCTTCCGACTGACTTCTGCTTCTAGAACTCTACGCCCCCGGAAACCTGTTGGGCGCTACCCAGTCCATGAGCGCCGGGCATGTAACCGCTGGTATAGCCGTAGTCAATGTAGAAACGCTTGTACCGCCCACCGAGGCCGAAGGTGAAGTTGTTGCGAAGTGTTCCAAGGCGGACAAACAGGACTTTGCGGAAGGAATATTCTACACCGAAACTTTGAAAGAGGTCGGATTCTTCGGAATTCGCTTCAGCTTCGAATGCGAGCCCGATGGCATTCTTTCCGAAACGGAAGGTTTTGCTGAATCCCAGTGCTACCCGGGGCAGAATCAGTTCGCGTGTTCCGGTAGTCCAGAATAGGGGAGAAGTGCTGGCATTGCGAACCCGAAGCCCGACATCAATGTCTGCTCCCGGTGTCAGAGCAAGCCCGAAGTCGATACCCATTCCGAAACAGGAACCGACACCGAGGTCCTGATAGATTATTTTGGTGTTGCCGCCAAACGCAACATGGGGCGAAATAGCGCGGGCATAATTGATATAGCCGACAAACTGGTTGACACTGACGACTCGGTCAATTACTGGCGGATTAGAATCATTGGGACCTGGTTTATCCGGATACTTCAATTTGGTGAGTTTGATTCCAGGAATGCCGTTATGCAACAGCCCGAGGCCGTAAGATTGAAGTCCGGACGGAAATGAAACCCCAAGGAAGTTGTGGTGCACCAGGCCCGAGAAATCCTCAGAATGCAGGAAAAGCGCTCTGGTGTGTTTTGCCCGGCCGGCCATTGCCGGATTGTAGTAGATTGCTGCCGGTCCGGTAGCCGATGCCACAACGCATCCGCCCATTCCGATGGCACGAGCTGAGGTGCCCAGTTCCTCGAAATCTCCAGCGTACTTGGTTGCCAGCGTGATTGAAACAATGCAAAGCGCCAGAACCGGGACGCAAATCTTTTTTGCTGAATTCACCTATGCCTCCTGAATCGGATTTATCAAATGTCGGGCACCCGCCTGACCCGGCCGACAAGCTCTTTCTTGAAGATATACTTCTGCTTGCTATAAGTAGGTTTGACTGTTATGCTGATTCGATAGTTTCCTTCCTTGACAAGATTCCCATCGTTATCCTTGCCGTCCCAGACAATCAGAACTTCGCCCGGCCGCTGGGCATGAGGAGGGGTGAGCGTCCTTACTTTTGTCCCCGAATTGTTCGTGATGATTACCGTTACAGTAGCCGTTTCAGTAATGTAGAAGGCGATGGTTGTGCCAGGACGGCCTGAATTGAATTCCGGCGGATAGCAGCCGATGAAGTAGGCATCCAGACCTATCCAGTAATACTGACCACCTTCGGTTTCGTTGACAAAGAGCTGGCCGAAGCGGCGCCAGATAACAATACCACGGGGAGAGTTGAACTCTCCGGGTTTGCCATAGGACACGAGGTATTTCAGGTTCGGGTCGAAGATGTGAATTTCGGAATTGGTCCGGTCGGTAACATACACATTGCCGTGCCGGTCGAAAGCACAGTAAGAAAATGCTGCTTCATCAAAGCCGATGCGGCGCATACCAACCTGGCGTCTGATCTGGCCGGACAGGGATAATTGTTCGATTCTTGTCTGGTTGCGGTCAATAACCACAGCGCTGTTAATTCCGTATTCGTTGTAATCGGCATTCTGGTCCAGCACTGCAATAGCAGTTGGCCGTTCAAGGCCTGGAGTCCAGACCGCATAGATGGTGCCGTTCGGGTTATAGATTACTATCCGGTTGTTATCGGTATCAGCAACATAAACCCGGCCGCGGGAGTCCAAATCTACATCTGAAGGGGCTTTCAGACATGAGTCGAGCACCGATACCCAGTGAAGCCGGCCCTGGGTGTAGCGCAAGCGGACAATCCGGTTATTGCCGGTATCAGCAATGTAAACATCACCTTTGGGGTTACAGCAGATTCCATGGGGCCGGTCGAACTGGCATGAATCAGACCCCGGCGAAGGGAAGATTCCTGGTTTCACCAGCTTTACATTGTAGATAACCTGGCCGGTGCCCGAATTGACAGCGAACAGGGTAAGAATATGGTCATCCCTACTGGTGGAAGGGTCGTCTTCTTCAATCATTTTGGCTCCGCACATACCTTCGGGGTCGGCAATCTTAAAATCCTTACCCAGATACAGCTCCAGATAGAAGCGACCCACTCGGTGGAACCCGAGCGTGTGACTGAACGGCGGAACCAAGAGGGTCGTAGGCGCATCCGCAGTCAGCAAGAAAACTAACAGCAGCCTCACTGAAGAAATATTATCGTTCGGGTTGGTGAAGTCAAGCAGGCATCAGGGCCGATGTTTCCCGAGGGCATTCAGAACAATGGGTTTTCTGCCAAAACCCGACCGGAATTTGCGGAAGTTTTGGCAGAATCGTAACTTGACTTTGTCGGATACGGATATATACTGAAACAGACCGAACAGGACAATATTTGTCCTGCGGTTGCATCCTATGGTCTAGAGCCGGGCGTGGGCTTAAATTTATACCCGGTAAGGATTTTCTCTAAGACAAAAATGGGTGTGTGGGTTACCACCCGGTTCAGGATAAAAGCGTGAGCCTTTAAGGAGGTCTTAATGAAGCTAAGATGTCGGTTCATAAAATCTTTCTTTGCATTAGTCGTCGGAATATTCCTGCTAGCCGGGACCGGATGGGCGCAAGTAGACATTTGGACTTCATGGTATGACCCAGGTTTTCTGGAAGAAGGCTGGGATGAAGCAACCCAGATGGCTTTGACACCGGAAGGTGATATCGTTGTGACCGGTTACAGCGAGCAGACCTATGGTGATTTCGACCTTGCCACAGTCAAGATTTCTGCGGACAGCGGCGACATTCTTTGGTCAAAGCGGTATTCTGCCGGTGTAAACACCCATGAAGAACCCTACGGGATTGCAGTGGACAGTACGGGCAATGTGTTTGTGACCGGGAAGACCGTAACTCCACAACCGGAAACAACCGATTATGTTACCATTAAATACCTACCGGATAGCACTGAGGCGTGGGTCAAGCGTTACGACAATGGCGCCGTAGATATTGCAAGAGCAGTTGTCCCTGACTGTCGGGGTGGATGTTTTGTCACGGGTTACAGTTCCGGTTCCGGTAATTTCGATTATTTGACGATTCACTACGACGAAGACGGCAACGAACTGTGGGAAGCAAGACTGAACGGCGATGGCAATGGCGATGACTGCGCTACGGCCATGGTGCTGGACCAGGAAGGCAATCTCTATGTTACCGGCTATGCACTGACTGGGTCTAGTGATAGCCTTGACTATTTTACCGTGAAGTTCGATACCGCATCCGGTGATACGGTCTGGACCCGGACATATGACGGCACCGGCCTTGTCGGGCTCGACCCCAAGGCAGATTACGCCTACGGCATAGCGGTTGACAATTCGGGCAATGTATATGTTACTGGCAGTGCGGGCGGGAATGATACAAAATATGATGCGACCACAATCAAGTATTCGCCGGAAGGCGAATCGCTCTGGGTCAATTGCCTTGATGCCGGAGATTATCGTCATGTAGAGGGCGCCTCTGAGATCGCAGTTGACAGCGATCGCCATGTTTACTGTGGCGGATATACAATGGATTTCTATGCCGAGAGCGACCAGGATATGCTTGTGTACCGAATCAACCCTGATGGCGAGACCGACTGGTTCAGGGTTTATGATTCCGGAGTGGAAGACATTGACAGCGTTACTGCGCTGGCCGTTGACACTTATGGCAATGTCTATGTGGCCGGTATCGTCTGCGATGCAACATGTTGTTTCGACTGGATGACCGCTAAATACAGTCTTGAAGGCAATCCGGTCTGGCAGGCAATCCGCGGTGTCTATGATGATGACGATTACGCTTTCGACATTGCGGTGGACAGGCTGGGTGATGTTTACACGACCGGGAGTGACCTCTATCGGCGCAGCAACGGTTATGATTACGCCACGGTTAAATATTCTGAGGCCGATGTGGGGGCGGGTATGGTTGTTCAACCGGTTGATACCCTGCGTTACGATGCGGAGTTGACACCACGGGTATGGGTGCACAACTACAGCGCATTCGAGCTTGTTTTCCCGGTGCGGCTGGAGATAGGCAATTTTTACTTCGACGCACAGTATCAGACTCTGGCTCCTTATGATTCGACTCTTGTTGAATTCAGCCCGTGGAAAGTGCGTGATGTAGGCGACTTTACGGTAAAATGCTATACTCAGCTTCCCGACGATAAAGAGCCTGTGAATGACAGCAGTTACGGTAAGGTAACCACTGTATATGTCTGGCAGCAGTTGACATCCATGCCGGTATCTTCAGGCAGGCGCAAGCGGGAAGTAAAAGACGGCGGTTCACTGGCGTTTATTCCTGACAGCCTAGTTTTTGCATTCAAGGGGAACAATACTACCGAGTTTTACTCTTATAATATCCATACTGAGGAATGGACTACAGAAGAAAGTATCCCAAGAGAAGGTTCGAGCGGGCGCAGGAAACGGGTGAAAAGGGGCGGACGGCTGGAGCCAGACTCAAGCTACCATATTTATGCGCTCAAGGGAAACAATACTTTTGAGTTCTGGCGGTATTCCGTTGCCGGTGATACCGGCTGGGTGGAGCAGAAAAGCTATCCTTTGGGTCCGAGTGGGCGCAAGGTCAAAGGTGGCACCGGCATGTCATTTGTTCCATCTCTGGACCGGTTCTACAGTTGCAAAGGAAGCAATACCTTTGAATTCTACGCTTTCGATATTCCTGCCGACAGTTGGCTGACTATGGCCAATGTGCCGGGTGGTGAACGAAACAGGAAATGCAAATACGGAACCTGCATGGCATTTGACGGAGATAATACCATTTATCTTTTGAAAGGTTACAGCCGTAGCTATGAGTTCTATGCTTACAATATTGCCCAGGATACCTGGGTGGCCAGGCAGTCTCTGCGTAACAGCCGACTTTCAAGCCGGCACCGGAAAGTAAAGAAAGGTGCGGGAATGGCCTGGGACCCTGAATACGAGCGACTTTACGCTACCAAAGGCGGCAAGCTGAATGAATTCTGGTATTATGTTCCTGCCCATGATACCTGGGTTGAGACCGCTGATACGATACCACTGGGGCCTTCGGGTCGGAAACCATATCGTGGTAGCTGTCTGGAATACGGTAACGGCAAGATTTACTTTCTGAGGGGCCGTAAGACGCTCGATTTCTGGAAATACAATGCCGACCTTCCGCTCAATCCGGGCGGAGGTTATGGTGGTATTCAGACTGCAGGTTTTATACCGCTGCCGATGTTCAGGCCCGAGCTTGCCGCAGTGCCGAACCCGTTTATCGGCCGGACTATGCTGCGCTATAATGTGCCCGCAGCGGGAAAGGTGCAGTTGATTCTTTATGACATTACCGGCCGGCGCATGAGACTGCTTGTGGACAAATGGCAGGTTCCTGGTGAATACGGTGTGAGCCTTTGTGACGATGGCTTTGCCCAAGGGGTATATCTGGCAAAGCTAGTTTTCGTGAATGAAAGCGGCTCGAGTGTAGTAACCAGAAAGCTGCTTCTGGCCCGATAAGGAGGAAAGATGTTAAGAAAAAGTTTGTTACTTCTGGTACTGGTGCCAATGCTGGCACTGGCCCATGTTGATACGATGTGGGTAAGACAATACTATGACTCATTGCATTCAGGAACGACATGGCTTAACCGGGCGACCGATATCCAGGCGGATAGCCATGGGAATGCGTATCTGTGCGGCGTCGCCACCACAGGTGGACCAGGTTGGGCAGTCAGTAGTCTGTTTCTGGCAAAATACAACCAATGGGGTGATACTGCGTGGACACGGGCGTTCAGCGGTAGCGGCCACGGTTATTGGGGAGATGATATTGCCCATGCGATTACACTCGAAGGCGATAGTTTTGTATATTTTGTCGGAGCGTACGACATTGCCGTTGGTGGTGATACGAATGAGTTTGCTATGGCTTGGGAAAAGTTTGATAGTTCAGGCGCTGAAAAGTGGAGGAAGCACATGGATCGGCCGGGCGATGATATCGGCTTTGATATCGCTAGGGGTAAGTTCGGTGACCTTTATATCTGCGGCACATGCTGGACCGACTCTTTTAATGGTCTTAGCAAGTTTCTGGTAGCGCGGATTAACCCTTCTGACGGTGATACCATCTGGACCAGAAGTTATATTCTGGATACTGCGGCAGCATACCATAAAAAACACGCTCAGGACCGTCATCCGGATTTCTATGATGATTATGTAGATTATGACAATTGCGCTACCGCGCTTGCGATAGATTCGTCGAACGGTGATATCGTTGTAACCGGATTCGGACTTGATCCCAACTATGAGCGCGAAGTGTGGACTATGAAATTCAATCCTAGTGGCACACGAATCTGGGAGAAAACATTCCACAACCTTTCGACCTTCTACCACGATGACGATGTCGGGTTCGATGTAATTGTAGCCAATGATAGCAATATTTATGTTGCGGGATTTGACTATCTTGAAACAGACCTTCTGGAAGAGGCATGGAACTTCGCTGTTATAAGATATGACCAAAATGGTACTCGTTTGGATGTTGTTTCTCTTGATGGTGACGAAGCGGATGATTTTGCCACTACTGTCTGTCTGGATAATGCCAGTCCTCAGAATGTGTATGTAACCGGTTGTATGGATTTACTCAGTGGTATGCGTATGGTGACCCATAAATTCTCGCATGACCTCAGACGGCGCTGGGGTAACCACGGAGGGGTGTGGGGCCGTGCCTTGGGATACGACGACTACGGCTATGACATTTTTTATAAAAACGGCCGGGTATATGTAACCGGTAACGACGACAAGGATTTGACAGTCGTCTGCTATTCCGATGCCAGCCAGATTCCACCCGATACTATCTGGACTTTTAATTACAGTGCAGATACCTTGCCAGACCTTGGGACCGCGATTTGGGTAAACGATTCTGACCATGTGTATGTTGGAGGCCAATCAAATCGAATCCCTGTTGGTGTTAATGCGTGGAGCAGTATATTCACCGGTCGGTTTTTCTATCCGGAACGCGATGTCGGGATAGATACAATTCTTTACCCGGTCGGTATCATTTCTGAAAGCACAGTGGTTTACCCTCGGATTCAGATAACCAATTATGGCAATGCATTTACGGCCTGCAGCGTTCATGTTGTCATTGACAGCACCCCTGGCNANCCAGTATATGATATCATTGAGACTGTTGCGGTTCCGTTCGGCAGCACTGTTATTGATACCTTCACCAATGGCTGGACCGCCACTCCGGTAGATACTTATGACATTACCGCCAATACCATCCTTGCCGATGATATTAACCCGACCAATGATACGGCCAATGGTAACTTCATCGTTTTGGCAAAGCCGAGCGTGACGGTAACCGTGCCGAATGGCGGCGAAGTCTGGCCGGTCAATTCGGCACAAACAATCACCTGCACCCATAGTGGTGGGACCGCGATTACCGATTCGATTTTTTATTCAACCGATGGTGGCGCTACCTGGATTTTCCAGTTCAAGGAAGCAGCAGCAAACACTCATACCTGGAATGTGCCCGATACACCTACAGAACATGCAAGAATTAGAATCGTGGCATTCAATGTAGCCGGGACAGCCCATGATGAAAGCGATAGTGATTTCATCATTCTGGGTCGGCCGAGCGTAACCTTAACCGTGCCGAATGGCGGCGAAGTCTGGCCGGTCAATTCGGTGCAGACAATCACCTGCACCCATGGCAGCGGGCCTGCCGATGCCGACTCGGTTTTCTATTCGACCAATGGTGGCGCTACCTGGATTTTCCAGTTCGAGGATACGGCAGCAAACAGTCATACCTGGAATGTGCCCGATACACCTACAGAACATGCAAGAATTAGAATCGTGGCAATCAATGCAGCCGGGACCG
>JGI24025J20009_10001477_pt1 | contig 17666 bp, 17 predicted proteins | sample Cruoilmetagenom3_FD_20009 | JGI IMG/M metagenome (IMG submission 20009) | reverse complement strand
TGAGAGGAAAGTAGCATTGCCGAACCAAGGTTTGAGTAGCCTGAAGTAATCACTTAAATCTCCAATAGTTTTTGCATCAAATCGTCGAGCACCGAAATAACGCGCGCGTTTGCGCTATACGCATTTTCGATATTTAGAAGGAACTGCATCTCCTGATCGGTATCAACACCGATAGCGTTCTGCTCTTCAACTTTTAGCACCGTTAATCGACCCTGATTGCGTCCATGATCCGCCTCCATCAGGTTTGCTTGCATCGCCCAAGCCGAAGTGAGTTCTTCCGCAAAACCGGTACCCGACAGAAACGAGGTGATGCCAATACCTGGAGAGGGAGGCACAATCTCTTCCAAAGCATTGGTCATTCGAATTAGTTGCTCAGACGTGCCGGATACGCCCGGAGAGCCTGCGCCTAGACCATCCCGAATACGCCATAACTGACCGCCAGATGCAGGATCTACAGCAATGTTGATACTCACTCGCTGACTAATGCCAACTTGATTTAACGTATCAAAGCTGCCGCCAGTGTCAGTAAATATTCCCGCATCTCCAGCACCCAAAGTTGGGTCCACCGCCGGAGTTTGAAAGCGCATTATCAAATCTGCCGCAAGGGCGTCGAGTTGCGTTTGAAACAACGGTGCAAGCCGATCGCGAACGTCAAGATGTGCGGCGAGCGAACCGCCCGCCAATACTCCGCCATGCGCACCCAGTTCCACCGGCTTTCCGTTGATCGAGATTCCCGACAAAGCGCCAGACGAAAGCGTCATACTTGGCGAAATCGCTGAAGTCTGTGTAAACTCCAGTTCTGCTGCCGAGCCGTTTAGCAAAACTGCCCCACCGCGCGTGAATATATCAATTTCACCCCGTTCGTTCAAAACTGTGCGGATCGGAACAATAGCGTTGACGTTGTCGATCAAAGTTTGGCGCTGATCTTCCAGTGAGGCCACCGAATGTCCAGAAATTGCCATATTTCTGATGGTTTCGTTAAGGTTTTCGACATTTTTCAACGCTCCATTGAGGTTGGCAATATCCTTCGCAATCGCCGCATCTGCGTCCGTTCGAAGTTGGGTGGTTACCGTGGAAATCCGACTAAAAGAGGCTGTAATTTCTTTTGCCGCGAAAAGAATTCCCTGCTGGAGCGCGACTGAATCCGGCGCATTAATTGCGGTGGAAAGAGCCGTTTCAAGATCTTGATATTGTGTGGCTAAGGCGGTCGGGTTCCCTGGATCACCCAGTATTTCCGCAAGCCGTGTCGTGACGTTGGATAAAACACCAAGATTTGCGACTTCGGCATCAACACTAAGGCGGGCCCGTGTCGCATAAGCATCCTGTGACCGATAGATCCCTTCGATCACCACGCCGCTTCCAACCCCGGCGACCACGGACGCCGAATACTCAACTCGCTGACGGCTGTAACCTTCGGTCAAGGCGTTTGAAACATTGTTTGAAACTGTTTCGGCAGACTTCGACATCACGGAAAGCCCAGAGTAAGCGTTGTTCAGTGCAGTGGAGAGACTCACAATAACGGCTCCTGTTAACGCTTAATATTCGTTGTTTCCTGAAGCATTTCATCAACCGTCTGGATGATTTTTGCGTTTGAAGAATACGCGCGCTGTGTTTTGATCAATGCCGTCAGTTCGCCTGCAATATCTGTAGTAGATTCTTCGCGAGCATAGCCGATTGTGGCTCCCGTGGGGCCAGTCCCTGCATCCCATAGATACATCGGCCCGCTAGCCTGAGAGAGCGTAAACGCCTGATTGCTTTCCGCATTCAGCCCATTCGGGTTTCGTACGTCGATGACAGGGACTTGGTAGATAGTTCGAGAAAAGCCACTATCGTAGATCGCCGACACAACGCCATTTTCGTCAATTTCTACCGAAGTGAGATTGCCTGTCGGCGCGCCATTTTTGCTAAGTGAAATGGGAACAAATTCTGACGACATTTGAGTTAATCTGGTTGCCGCTCCCGGTTGCCCGACTTCGATGCCGACTGAACCACTCGCAAAGTTTACCGCAACAGTTCCTTCAAGCGGGTCATAAGTGCCGCCGAAAACCGGCACTACGGATGCTACCGATCCGCCCGTGGTCGGGGTATCGTTAAACGCAACGGTAAATTCCGCAACAGGCAGTGGACCCGTCGCCTCGTCAACAACTTCTAACGACCAGGTATTTGACTGGCCGACCGCCGGAATAACCGGAGTAAATATAGCCGTCATGGTTTTGGTCGTACCGAGGTTGTCAAAATATTCCATCGAGATTTCATATGGCACACCAGAAGCACCCGTTTCCGTTGCGCTGGCAGGGAGGTTCACCCCAAGCCCAACCAAGTCCGTTGGGCTCGCAGCGAATTGGTTCAAATTGACGAACACAGGTTCGAGTCCAGCGGCACTATCACGGGGTTGAACCGGGATCGTACCGTCGGCCACAGCCGGCCATCCCATCAAAGCCAATCCGCTTTGAGTGGTCAAAATTCCGTTCTTGTCCGGTGTAAACGAACCAGTCGCCGTCATCATCAGCGGATAGCTCCCTGATGCTTGCCCCAACGATGACGTTGGCGTTACTGGAAGCATTCCCCTTCCGGCAATTGCGATATCTGTAGAATTCGAAGTAGGAGTTAACGACCCTTTGGAAGCGACGTTCCTGAAAGTATTCACTGTTACGCCACCAGCGGTATATTTGCCCTTGCTTTGCGTAAGCGACACCGATGAAAAATCGGCGTCGGCGCGCTTATAGCCGAAAGTTCCAGAATTCGCGATATTGTCAGCGATCGTTGCCAACTTGCTGGCGTTTACATTCAAACCGGTAACACCAGCATTCAAAGAGGAGGATATGGTCATTGAGAGTCCTTCTGAACAAATTCGTTTCTTTATGCAGTATTGGCGCTGTACCCTTAACATCTCGTAAACGTTGAACATGGTTCATCTATATGAAAATATAGACTATTTCGAATGAACTGCCCCGATCTTCAGTTCGCCACCGCAAGTTTACGTAATAAAATAATTTCGATTCGGCGGTTCCTGATAAGGCCATCTGAGGGTTGGCTAGGTGAACGATCGGCGTTGCCGGATACACGTGCGATCCTCTCAACTGCAATTCCGGCGCTAACAAGCCGCTGCCGCACCATATTGGACCTACCGGAGGACAGTTCGAAATTATCCCGACCATCCAACATGCTCTCGTCCGTATGACCCAAAACCGCGATATCGTTAGTCACAATCGAGATCACATCCGCAATCATATCCACCAGCATCAACAGTTTTTCACTTGGCTCATCCGTACCAGTCATAAACAGCGGCGAAGAAGGCAGGTCGAACACCTCAATAATCAACCCCTCATCAGTAACTCGCGTATGCACATGCTTGAGCAGATCATCTGCGACAGTGCTTTCGCCGCTATCTCCGCGAAACATGTTTTCAATATCGGTAAATTTCAGGTCAGATTCACCTTCTTCACCACCGGTTTCACTGGTTCGGATAACGCCGCTGTCACCGTCAGCTTTATTTTCGTCGGTAGCGCGCATATCCGCTGCGCCGGTTCCGATACGTGTCAGGACCTCTTGCGAAAAAACGCTGTCGCCGCCGAAAGCTCCGTCGCCGCCACCTGAAACTTTGTGAATCGGGATCGTCGGGCTGAAGTAGTCAGCCAAACCCTTTCGCTGCGTCTCCGTTGTTGCATTCAGCAACCACATCAAGAGAAAAAACGCCATCATCGCCGTTACAAAATCAGCATAGGCGACCTTCCACGCCCCGCCATGGTGCCCACCACCTTTGACGATCTTTTTCTTCTTGATAATCGTAATCGGAGCATTGTCATTTCTAACCGCCATATTCCCCACCTTCCCCTTTTCACTAAAGGGATAGTGGACCGCAAACAGTTACTTGATGGTTAGTTGTGCAGTAAATAGTGCTAAAAAATTGAGCTAAATACGGCGCGCTCCAACGAGAAACTCGATGTTGCCGTCTCCACCCTTGATAGGGCTTTCACCACGGTCGGTAACTTGCCAACCCAGATTTTCCAGAAAAGCCTCGATGCGGACCCGTGTATTTTGCTGTGCCGCCATGTCGCGCACAATTCCGCCTTTGCCGACGAGCGCAGGGCCAACTTCGAATTGCGGCTTTATCAACGCAACCAGAACCGCCCCTTTGCGTGCCAACTCCAGTGCCGCTGGAAGCGCCTTCTCTAGCGAAATGAAGGAAACGTCGGTGACGATCCAGTCAACCTCGGGCAACAGCGCTTCGGGAATGTCGCGTGCGTTAACGCCCTCTATATTCACCACCCTAGCGTCGTTTCGCAAACGCTGATGCAACTGCCCGTGACCCACATCGAGCGCGTAGACCTTCGCCGCGCCATTCGCCAGCAACACTTCGGTAAACCCTCCGGTCGAGGCTCCTATATCCAAAGCAATAGCATTATTCGGCGACAAGCCGAATTCCTTTAGCGCAAAGTCCAGCTTCAACGCGGCGCGCGACACCCACGGGTTGGGGTTTTCGGTTATCGCCAGTTTCGTATCGGCTTTCACCTTCTGCGACGCCTTCTTCGCAGCAACTCCATCAACCAGAACCACGTCCGCCTCAATCAGCGCCTGCGCGCGGGCCCGGCTTTCCGCCAGACCCGCCGCAACTATTGCCTGATCCAGTCTTTGGCTCACAGCGCTGGTTCCAGTCCGATAAAACCACCTGATTGTCGGTTCCAGAATCCAGCATAGAGCCCATTCTGCGCCAGTAGATCAGTGTGCGTGCCCTGCTCGGCAACGCGGCCAGCATCAAGAACGACAATCCGGTCCATCTGTGCAATCGTTGAAAGCCTGTGCGCAATCGCTATCACGGTTTTGCCCTCCATAACGCCATATAAGGTTTCCTGAATCGCCGCCTCGACTTCACTATCGAGCGCCGAGGTTGCTTCATCCAGAACCAGAATTGGTGCGTCTTTCAAAATAACCCGCGCAATGGCAATCCGCTGCCGTTGACCGCCAGAAAGTTTTACGCCGCGCTCACCAACATGGGCGTCATAACCTGTCCGCCCTTTAGGATCCATCAAATCCAGAATGAAGTCATGTGCTTCGGCACGACGCGCGGCTTCGATCATTTCGGCCTCGGTGGCTTCGGGGCGGCCATAAAGGATATTTGCCCTGACCGAGCGATGCATAAGGCTACTGTCCTGCGTAACCATCCCGATCTGACTGCGTAGACTGTCTTGCGTCACGTCGGCAACCGACTGGCCATCAATCAAAATCTGGCCATGCTCCGCATCCCTAAACCGCATCAACAAGTTCACAAGGCTTGATTTGCCCGATCCGGATCGGCCGACCAGCCCAACCTTCTCGCCGGCTCTAATTGACAGGTTCACCCCGTCGAGCCCGCCACTACCTTTCCCGTAATGATGCGAGAGATCGCGGATTTCAACCTTACCGGAGGTAAGATTCAACGCCGGCGCACCCAGCTTATCGTTAACAGAATGTGGAACCGAGATGCTCTGCAAGCCTTCGCGCATCACTCCGGCATGTTCAAACAAGCGAACCGTAACCCACATGATCCAACCGGTCATACCGTTCAGCCGGATAGTCAACGCTGCCGCCGCCGCGACTTCGCCAACCGAGACAACGTCTTTGGTCCACAGCCATATCGCCGGACCGATCACGCCAACCATCAAAAACCCGTTCATCGCGGCAAGATTGAAAGTCAGTTTTGTCATCAAGCGCAAGAAGCGTTGAAAGCGCAAGCGTTGACGTTTCATCGCCGACAACGCGTAATCTTCTTCCCGTTTGCCGTGGGCGAACAGTTTCACGCTTTCGATATTTGCGTAAGCGTCCACGATACGGCCGGTCACAAGCGATTTCGTCTCCGACATCCGTTCGGAAGCCTTCGAGACTTTTGTCGCAATCTGTTTCACAAAGACAACGTAAATAACTAGCCAAATTGCCATCGGCGCCGCTAACCGCAAGTCGATCTGCGACAGCACAAGGATCGCGCCCAGTACATATATCGCCGCGTACCAGATGCCCTCCAGCGCCATGTAGGTGCTGTCCTCCATCGCCGGCCCCATCTGCATGACACGGTTCGCTAACCGGCCTGCGAAGTCGTTCTGGAAAAATTCGCTCGACTGGCCAAGAAGGTGTTTATGCGCACGCCAGCGTGCTTGCTCCTGCATATTGGAGGCAAGCGTCTGTTCCAGAAACAGGTGATTGAAGGTTATGATTAAAGGCCGCAGGAACAGCACAAACAGGCCTGCCAAAAGCAGTTCCGTACCGTGTACATTCCAGAAATCGGTCTCGCCGGTGTCGTTCATCAAGTCGATCACGCGACCTGAGTAGAAGATCAGGCCACTTTCCATAACCGCCGTCAGCACCCCCAGAAACGCCATCAACGGCAACCATTTGCGAAATGGATACAGTTGGGTTTTCATGTATGCCCACAGGTTTGACGACGGCGTTTCGTCGGGAAACGGCGCAAATGGGTCAACTAGGTTTTCAAACTTTTTAAACATGGAACGCCCTCCAATAGGCGAAGTAAATTCTGGAATGTCGAAATGCATGAGGGTCGCAACAGACCCGAAATCCGGGGCCTAAGAGGCGGTAATATATTTCCGGATCGTATTCATCGCATTTCCTCCACCATGTTTGGTGTGGCCAATTTATTCAGTGATTGTTTTGCAGTCAATCGCCTTGTATGAAAACATTGTACCGACACATTTTCGCGCAATTCCAGAAAGGGATACCTGCTGTGAGCACCGATATGATAACCGAAAAAGCCCGTGCATCAGCGTGGTTCGAAGACCTCCGCAACCAGATTTGCGCGGCATTCGAAGGTCTGGAAGATGCACAGAACACAGGTCCGCACGCTGACCTTCCCGCTGGCCGGTTCGAGCGTAAACCAACCAAACGTGACAACGGTGACGGCACCGATGCGGGCGGTGGCGAGATGTCCGTGATGCGCGGCGGCCGTGTTTTTGAAAAAGTCGGCGTAAACATTTCGACTGTCTACGGCACATTGGGCGAAGCCGCCCAACGTTCGATGAAGTCCCGCACCGGCATGGATGGCATAACCGAAGACCCCCGCTTCTGGGCCTCGGGTATTTCGTTGGTCGCTCACATGCGATCTCCGAAAACCCCCGCTGTCCACATGAACACCCGCATGTTCTGGACCCCGCACGGCTGGTGGTTTGGCGGCGGCGCCGACCTCAATCCGATGCTCGAAGTTCCCGAAGACACCGCCTTCTTCCACGCCCGACTAAAAGACGCCTGTGACGCCCACGACCCAACCTATTACCCGCGTTACAAGGAATGGGCTGACGAGTATTTCATGATCAAACACTGGAATGAGCCACGCGGCGTAGGCGGCATATTCTACGACGACCACAATACCGGCGACTGGGAGGCCGATTTCGCCTTCACTCAAGATGTCGGCCGTGCCTTCCTGAAAGCCTTCCTACCGGTAACCGAAAAACATATGTTCGAAAGCTGGACAGACGCCGACCGCGAAATCCAATTGATCAAACGCGGCCGCTACGCCGAATTCAATCTGGTCTACGACCGCGGCACCCAGTTTGGCCTACAGACCGGACACAATCCTGAAGCGGTGCTTATGTCCCTACCGCCCGAATGTAAGTGGCCTTGAGCAAAATCGCAGTTATAGGCTGGGGTTCTCTCATCTGGGACCTCGAAAACCTAACTCCGAACATCAAGGGCGACTGGTTGATGGAGGCCGGCCCGCAACTGCCAATGGAATTCAGCCGGATCTCGCCGAAACGAAAACTCGGCTTGGTGGTTTGTCTTGATCCCGAGGTGGGCGTTGGCTGCCAGACAAATGTTATTAGCTCGGCAAAGTCGGACATCACGCAAATTATTGATGACCTCGCGGCACGCGAACGTGCGCCTCTTGGCTTAATCGGCGCGGTGCATGCAGACGGCCTCAAGAAGGGGCGAATGCCTGAGGTAACAGAAACTGTTGCCGCGTGGTGCGATGCTAACGGTTGGGATGGCGCTGTCTGGACCGATCTAGAGCCAAATTTTTCGGCGCATACACAACAAGTTTTTTCGATAGACGCCGGTATCGCTTATCTACGCACGCTTTCGGGCGAAAACCTTACCGAAGCGTTCAATTATATCGAAAACGCACCGGTCCAGACCCGCACGCCGCTACGTTCGGCGCTTGCAGCAGATGACTGGTGGCAGTCCCTAAAAGAAAACGGCGAGGCCGGATAACCCCATCAACACGGCCATAACCGTCATAAACCGATGCCACAGAACCGGCGTATGGAAAAACCGACCCAACCAATTTCCCGCTTTGGTGTAAAACAGACAAACCATCAGGTTGATTGCGCCAAACGTCAACGCCATACGCAGACCTTCCTGCGCAGGCGGTTGACCCAGCCCATAACCGGCGGCCGCCGCAAGCGCTACAGCCCAGACCTTGGGGTTAATCCACTGGAACAAAGCTGCTTCGAGAACTGTAAACGGCCTGTCCCGCGATTCCGCCTCAGGCACATTCAGCGAGCGGTAAAGTCGGTACCCGAGGAAAAAAATCCACGCGGCGGCGATAAGTTTCAACGTAAAAGAAACGGCTGGATAGCGCAGCATCAAAGCGCCTAGGCCCAGACCGGTAACGCCCGCGGTAATCGCGACTCCACTCGCGATTCCGAAGACATGGGGCAATGTGCGGCGAAAGCCGAAACGGGCACCTGAGGCGATCAACATGATGATATTCGGGCCGGGGGAGGCAAGCCCGACGAACACAAACATATAGATCGGATCGAAAGTCACCCGCCGATACCGGACCACAGAACGAACACCACACCTGCAACAATTATGCCCGCCATCGACAAATTGAAAACTTTAAGCCGCGCAGGAGACTTCAACCATCGTTGAATAAAGCTGCCAAAAACAGCCCAGCCTGTCGCCGAGGATATACCGGACACTATCGAAACCAAAGCCAAGATCGCCGCCGTAAATACTAGATGATCCCCTTGCATAAATTGGCCCACCAAAGCGACACACATCGCCCAGCCTTTAGGGTTAATCCACTGGAACGCCGCCGCCTGCGCGAAGTTGAACGGTTTCGTCCGCGCGCCCGGCTCTCCCGGTGATTTTGTATTCGCGATACGCCACGCTACCCATAAAAGCAGCGCCGCCCCGACCCACTTTAAGACATCATGTAAAACGGGTGCACGTTCGAACACCTCACCCATGCCCAGCGCGACCGAAAACAGCATGAAACCAAAGCCAAGCGCAACGCCCGCAATATGTGGAATCGTGGCGCGAAACCCGAAAGTCGCGCCGGACGACGCCAACATCAGATTGTTGGGGCCTGGCGTCCAGGTAGCAGCAAGAAGAATGCCAAATAAGGCGATAAGCGTATCAGGTGTCATGCGAAAAATCCGGTAGGTCAGGAAGTGCGACCTTTCCAGAACCGTCCGGCACTGTCAACTCCGTAGCAAAGCCTGTTTGTCCAGCTTGAAATCGCTGTCGATCCAGATCTGTTGCAGACGCGACAGTTCGGCCCCCAGTGCTGGACCCGAGCCAAATTGTTTAATCAAGTCGGCACCGGTTATCGGAAAAATGACCGCCGCCCCTTCAGCAATGTCTTGTTTCATCGAAGTTGGTAATGGCGTTGAAAGCGTCGCCGCCTCGATCAGTACAGCATCTAGCGCTGCGTCAGCCCCGAACCTGAAAGCCTTGATTCTGGCACTTTCACCCGACTGAAGAGCGGATTTTGCTGTCTCGATATATCGTCTTTCAGCATTGGATAAACGGAGACGCTTCGCCGGATTTTCCCCGCCCATCGCAACTAGTCGACGCTGCCATTTCGGGGTGACGCTCGCCAAACCCTCGATATGGACAAGCGGCGCAACAAACCTCGGGTCCGCTCCCGGCAACACGTTCGCCAACACACCACAAGCCGCCATCGAGCTTAGCGCGGGCCCGGGGTCCGGTGCCGCCAACAGCTTTTTCATTTCCGCCCCGAGACGCTCCTTCGACAAGGCTGAAATCCCGTCTACATGCGTCGCGCAAGCCGCCAGTCCTTCGGGGTCGAGTCCGCTGTGAGGGTCGCCATACCATGCGAAAAATCGGAAAAACCGGAGGATTCTCAGGTAATCCTCTTCGATCCGCTGGGCTGCATTCTCGATAAACCTGATCCGGCGCGCAGCGATATCCGGCATCCCACCAAGTGGATCGACCAGCGTCCCGTCCGACTCAACGTACAATGCGTTGACCGTAAAGTCCCGACGGATAGCGTCGTCTTCAATGTGTTTTGAAAAAGCCACAACGGCCCGTCGTCCGTCAGTATCCACGTCCTTGCGAAAGGTCGTAACCTCGTGCGGAATACCGCTGCTTATAATGGTGATTGTTCCGTGTTCCAAACCGGTTGGAATGGATTTTAAGCCCGCCTCCGCAGCCAGTTTCACTACTTCTTCGGGCAGCGCATCGGTAGCGATATCAACATCGGCAACCGGAACATCCCAAAGGGCGTTTCGCGCACAGCCGCCGACCGCATAAGCCTTATACCCTGCGTTTGTCAGCATGTTGAGTACAGATTGCGTGTCCGGAGAGGTTAGCCATTCGCCAGTTACCCGCATCTTGCCACCTTGTCGGCCAATGCCTTTATCATCCGCGCCGTTGCGCCCCATATGTAGTATGGCCCGTATGGAATTGTGTAGTATTGTCGACGCCGTCCTTGCCAGTTTCGACCCTGCACCTGCATGTTTTCGGTGCGCATTAGAAAATCCAGCGGCACCTCGAACAACTCCTCGACTTCTCCCGTATTCAGAACGGGGACAAACGATTCTGTTTGCGCAATAAAGGGCGTAATCGAAAAACTGGTTACGGTTTCATGTATGTCCAGCGACCCAATCACCTGAACCGCACGTGGTGGCAGTCCGATTTCTTCGTAAGCTTCGCGCAACGCCGCCGCTTCGCTGGTCTCGCCAGCCTCGACCTTACCACCCGGAAAAGCCACCTGCCCCGCATGGTGTTTTAATTGCGAAGCGCGTTTGGTTAAAATAACGCTCAACGCCCCGTTTCGCTCGATCACCGGAACCAGAACCGACGCGGCGCGCAGTTTTCGCCCCTCCGGAAGCTGGTTTTTAAACTCGGGATTAAGATCAAAATCCGACGAACCCGCGCTTGGCCCAGCTTGAACCGCCTGTGTTAGTTGATCGAATGTAATCACAGTAAATGACCACTCTTTTTCGCTTTGGTCGCGAGATATTCATCGTTGTGCGGGTTCTGACCCACCCTCAGTGGCACCCGTTCGGTAACGGCAACGCCGGAAGACTCCATCATCGCGACCTTGGCCGGATTGTTTGTCATCAATCGGACCGCGTTAAAACCCATCGCTTTCAAGATCTCGGCGCCAAGGCGGAAATCCCGTTCATCGTCTTCAAACCCCAAGCGGTGGTTTGCCTCGACCGTATCAAAACCCTGATCCTGCAAAGCGTAAGCGCGCATTTTATTGGCTAGGCCAATGCCGCGGCCCTCCTGATTCATATAAAGCAGCACACCTGCACCCTCTTCACCGATTTGTGCAAGCGCTGCACGAAGCTGCGGGCCGCAGTCACACTTCAGCGAGCCTAGAAGGTCTCCGGTAAAACAAGCGGAATGGAGACGCGAGAGTACCGGCGCATCACGGTTCGGGTTGCCGATTTCGATAGCATAGTGCTCCTCCCCGCCATCACGCGGGCGAAACACATGAACGCGGCCCTGCTCCGAAACCTCCAGCGGGACGCGCGCGGCTGAAACCTCGTGTAGCGCGGTTACCTTCTCCAATCCCAGAAGGTCGCTTGCCTCGATCTTGTTCAATCCGTAATCCAGCGCAAACCGTTCCGCCTGCGCGCGCGCCATCGGCAAAACTAATGCGGCCGGCAAAAGATGGGCCCGTTTAGCAAGCGCAATTCCCGCACGATGTATATCGGCGCTACCACCACGAAGGGGCTTAAACGGCCCTTTCATCGGGGCTTCCAAGTCCCTCGACGGGTCCGCCATCGCGTGAACCCACCTAGCGCCCGCGTCGTCAGGCACCGCTATACGCGCAACATCGCCGTCATACGCTGCAACTTTTAACGTTTGTGCCCGACGCAACGTAATAGCCAGTTCCGGTGGTTGCGTGGAATCACGAAGTTCTGCCAGACGTTCGGCACTGACCACCTCGGCGGCCAAAACCAGCCCACCATTTTCGCCGTCCAGCACCACAACGGGCACGCCGATACGGATATCACTACCCATTCGGGCGATACGTTCCTCTCGATTCAGGGCTAGTGTCATTGGATTCGACCAGAAAATGTTTCAATTCGTTTCAATCATATATCCACTACCAGCCGGAATTGAAACATTTCCCGTAAAAGTGACACGGCTGTGTGAGCATCTTCCTCAAAACCTTGCTTCTGGCCTCGATTCACAACACTTATTAAGAACACCGCACAGAGGAGCCGGAAAATGAGTAGCATTAAGAAAATTCTAATGGTCGATGACGAGGAAGACCTGCGCGAAGCGCTCGCCGATCAACTCGTTATGACCGATGAATTCGACGTGTTCGAAGCTGGAACCGGCGCAGAAGGCCTGAAGAAGGCCAAAGAAGCGCTGTATGATCTGATTATTCTGGACGTCGGCTTGCCCGATATGGATGGCCGCGAACTGTGCCGTTTAATGCGTAAACAAGGCGTTAAAAGCCCGATTTTGATGCTGACGGGGCATATCACGGATTCTGACACCATTCTGGGCCTCGATGCTGGCGCAAATGATTACGTAACCAAGCCCTTCAAATTTCCGGTTCTTTTGGCCCGCATCCGTGCGCAGTTGCGCCAGCATGAACAATCCGAGGATGCTGTTTTCACCATTGGCCCATACACGTTCAAACCGGCGGCAAAAATGTTGCTGGACGACGACGAAAAGAAAATCCGGCTAACGGAAAAAGAAACAAACATTCTGAAGTTCCTATACCGCGCCAATGAATCCGTAGTGGCTCGTGATGTGCTGCTGCACGAGGTTTGGGGCTATAACGCCGGCGTCACTACACACACGCTGGAAACCCACATCTATCGCTTGCGCCAGAAAATCGAGCCTGATCCCTCAAATGCAAGACTTCTGGTTACAGAAAGCGGCGGGTATCGCCTCGCTTCCTAAGATTACCTCCCTGGACTTGAACCCGCTGCGTCAATCGTAGCGGGTTTTTTTAGTTGTAGTCCTAGGCCCGGCGGGTAGACTCCAGTGAAATTTATTGGAGAACTTAATGGCCTTTACTGTTTGCACCTGGAACATAAACTCCGTTCGCCTACGCGAGCCGCTAGTGTTGCGCCTTTTGGAAGAAGAAGCGCCGGATGTGCTGTGTTTGCAGGAATGTAAGTCTCCGGTCGATAAAATCCCGACGGAAAATTTCGCTTCCCTAGGTTATTCGCTGATTGCGCGCGGCCAAAAGGGATACAACGGCGTTGCCATCCTTTCGCGCTTACCGATGGAAGATGCCGGGCATCGTGATTTTTGCGAAAAGGGCGACGCGCGGCATGTCGCCGGAAGGTTGGCGAATGGTGTTACTATTCACAACTACTACATTCCTGCAGGCGGAGATGAGCCCAACCGCGAAGTAAACGAAAAATTTGGTCATAAGCTCGACTTTCTGACCGAAATGCAAGATTGGTTCCACGGTGATAAGCCTGAGAAATCCATTCTCGTAGGTGATCTCAACATTGCTCCGCGCGAAGACGACGTTTGGGATCACAAGAAGCTTCGCAAGGTCGTTAGCCACACGCCCATCGAAATCGAGCATCTCGCCGCCGCACAAGATGCGGGCAACTGGGTGGATATTACGCGGCAGGATATTCCCGATGGCAAATTTTACAGTTGGTGGTCGTATCGCGCCAAAGATTGGGACGGCGCGGATAAAGGTCGCCGTCTGGATCATATTTGGGCTACAGGCGATATCGCGGGCGCCGCTCATTCCAGCCGTTTGCTGCGGGATGCGCGCGGATGGGACCGTCCCTCCGATCACGCGCCACTATTTGCGAGTTTTGACCTATGATCGAAGCAATATTAGAGAACCGCGTCGGGCGGATTACGCTTAACCGGCCAGATGTCCATAACTCGCTCGATCGGCAAGCGATGCGCGACATCCGGAAAGTTTTAGCCGACTGGGTCAGCGCCGACATTTGCGTTCTAATCCTGACCGGAACCGGAAAAAGCTTTTGTTCAGGGGTTTCCTTAGGAGATGTCGGAAGTGGCGATTGGTCAGATAACCCGCTTACGGCCGTTTGTGACGCGCTGGAAAACTTCCATGCACCGACGATCTGCGCCCTGAATGGCGGCGTATATGGCGGCGGCACCGAACTCGCGATGGCTTGCGATTTTCGTATCGGAGTAGAGGACATGAAAATGTTTGTGCCCGCTGGCAAAATCGGTGTGCACTACGAACCTGCAGGGCTTGCGCGGTTTATCCAGAAGCTCGGCACACAAACGACACGACGTATGTTTCTGCTAGGCGAAGTATCGGTGGGCAACGAGCTGCTCGAAAATGGCTTCGTCGACTATATGGTAGCCGGCACCGATCTCGAAGCTCGGACAGATGAATTAGCAAGCGCAATTGTCGACGGAGCCCCTTTGGCAGTTCAAGGTATGAAACGGACCATTCTGGAGATTAGCCAGGACGCTCTCGATCTTCACGAAGCGAGCGACCGGGTTACTGAATGTTTTGCCTCGGCGGATCACGTCGAAGGCTTGGCAGCGCTTTCGGAAAAACGAAAACCATCGTTCAAAGGTAAATAACGCCCCTCAACCGAGTTTGGCACGTCCTGTCGCGGATTCGCGGTAGAATCTGTAGCTGACCGACTCGGCGATGTGGTGACGTTGCACAATTCTGTCACCATCGAGGTCGGCGATTGTCCGGCTAACACGCAATATCCTATGATAGGCACGCGCGCTCATACGGAAATGTTGTGCCATATCATTGAGAAGCTTACGGCCCTCTGTCGTCGGTTCTGCAATCGCCTCAAGCAATCCGCCCTCGGCATCGGAGTTCGTGAAAATTCCGTCATGCTCGGCAAAACGGGATTTCTGTAAATCCCGCGCATGTTGAACACGGAGCGCCACCTCAGCCGAGCCTTCGTCCGCCGGTGGCAACGACAAATCAGAAACCTCGACCGGTGGTAGTTCAACTTTGATATCGAAGCGATCCATCAGCGGGCCTGATATGCGCCCCAAATATTCATCACCGCACAATGGAACGCGTGCACATGCGCGCTCGGGATCCGTCAGGAAACCACATTTGCAGGGGTTCGCCGCGGCGAGCAGCATAAAACGGCACGGATACCGGACATGCGCATTGGCACGTGCAACTATGACATCGCCTGTTTCGATTGGCTGCCGCAAGGTTTCCAGAACCGGTCGGGCAAACTCCGGAAACTCGTCCATAAACAGAACCCCGTTATGCGCCAGTGAAATCTCGCCCGGTTTCGCGTTGCGACCACCCCCGACAATCGCTGCCATCGAGGCCGTATGATGCGGCGTACGGAACGGTCGTGTCTTTGATATCCCGCCCTCCTCCAACATTCCTGCTAGCGAATGAATCATCGAGGTTTCCAGCGCTTCTGCCGGATCAAGTGGCGGTAATATCCCGGGCAGCCTAGCGGCCAGCATCGATTTACCTGCACCTGGCTCGCCAATCATAAAGAAGTGGTGACGGCCTGCTGCAGCGATCTCGAGCGCACGTTTGGCTTTTTCCTGCCCCTTAACGTCTCGCAAATCTTTTACCGAGTTATCGGAAAGCACTTCGCCCGGTTCCGCCGCAGATATAACGTTTCGCCCGTTAAAGTGGTTAACGACGGCCAGTAGTGATTCCGGAGCGATGACACGAACCGCCCCAACCCATGCTGCCTCTGGTCCGCAGTTCTTGGGGCAAATCAGTCCGAATTCAGACTCCGCAGCAGCAATAGCGGCGGGCAAAGCGCCAACCACCGGCACCAATGTGCCATCCAAAGACAGCTCGCCAAGGCAAACCTGCTGCGCAGCCTCATCTTTTGGAATGATGTCCATCGCCGCAAGCAAGCTCATCGCTATTGGCAGATCGAAATGTGAACCCTCCTTTTGCAAATCGGCCGGTGATAGGTTGATTGTGATCCGTTTCGCCGGAAGCGCCAAGCCCATCGCGGTTATCGCCGCGCGAACTCTTTCCTTGGATTCGGATACTGCCTTGTCAGGCAACCCGACCATGTTGAACGCCGGAATTCCGGGCGCGAGGGAGCATTGCACCTCGATCAAGCGGGCATCTACGCCTTGAAATGCAACTGTATAAGCACGCGCGATCATGAGAACTCCTGTCTGTGACAGGCCCCTTATCGCTGACAATCTGTTTAATTTTCGTTAATTTTTTAGGTTTCAGGCCAAGGAACGGTCGGTAAATCGAGATCATACCCAGGTTGAACATAGTTCTCGGCCAAACCCTCCGCCCGCCAACGTTTAAACGCTGGATCGTTGACTGTGGTTTGAACGTAATCGGCCGCCAGTTTGGCAATTGGCAGATCGTATGTCAGCAATCGAGTCGCCACAGGGGCGTAAAAGGCATCTGCAATCGAGTAACTGCCAAACAGCCAAGGCCCGTCTTTTCCCCACTTGGTGCGGGCTTCGGTCCATATCGTTTCCAGCCTCGAAATCTCTCGCTGCACTTCTGGCGACGGTTGAAAACCGGAATAACAATGCCGAAGGTTCATCGTGCAGTCGTTGCGAATATTCATAAATCCGGAGTGCATTTCGGCGACGATCGAGCGGGCGTATCCGCGAGCAGCAGCATTGGCCGGCCACATATTCTTTTCGGGATGGCGCTCCNCCAGTGTTTCAGCGATTGCTAGTGTATCGGAAACAATAACGGTTTCTTCATNCTCGGAAAACCGAATNGCTGGNACCGTACGCCCNCCGCCATAATTCGACAGCATTGCAGTGAATTCCGGCGAATACATGCGCGCGGTTTCTTCAGTCACCGGGATACCGAATTTTTCAAACAACAACCAGCCGCGCAGGGACCAGCTGGAATAGATTTTATCACCGATCGCTATCGAATACGTCATCACTCTCTCCTTTTTCGGACAGACTAGGAAAGAAATTCCGGGCTGTCCAATTAGGTTTGAACGTAGATTACATCACGGAAGGTGATTAACTCCATGAACCCGCCATGACTTCGTTGTGTGAATGTAGTCCAGCCGCGTCACTGACAAATTGTCTATTTTAAACGAGAACGCTGCCTTCGCGCTCATCCCGCTGGCGCGTTGCAAGGCGGTGAGGATGGCGGCGAAATGCGCAACCACCACAATGTCGCCCGTACCGTGTTCTTGAATTATGCCATCGACGGCGGCGGAGATACGCGAGGACAAGTCATTCCAGCTTTCACCGTTTGGTGGAGCAATAACACCCGGTGTTTCCCAGAATTGGCGGCTGGTTTCTGGATCAGACGCAGCAATATCGGCAAAGCTGCGCCCATCCCAATCGCCAAAATTCATTTCGCGAAGGGCGGGATCATCCGGCTCCCGAAGCCGACCGACTTGCACGGCATCCGCTGTCGCACTAGCGCGCTGAAGGTCCGAAGATACAATGCGCGCGCTGGCCGGAAGGTAGGTAGACAACCTGTTCAACGCCGGAACATCGGTCAAATCTGCGGGAATATCCGTCCAGCCAATGGCTGCTTTTGCATGGGTAGGACCGTG
>JGI24025J20009_10001476_pt1 | contig 17668 bp, 9 predicted proteins | sample Cruoilmetagenom3_FD_20009 | JGI IMG/M metagenome (IMG submission 20009) | reverse complement strand
CGAGCTTCTCGTTCTTCTCGAATCTCCTCTAAGAGCAATTCGATTCGATCTGCTTTTTCCGGGGTCTCATCCCAGAAAAAACGTAATTTTGGCATAACTCGCAGTTTAACTTCCTGGCTAAGGCTATAGCGAAGAAAACCGCCAGCATTTTGCAACCCGTGTAAAATTTCTTCAGCTTGTGTCTTACCTGCTAAGGCAGATACGTAAATATTTGCATAATCTAATTCGCGATCCACAGCGACATCGGTGATATATACACCTTTAATACGAGGATCATTTACTTTTGATTCAATAATCTCAGTTAAAACGCGCCGGATTTGATCCTGGATTCGTTTTAACCTAATTTCTGATGGCATCCTTCCTGCTTTCTATTCCCTTACTAAACTGTCTTCTCTTCAATAACATACCCTTCAAGCTCGTCACCTTCTTGAAATTCGTGAAATTGTTTCATCGAAATACCACATTCAAACCCTTCACGTACTTCACGAACATCATCCTTTTCACGCTTCAAGGAACCAATCTCACCATCGAAGAGCACCCTTTTATTTCGGATCACTCTGATTCTCCCATTGCGCCTGATCTCACCTTCAATCACACGACAACCTGCTGCGACCTTATAACGGGAAACCTTAAAAGTCGCTAAAACCTTTGCTCGTCCAATCACCTTTTCAACCATTTCTGGTTCAAGCATTCCTTCAAGCGCCTTTTCGATATCCTCTATCAAACGATAGATGATTGTGTATAAACGTATCGAAACACCTTCGATGTCGGCCAGACGTTCCGCAGCATTATCTGAATCAACAGAAAACCCAATCACAATAGCATCAGAAGCAGCGGCGAGCATCACATCACTTTCAGTCACATTGCCCGTTTCCTGGTGTAGAATTTCAATGGAGACTTCAGACTGTTTTTCCCCTAAGTCCTTTAAAGAATTAACAATTGGTTCTAAAGAGCCTTGAACATCTGCCTTAACAATCAAGCGCAGTGCTTGTTCCTCTCCGGCTTGAAGTCGTTCAAATAGATCCTCGAGCGTGGCTCTTTGGACGAATTTTTGAGATTTTTCTTCCGCTTTCATTTCTTCAACAATCGCACGGGCTTCCTTTTCTGATCCAACAACCCGGAAAAAATCACCTGCACGTGGAACATCATTCAGACCCATCACAACAAATGGTGTGGATGGTCCAGCATCTTTAATCCGATTACCACGAAAATCAAACATTGCCCTGATACGACCATGAGATTTTCCAGCCAGGATCGTATTCCCAACTTTAATGGTTCCGTTCTGTAAGAGTAACGTTGCCATAGCACCACGGGATTTATCTAATTCAGCTTCAACAACTGTCCCCAGAGGTTCTCCATCGGGATTCGCCTTGATTTTCATATTATCAGCAACCAGGAGGATCGCCTCCATCAAATCATCCAATCCTTCCATCTTAACCGCAGATACCGGCACGACGATCGTATCACCCTCCCAATCATCAGGGATCAATCCGATTTCAGAAAGTTGCTTCTTCACACGTTCCGGGTTGGCTGAAGGAAGGTCCATCTTATTTAAGGCTACAACAATCGGCACACGAGCTGCTTTTGCATGGTTCGCTGCCTCTCGTGTCTGCGGCATAACACCATCATCTGCTGCAACAACCAGGATAACAATATCCGCACCCTGCGCACCACGCGCTCTCATGGACGTAAACGCGGCATGGCCAGGTGTGTCCAAAAAGGTGATTTTTTGACCTTCATGTTCTACCTGGTAGGCACCAATCCCCTGGGTGATACCCCCTTCTTCGCCAGCGGCAACATTCGCATCTCGGATTGCATCCAAAAGTGTCGTTTTTCCATGGTCGACATGTCCCAACATGGTGACCACAGGCGGACGTGCTACAAGATCTTCTTCCGCTTCATTATCTATCACCTGCCGCCATAGAGGAACCTCTCCCTTTTCTTCAGGCGTTTCCTCTTCAATTTTTTCCAACTCAGGTTCAAAGCCGAGTTCACTGGCAACCACAGCCGCGGTATCAAAGTCAACACTCTGGTTAATGCTGGCCATGACACCATTACCCATTAATACCTTGATGACATCAATAGGACTGGCTTCCAGCTTTTCAGCTAATTGCCGAACACTGATACTGTAAGGTAAGATAATTTTTTTATTGTCATTATCACTCACGCAACACCTCCAAGGTCAATCCCCTGTCCTAAAGCAATCGATGGATGCCGTAGGATGATTAATCGAATATTTTCTGTTGAGGAGCGATCAGATGATTTTTAATTCATCCTGACAATTCCTCTGCCCCCTTATGATCCTTGCTTTCATCAGGAATATGGGTTTCCATATATCGCATTAAGCTTTGCTTTTCCTGATCTGTCAGCCCGGTTTTCAGAGCATGGTCAAGGGCGCCATTAATTCCGCACAGCCAGCATTCCCGACTGTCATGTAAGTAAGCCCCTCTTCCATGGGCTTTACCACTTGGATCCACACTCACTCCCTCAGTACCTTTTACAATCCTGATCAGTGCCCTCTTGGGATGCACTTCTCTGCAACCCACGCATGTTCGTTGTGGAATATGCTTTCTGCGACGTTTAGATTTCTTGACCATCTAATCGCTGCTCATTTTTGTCTTACTTCCAATCTTCCCATTCATCAGTTTCATCTGAGACTGGGTGCCGTTTCTTGCGTTTTTTCTTCTTACTTGGCTTGGGTTGTTCCTCTTCTACTTTTTCAGGTTTGGGTTTCTCTGGTACATAATAGCCATACTTTCTGGCATCATATGAGAAGAGCTTATCAAATTCACTTTCTTCTTCCTTGGCTTTTTCAGGTTCTGGTTTTGATTTTTCTTCTTCAACCACCAGCTCTTCTGCAACTTCTGAAGAAACCTTGCTTTCCGTTTCTTCTGGAGCTTCAGGTTCACCTTCTGCAACCACATCTTCAATTTGAGTGGGTTCTTCCTCTGTTTCTGCTGTTTCTTCAGGTGTAACGCGCAGTCCATCTGTAAGCTCAGTGATTTGTTTTAATGACTTCGGACCAATTCCATTTAGCCCTAAAATCTTATCAGCATCCATCCGCATCTGTAAAACCAGGTCGCCTAATGTGTCCAGGCCGCCTTCCTGGAGGATAAACAGAATGTGCTCTGGCAATTCAACATCCAGGATATCAATCTCAAATGTCAATCCCGGAACTGTTGTCAATGCTTCTTCATGACGGCGCTTTTCTTCAATATCTTCTTCACGACGCTGCTCTTCCACCCGCTTTTCAATACGGTTAATGAATTTGGCCATGAAATTATAATCCTCAGGTGGAAGCGGACGACCCTCAGCTTTTTTATCAAGCATCACCCGCACTTTGGCCATGGCTTCAGCTTCTCTCTCCGCCATCTCTTGATAAGCAGGATCCTCAAGTAATTTCTGCAGGGATTCACCAGCTGCTTCAACCTGGCTCTTGATATCAATTCGCCAGCCGGTCAATTTGGCTGCCAGGCGCGCATTTTGACCATCTCGACCAATTGCCAGGGAGAGTTGATCTTCTGGGACAACAACTGTTGCAGTGTTGCCATCTTCTTCTGACTCTGTCAGGTAGACCCCAACAACTCTCGCAGGACTGATCGCTTTAGCGATAAATGAGGCTGCATCTTTGCTCCACTCGATCACATCAATTTTTTCATCGCTGAGTTCACGCACAATTGCCTGGATACGGACACCCCGCACACCTACACACGCACCAACCGGATCAATGCCTTGCTGTGTTGCAGAGACAGCAACCTTTGCCCTCTGTCCTGGCTCACGTGCAATGGATCGAATTTCTACCACGCCATGATAGATTTCAGGAACTTCGTTTTCCAATAAACGCCGCAGGAATTTGCGATGGGCTCTGGAAAGATAGATCTGTGGACCCCGGCCGCTTTCTTTGACCTCGTAAACCAAACATCGGATCCGATTATGCACACGCAGACGTTCTCTTGGAATCATATCTTTGCGCAGCATCAAACCCTCGGCTTTTTTATCCAGACCAATGGTCGCTCCTCGACCGCTGATCGCCTGAACAACACCGCTGACGATTTCGCCAACCTGCTTTTCAAAATATTCAAGTTGAATTTCTCGTTCAGCTTCGCGGATTCGTTGTTGAATGACCTGACGTGCTGTCTGAGCAGCTACACGCCCAAAATTCTGCGGCGTGGTCTCGACAACAACCATATCACCTAACTCGGCCTCCGGGTCAACCTCTCGAGCTTTGCTGAGCTGAACTTCAGTAATATCATTCTGAACGTCTTCTACAACTTCCTTTTCCGCAAAGATTAACACCTCACCGGTATCCATATCAACCTTTGCTTCCACAAGCTGAGCATTCGATGCGTTAACAGCCCGACGATAGGCAGATATCATTGCTGACTCAAGTGCTTCCAAGATGATATCCCTGGAGAGCTGTTTGTCTTCAACGACCTCATTGAATGCCAGTGTAAATTCACTTTTCATGGTGCCACTTACTCCCTATAACTGATCTTACTTGATACAAAGAAAAGTGGGGGGAACCCACTTTTCGACGTAAAGGGTATGAAAATAATAAGCCTAAGCTTATCAACTCACAAGTGATTCTAGCACATATCAAAACGAGGTGCAAGAGATTTCCGGATACCTGTTTCCGGATACCACAATCATCAGTGGAAAAAATAAGTTCCCGTTTAAAAATAGTCCATTGCATTAGCATAAACCTGCCAAAACAACACAATTGAAAAACCTCTGGTGAGATTGTGTAAATCTACTATAATTTTATTATCAATAGATACACTTAAGGATGATGATATGAAAAAAGATTTTTTATGGTGGCGAGACGGAATCATCTATCAAATTTATCCCCGGTCCTTTGCCGATGCAAACAATGATGGGATCGGTGATCTCCAGGGGATAATCGGGAAGCTGGAATATCTTCAAACATTGGGGGTGGATGCGATTTGGCTTTCCCCGATTTATCCCTCTCCTGATGTAGACTTTGGCTACGATGTCGCTGACTACAAGGCTATTGACCCCAAATTTGGAACGATAAAGGATTTTGAACAGCTGGTCAAAGAAGCGAAGAAACGGGATATCCATATCATTCTGGATCTGGTACTAAACCATACATCCGACCAGCATGAGTGGTTCATCGAATCCAAAAAATCCAAGGACAATCCTTATCACGATTGGTATATCTGGCAAGATCCCAAACCAAATGGCGATCCACCCAATCAATGGCAGGCTGTCTTTGGTGGACCCGCATGGGAATTTGATCCCAACATTGGACAATATTACTACCATATGTTTTACAAAGAACAACCAGATGTAAACTGGCGCAATCCTGCGGTACGGGCTGAAATGCTTGATGTTTTTCGATTCTGGTTGAAGAAAGGCGTGGATGGTTTTCGTTTGGATGTGTTCAATGCATATTTCAAAGACCCTCAACTAAGGGAAAATCCAAGGAAATTTGGCATCCGACCCTTTGATCAACAAAAGCATATCTATGATTGTTCGCAACCTGAAATGTTCCCACTTCTTAATGAAATCCGCAGCATGCTGGATCAATACAAGCAAGCTTATGCAGTTGGTGAGAGTTTTCTAGCAACAACGGAACAATCAGCTGGATATTGTGGGGATGGGAAATTGCATGCAGCCTTTAATTTTGATTTCGCAGAGAATCGATGGCATCCATCTCGTTTCCTAAAATCCGCCCAAAATTGGTATGAAGCCCTGTCAGCTGAAGCCTGGCCAAATAATTTCCTCAGCAATCACGACATGAAACGTGCGGCTTCTCGCTACTGCTTCAGAGAAGATGACCGACGTGCCAAAGTAGCGGCTGCAATGCTTCTAACACTCAAAGGGACACCTTTCATTTATTATGGAGAAGAAATAGGTCTCCGAGATATCCCCATACGGAAGAAATCGGATGTCAAAGATCCCATTGGTCAACGGTATTGGCCGCTTCACAAAGGACGCGACGGCTGTCGAGCACCCATGCAGTGGAGCAGTGAAATCAATGCAGGGTTTTCTCAATGTGATCCCTGGCTGCCTGTGCATTCGGATTATCCAACACGAAATGTCACCCAACAATCCTCCGACCCTGATTCCCTCCTGAACTTCTATAAGAAAATCATAAAGATAAGGAGATCAGAACCTGCACTCCAGAGAGGAAACTTCACGCCCCTGAATGAGGATCCAAAGCACATTTTGGCATACCAACGACAGCATAATGATGATAATTTGACCATCCTCCTAAATTTCACCTGTCAAGATCGAGATATTAACCTCCCGGAAGGTCATTGGATTTCTTTGATCATTGACAATGAAACTGCCACAGGATCCATACAATTATCACCCTATCAGGTTGAGATCCTGAAGTTGAAAAAATGAGCCAACCACCATATCATAATCAAAATTACTGATCGCATCATAGATTCATCAATCTGTCTTCAACTGTACGACATAAAGGAAGCGTTCGATGAATAGTCCTTACATCTCAGGAACTGATCCGCCGCCAGATTTACCGCTTGGCCGGTTCCTCCCGCCTATACCTGGAGGGCTCGTAACAAAGTGGTGCAAGGAAAATCTCTCGCCTGGTGAATGGGTCCTGGATCCATTTGGTTTTAGCCCAATGATCCCCATTGAAGCTGCAGCGGCAGGGAATCCAATATTAGTCACGGTGAACAACCCCATCCATGCCTTCTTGCTCAAGGTCTTAGCCAGTGCACCGAAGAAAGAAGAGCTGATCGCAGCCCTGCAAGACCTTGCCGTTGCACCCAAAAGCGATGAACGCATGGAACCATATATCCGCAGTTTGTATCATGTCAGCTGTACAGATTGCCACCACCAACTCGAAGCAGATGCATTTCTTTGGAAAAAAGGGGCAGATCATCCTTATGCAGTGCAGGTTGACTGCCCTAACTGCGGTGCGCGTGGAGAACAGCAGTTGACAGAGGAATCCCTTCAAAGCCTGTCACCATTACCCCCAAAACGTTTGCACCTTGCACGAGCGTTAAATCGAATCGTTGACAGGAATGATCCAATACATTCACAGGTTGAGAACACACTCAACGCCTATCCTGCCCGACCTCTTATCGTTTTACAAACGATCATCAACAAGCTTGATAGTTTGGAACAAACACCAAGGCGCCGTGAATTATTGATTGCTTTGATCCTTTCAGCCGCTGACCGAGGGAACACTCTGTGGGCGCACCCTTCACCCCGCAATAGACCCCGCCAAATTGTGATTCCGTCCGTGTATAGAGAACGGAATCTTTGGAAGGTTTTGGAAGAGTCTGTCGAAGTCTGGCAAACTGGAAAAACACCTCTGCCAGTAATTGAATGGGATGGACAACCTTCTACATCGATTGGAATTTATCGGTTTAGAGGTCGCTTCAAATCACTTGACTTTTCAACAGGTTCTCCCCGTATCAGCGCCATTCTTACTGCCATTCCCAGGCCGAACCAGGCATTTTGGACGTTATCTGCTTTGTGGACAGGGTGGATCTGGGGTCAAGACGCAGTCAATCCTATACGACCGGTGCTCTCTCGTCAGCGTTACGACTGGAACTGGCATGAAAATGCCTTAAAAAGCATATTCGATTCGATTCATGCACTCAATTTGCCCAATATTAAATTCTCTGGGTTGATCGCAGAAAATGAACCCATGCTGCTACTGGCAGCGCTCTTGGCAGCGAACGCAGCTGGGTTCAAATTAACAGCCTTTGCACAATCCCATGATGACAAACTGGCTCAGTGCAGTTGGGATCTTTTTCCAGTTCCAATCAAACCAACCAGACCTGACCAGGCAATCAGAATTGCGAAAGAAAAAGTTGCCGCATATTTGGTGGAAAAGGGTGAGCCGGCGTCCTACCAGCAAGTTCATGCAGCTGCTGTTTCAGGTTTGGCAAATGAGAACAACCTGGCCATCGACATCTTCCTTCAAACCCCTCACCAGGCAACCTCAGAGATTCAAAAGTGGATTGAATCCCTTTTTCAAACTGGTGAATTCCTGACCCATATAGCAGATGAGAAAGCTTCCCTTGAGACAGGGGATTGGTGGCTTAATAATCCTTCCATCACACAACTACCCCTCATGGATAGGGTTGAGGAGCGGATTATCCTCCATTTGATTGAAAATCAAACAACCACAGCAGAAGCTGTGAAAGAAGATATTTACCAAGCTTTTCCCGGTATTTTTACACCTGAGGATATCCTTTTACTTACCTGTCTTGAATCCTATGCAGACCTGGTTGATCCACAAACCCATCTTTGGAAGCTGCGTGATTCCGAAAAAATTAAAGCACGCCAACAGGATGTCAGGCAGATTAGGGACTCCCTGATCAACATCGCTCACCGTCTTGATTTCCAGGTAAACGGGCATGATCCCCTTTTGTGGTTTGAGGATTATCAATCGCAGCCATGCTACAGTTTTCANATCTTCGCTTCAGCCGCTGTGTCAAGACATCTGCAAAAACCACCGAATGCTACCGTAACCAATATCCTGGTTTTACCAGGTAGCCGCGCCAATCTGCTAGCCTTTAAGAAAGAACGAAATCCATTATTGAAGCAAACCCTGGATCAGGATTTCCTGGTCGTTAAGTTTCGCTTAATTCGGGATCTGGAAATCAACCCGCTCCTGTCACGAGATTTGTTCACTGAGCAAATCATTGCAGACCCACCTGAGTACCATGCTTCACAACTGGTATTATTCTGATGACGGATTAGGGCGGTGTCGAGGTCGTTGTCGAAGTTCCCGTTTGTGAGGGCGTCAATGTGATCGTTGCAGTCGGTGTAACTATTTCAGTGGGTGTCAATGTCGAGGTCTGAGTCTGTGTAGCCGTCTCTGTGGGGGTCAATGTCGAGGTCTGAGTCTGTGTAGCCGTCTCTGTGGGGGTCATGCTGGGTGATGGCGTTCTTGTTGGTGTCGCTGTTTTTGTAGGTGTTGGCGTTGGAAGTTGAATATTCAAAGTGAATAACTTCTCCGCGTACATACCTTCTTTACTATGTACATAAAATTTCAATGTGACGATGCTGGATTCTATCTCCTCAAGATCCCATTCATAAAGGGTTCCAGGAGTTTCTTGTGGTGATTCAACATCATCAACCAGCACAGTCCACGTTAATGGTTGAGACCCCTTTCCCCACTCTATTCGATAATAATCGAAATTCTCAGAGGCTGTGATCATCCCTCGGATTTCTAAAGGGTTTTTTTTGATGGTTTGACCGTCAGTGAGACCAGTGATATTAATGATTGGGCGTGGATCATCCGATCGACACGCACGTGATGGGACAAAGAATAAAGGTTTTGAAAAACCCATCTCCTCAGCCCAGTCTTTACCCTTTGGGTCACCCTCCAACCAGTGCATAGCCCAGGGATCTGAAACATTAATAGCAAATTTTTCATCTGTGAAATCATCACAGGCTTCTGAAACAGCCAACCCTGTCCAGGTATCCACCGTCACCTTTTTCCATAAATCCTCAGATTTCGATACGGGGGGTTGATCAGCAGCAAATATCTCACTCCGCTGCTCAGGGCACCACTTTGAGGGTTCCGTTCCAGAAATCGCACAGATTACCCGGTCGATGACACCTGCGGGTCGTATATATGCTGAGGGATTCCCACTTCTAAGGACATTGATGCCATATGTCATGAACTCAGCCCATATTGGACCCGCACCTGACAAACCAGTTGTTTTATTCATCGGGGAGTAATCCGTATTGCCGACCCAAACACCCACAACAAGATCGGGGGTATAGCCCACTGTCCAATTGTCACGGAAATCGTTGGTTGTTCCGGTTTTGACGGCTGCTGTGAAATCTAAATTGATCACCGGGCTGGTGCCGAACATGGGTATCCGGGCAGATTTGTCCGAAAGAATGGATGATATCAGATAGGCATGTTCTGCCCTGATCACCTGATCCCCGACGGGTGGCTCGTATTCATAGACGATATTACCTGTTCGATCCACGATCTTTGATATCCCAACCGCAGGTATCCTTCGTCCTTCGTTGGCAAAAACAGCATATGCGGAGGTCATTTCCAACAGACTGATTTCACCACCTCCCAGTGTCAGGGAAAGGCCATAATCACTGCGGGTCAAACTGGTGATCCCAAATCGTCTGGCAAGAGCAATCAATCCTTCCTCACCGGGTGTTTCTGGATCATCATATATCTCAACAAACTCCAATGCCTTCACCGCCGGAATATTATAAGAATTTGCCAGGGCAGAACGCAATGTTACTGGACCATGAAATTTACTGTCGTAATTGACCGGTTCATAAGGCGGATTGGTGTCAAAAGGATCCGTTGAAGGTGGAAATTCAGATGGAACATCCCAAATCAATGTTGAGGGCGTCCATCCCTTTTCAAAAGCAGCCACATACGTGAGTGGTTTAATTGTTGAGCCTGGCTGACGGGTTTGTGATAAGGCCATATTAACCTGCCCATCAATCGCTTCACTGTAAAAATCGACAGATCCCACCATCGCTAAAATTTCACCATTATTCGGGTTCATCGCCAACAACGCCCCATTTGTAGCGTTGTTTTCCACCAGAGCAGCTACCTGGTCGGCTACGATGCTTTCAGCTTGATTCTGAAGCTCAGGATCCAGTGTTGTATAAACTGTGAACCCGCTCCGGTAAATTGTTTGGGGATCAAACTGTTCCTCCAGCAAATATCGCACATAAACAACCCAATGCGGAAAATCCATATCAAAGGTTTGTTTTGGAAATTTATAATTTGCAAGGTCAATCCCAGCCTGGGCGGCATCTTCATAGGAAATGCAGACAGCCGGCCGACCAGTTCCAACTTCAATACATCCCCGTTCCCGGCTCAACTCATACATCAACACCAATACCGAACGCTGTCGATATAGTGTAGCTTCACGATTATTGTATATATCATAAATCGCCGGACCCTGTGGTAAACCTGCCAGGAAAGAAGCCTGCCACAAGTTGAGTGAGTCTGCAGATGAATTGAAATAAGTTTCTGAAGCCGCCTCAACTCCATATGCCCTATTGCTATAAAAACTTTCGTTTAAATATAATTCCAGGATCTCTTCTTTGGAATAAAGTCGCGTGATCTCATAGGAGAGAACGATTTCTCTTGCCTTTCGCTCGTATGTTTGCTCATAACGTTCTGTCGGATTCAGCAAGAGGGTTCGGGCTAATTGCTGAGTAATCGTAGAAGCTCCAGATCGGATCTCGCCGGCAGTATAGTTCTGATAGAACGCACGCATAACGCCCCAGATGTCAAAGCCCGGATTGGTATAGAAATCTTTGTCCTCAGTAGCAATCGTTGCCGCAATCAAGTAAGGTGACATGTCCTCCAATGAAATATAGGTTCTTCGACCAGCATTTGGGTCCAGAATCTCGTACAGCACATTCCCTTCACGATCAAGGATTCGTGTTGTCTCAAACTTTGATGCGTTTTCACGAAGCTCTGCCACATCTGGCAGGGAAGAAGAAATCCGGAAATATTGATAGATTGCAAACGATCCAATAACAAGCAAAACCAAAACGATCAGGAAAATCAATGCCAATAAGATTTTGAGGAAAATGCCTTTTCTTTTCTTGTGGTTCTCTGGTTTTTTCAGACGGGCTGTTTCTGATGTCCGTCGTTCCTTTTTGTGAGGAGGTGATCCCTTTGGTGACTGCGAAAACGATTCATCCTTTCCCTCCCGTTTCGCTGACTGATAAGCAGCTGGAGTAACTGTAGTAGCTTGTTGATCAATTTGACTCACTGACCTTGGGAGATTGGGGTTTTCAGGTGTCCAATCCGGAGGTAAATCTGGGGGTGGGATGGTTGGGATATCATCTGATGTGACTCCTGAGTCCACTTCCTTTTCAGCATCAGTTATCTCATCTACCTCTTGTTGGGTCGTTCCATAAGCTGTGATGCGTGTTGCTGTTTCTGAATCGTGAAGGTCTGCCCCCTCAGAAACCTGTGTGTCTATATCGAAGGCATCTTCCTCCTCGCCCGGGAGAGACCTAGTCTCGATTTCCTGTTCCTCTTGCAGTTGAATTGGTTGTGTTTCCTCATCATCCAGAGTTTCAATCGGGGTGAAAGGTTCACCCGTCCACCAACCAGGTTTTGATTCAGGATCATCACTGGGTTGAGATTCTTGTGTCGTTAACGCTTCATTTTTATCCGGCTCAGGTTGATCATCCCCCTCTTTGCCAGGGAAAGCGTCGCTTTCTTTGACCCACTCAGACACCTCTTCAGCGCTTTCGGAATCCACATTTTGCACATCTGAGGTCTCTAAGACAGCTTCCGATGAACCTGCAGGTGAAATTTTAATTTCCTGGGTGTCTTCTTGATCCTCAGAAAATTGATCTGAGACGCTTTCTTCCGCAGCTTCCTCTGCCTGACTTTCAGTAGATTGATCTTCCGGTACATGATCATCTGTCATGTCATTATTCTAGCATAAATCCTATTCATCCAATAGACGATATGATGAGGCAAATAGTTCCGTCACTTCCTGACTGGAAAAGTCGCGATTCACTGTTTTCTGCATCCCTGGCAATGCGCTTCTAATTATCCGTACAAATCTCAGCAAAAACTATTTTCACAATCGATTCCAAACAAAAATTCAATTCCCGACAAGTCAAACAAATCGACAGGAAAACACTGCACAACACAAGGGTATTGTCTTTATCTCATCTCTCCTATCCTCGACAAACCCAGCTTACAATCATTGGTAAAATGAAGCTATGGATCCGCTTACTTTCGACCGTTTTGGACCTAAAGCGTTTATCATCGCCAGAGATGGCTCATTTTCATCCATTGATCCGTCTAATGACCAGGTTTGGGCATTTTCCTTCAGCGACTCCAAAACGCACCCTTTCCACATTGAAACAACTTATGGTTTGCGTGCCAGGTCCATGCGCCTTTTCCCAAATGTCATCTTGAATAACAAACGGCTTACTGAAGAAGCTGACTTTAGTACCTTCCCCAGGATCACCCGCTACACGCCTGCTCAATTGCGAATTAACTTCAGCCTGCTTAATGGCATTGATGTCCAGCTAGAATTGTTTGTCCCTGCTATTAACGCCCTTGCAGGCGGGTTTGATATTGCGAACAGATCAGCAGTGCCCATTAGCCTGACCCTTGAATTGGCAGCGATATTGTTTCCCATGGATAAAGGGGTACCTATACACCCGGAAAAGATCGGCATCAACCAGGTCCTTGAGGGTCAAACGGGGGAACTCTGGCCTGTGCTGTTTATGACCGGCGGCCCAATGGCAATCAGCAATCCTTACCCGGCCTTGTCCTTACCAATTCAAATCAGCCCTGAAGAAACCAGGAGACTCACCTGGTCCCTGGTTACCAAAAACAACCAGACTGAGTCCTTTGAATCAGCACGCAGGATAACAGCTGCCCCCTGGCGAGAAGCCGCCCAGGATCAATTTATGAAGCACACCAGCCAGACCATCCACGTCCGATCAGGGGTTCAGGATTGGGATGCTGCATTTTACTTATCACAAATGAATGCAAAATCCCATGTGATGACTCATGAGTCAAACAAGACTCCATTTTTCATCAGGCAGCGTCTTCCAGACCAAACAATCCCTGAAGGGCATACCTCAGAAAACCGAGATGATCTCACCATTCTCGAATTAATGCACCTTGCGCAGGTCATGCTGCCCACATCTCTTAAAGCATTCAAATCTCATCTTGAAACATATCTCGCCCGAGATGAAAATTTTGACCTGTCGAGTTTACTCTCAAAAGACACAGTGTTAAGCAAACCTTTTCGTGAATGTCCCCTTCTCGCCCAATTATGCCTGGAAATCTATGAGATCGAAGAAGATCTCGAATTCCTGCAATACATATACCCGACACTTATTCATCTTTTCAGGTCCTGGCACACTTTTCCCGAGGATCCTGACAAACCTGCCGTTCTGAATTGGGATAACCCGCAGCAGTTAGCCATTGATACAGGGATTTTTACATTCGATATCTGGGAAGCAACCGGACAAGGATTGGATATCCGGTTCGTGGAAAGCCCAGCATTGGCTGCAATGTTGTTCAGAGAAGCCCGGGCACTCCACAAGATTGCAGACATCCTTGTGGACAAACCACAGCAGCAATCCTTTGGTAATATTGAATACAAATTAAGAAAGAAAATGCAGGCCTTCTGGCAGGACAGCTTGCAAATATGGTCATATCAAGACTGTCAATCTCAACTATCGCCCACACGTGAACTATATTATCCTGGGCCAGCTCATGAAAGCACTGAAATCCACAAGGTTTTTACTGTACCCCAAAGATTGCAATGCCATCTCTTTACCAGAGATAATGGAACCCGTGATAGCCATATTACTATTCGAGGGAAAGCTCCTGGTGGTGAAGAAATCATCGAGGATTTTGCTCCCACCGACATCCGTTGGTTCGCTGGCAGGGCTCATGTGACCACAACTAACCTGTACAGCGTCTTGCATTCAATCACCCTGAATGGAATGCAGCCAGATGATCGCTTCCTGATTGAGACAGCTAATTTATCCCAAAGTGACATCACCTGCCTGGCACCAATTTGGGCCGGTGGGGTTCGTAAGGAGCACCTTGAATCACTACTTGACGACCAGTTGAACTGGCAAAACCCAAATCTAGAATACGGCATCCCTGAGATATGGCAGTGCCGTCATGCATTACCCGCCGATCTGTCCATCCGCGTCAATGTATTATGGAACACAATGATCATAAAAGGGTTGGTTGAAGGCGGCTACCCTGAACCAGCTATGCATTTATTCACCGACTTGATGATGACCATTGTGCAAGGATTAAAGCAATTTGAGGGCTTTTTCCCTTTTTACGATAGTGATACTGGACGCCCTGTCGGACAGCGAAATGCTATCTCCGGATTGGTCCCGCTGCGTTTGTTCCTGCAAATTGCAGGGTTATGCCTGATCAACCCTGACAGGGTTGCAGTTTGGGGTTCTTCTCCATTTCCCTGGCCGATTGAGGTATCATGGCAGGGCTTGGTGCTGCGCAGGGAGGGTTCCAAAACCGATATCATTTTCCCTGATGGGACAACCTATCAGGGTGTATCAGATCAGCCGGTCCTGCTGACATCTGGCAGTTCGAGAACATAAGCAAATGTGGAAATATTGATAATGAAAATCATCAAAGAGAGAATTTCCCGCCATTGAACAAAATAACAAAGACAGAAATTGGAATCAAAAACAGAGGAATTGGTGAAGAAAATGAATCTAAAAGAACTAAAAATCGCAAGTGGTATCCTGCTCACCGATCAATACCAGTTGACCATGGCACAGCTGTACTACCGGTTGGGGCTGCACGAGACGGCAGCTCAATTTGATCATTTCTTTCGCAGCTACCCGGATTACGGCATACACAATGCTGGTTTCTGTGTTAACGCTGGCCTGGATTCCCTTCTGGATTGGTTAGATACAGCTCATTTCGGTGAGGAAGAAATCGGTTTCCTTAAGAATCAAAAAACCTCACGGGGTAAAAGGCTATTTAAAGATGATTTTTTAGATTGGCTCAAGAACGACTTCTCTACTATGGACATCAACCTCTATGCCATTCCTGAAGGACGTGTTATCCATCCCAATGTACCTATCCATGTCATTGAAGGCCCATTGGCCATTGGTCAGATCATTGAAACTGGCTTGTTGAATATCATCAACTATCAAATCCTGGTCGCTACCAAGGCTGCCCGTATAAAACAAAGCAGTCGTGGACGACTTCTCCTTGAATTCGGCTTGCGTCGAGCACAGGGACTTGGTGCCATTCAAGGTGCCAGAGCGGCATTAATTGGCGGTTCAGATTTCTCTTCCAATGTCGGCGCATCTTACCTGTTTGGCTTCCCACCTAAAGGCACGCATGCCCACAGCATGGTGCAGGTCTTTATGGGACTAGGAGAAGGGGAACTGGCAGCTTTCCAGGCTTATGCAGATTTATACCCGGATGATTGCCTGCTGCTGGTAGATACCATTGACACACTTGAATCTGGCGTACCGAATGCCATCAGGGTGTTTGAAAAACTTAAACGAGAGGGGCACAAACCTGTGGGAATCCGGCTCGATTCAGGTGATCTGGCTCACCTGAGCGTCAAAGCCGCAAAAATGTTAAACGACGCGGGGTTTCCAGATGTTTCTATCATCCTTTCGAATGATCTGGATGAGTTAATCATCTGGCAAATCATCACCCAGATCCAAGATGAAGCCCAGCGTTATGGTGTTGATCCTGACAGCTTGATCAAGCGATTGGTCTATGGCGTCGGTACCAAGTTGATCACATCTGCAGGGGACGCTGCCCTGGACGGTGTTTATAAACTGGTTGCAGTGCAGCAGGAGGATAAATGGATCCCCACATTGAAGATTTCTGAAAACGTGGATAAAATCCTCAACCCAGGCAACAAACGAGCCTGGCGTGTGTATGATCACCGGGGCAAAGCCACGGCTGACCTGGTCTGTTTGCACAATGAGGACATTGAAACCCTGTCCCCGCTTGAGTTACGCCACCCAACTATGGCGCGAAAACGCCGCTGCCTCCAACGTTCTCAGATTGATCATGTTGAGAGTCTATTGACGCCCATCATCAAAGATGGGTTGGTCAACAGGCAGCCCGACATCCAGGAGATGCGCAGGAAACGTGATGCTGACATTGAAGCCCTTGATCCTGGAGTTCTGCGTTTGATGAATCCACATATCTACCATGTTTCTCTTTCCCGAAAATTGTGGGATTTAAAACAGTCCATGGTCAGGCAAACACAGCCCGAGGAGGACCATTAGTAAAATTGAAGGGGATTTTCTCAAAGCCAACCAATTAGCCTTGCACATAACTTTCTCAAAAAGTGCTGCTTTTAATGCGAGGATTACTTCTTCGCCCCCAATTGGATCTTCAGTTTGGGCAATAAGACCTGGTGCACCAACAAAATCAGTCCGGTCATCATAAAGGCCAGGGCAAAGACGAGCAGCGCATTTTTCATATTGGTCATAATGCTCGGGTCAATCATCATGACAACAGCCAGTGATAACATAAGCATGCCTCCCAACAATTTCAGCATGCGCCCATGCTTTTCTTCAATTTTTGCCTGATGCAGGGAGAAGACAGAAACCAGGAAAATACCCAATTCATCAATTTGATAGATCAGCATATACACCAATAAAAATCCAAGGAATGCCATGCCCCCAATTTCTTGTGCGTTCAGCAAGTTCGTCCAGAGCACCGGGAAACCCGCCGTGCAGGAAAATTCAACCAACGAAACGCCGGCAGCCAGGACAACTGTCCCGCAATCATGCCCCAAATAGACTCACTTGCGTTCACAATGCGCCGGATGCCCCTGTAAATGCCAGGCTTTTTTTCATCACTGATAGTAAAAGAAATTCCCTGTTTGAACCAAAAATAGTCCTTGATGTTGACAATGGAAAATATCAATGCAACGATTGAGACGATAACCTGGACCCAGCCGATAAAACGAACCACTTTGAATACCGTAAATAAACCAGCGATGAACAATGCATAAATTAATCCCGTCACAAATATGAACACAAACCCAATGATCAACACCTTTTTCCGGGAGCGTGTGTTGAGCGTGATCGCCAGCAGCATTGAAAGGACCCAGATTGAACAGGGGTTAAAGCCATCCACAATGGAAATGATCATCGTGCTGAACAGAATGGATTGGTCAGAAAGATCGACAGTGCCAATCAA
>JGI24025J20009_10001471_pt1 | contig 17715 bp, 18 predicted proteins | sample Cruoilmetagenom3_FD_20009 | JGI IMG/M metagenome (IMG submission 20009) | reverse complement strand
ATCATCCACCACGCCAAGCTCATCATATGAAGTTACGACAGAGCTCCTGCCTGCACAACCAACACCGACTCTGACAAAAATGAGGTCGTTCCTCCGGACCAGAGCCCCTTTCTTAAACATGCGGTTGTTTCTCGATACAAATCTTCTGTCTCTCTCAAAATCCAGCCCAAGATTGGTCACAACCTTAGCAGAAATGAAAGGTTCGCCCTCTGCTGAAAACTCCCTTTTCTCTCCGTATTCTGTTCCACCCAAAAACATGTTCGTGATTAATTCCTTCAATTTCTCGATCTCAAGAGGAGAGTTTTTCAGCTCCTCTTCAATTTTTTTGGTTTCAGGATTATAAAATTCGGGGGACAGATTGTTATCCTGAGTTTCTGTCCAAAAAACCAAACTGTTTTTTTCCTTTCTTGTGGGATACAAACGAAGAATTTCTCTTAAATCTTTCAGATCACGGACGATGCTCATGAATATCTCCTTGTTCTCTGCCCTGCATTTTTTTAGGAACAGGATGCACGTCTTTGAGCTCGTGGAAAAATTCTTATTAAAAATAAATCTTGGCAGGGAGACCACTCCCAAAATCTGTGTTTTTTCAAACAGATAGTCTCTGATAAATTTAAGATTCCTGTTTGATATGATTCCATAGGGCAGAATTATGCCGATGACTCCGTCCTGAGAGGTCAGCCGGATAAATCTCTCTAAAAACAATATCTCTACTGCCTGAGTTTTTCTATTTTTTCCAAACTCAAAACGTGTTAAAATTTCTTTGTCTTTAACTCTTCCATATTTGGCGCTGAATGGAGGATTGCCTACAACGGCATCGAACCCGTTTTCTAAGTCGTCTAATAATCCTTCTTTATTTAGGACAACTGCGGAGCTTTTGATATCCTCTGGAATTGATTCTATCATTTCTTTATCTATATCAATACCTACGACGTCTCTATAGCCTCTGGCAGTCAAGCCCTTGAGAAAAATGCCGTCGCCGCATGCAGGATCCGCTACTTTGCCTTTCTTATTTTGATTTAATTCGACAAAATCTAAAACAAAATCTACCACTCTTTTTGGAGTGAAAAACTGGCCGAGAACCTTCTCTTTTTTTGAAAAATGATTCTGCTCCTGATCCCTGCAGTTGGTTTTCATAGTCTTTTACCCTGGACAANAGTTTTTGCGATAATTTTTTGTTTGCAAGCTTGCGACATTCTCTTTCGATCCCATANCAGTGAGGCGTTCTGATGCAAGTGAGTCGTGGTAGTGCTTACTCTTTCAACAGAAGAGAGTATCTAGAACCAAGTCGCTTTCTTGGATGAACGTTTGTGCGTGCCTGGATACAGGAGGTCATGCAGGATATATAAGTATTATGCCAGTTTATCTTCCCACTGACAATATCGGAGGGGGCTTCTTGGCGAAAAAGTTAAAATGGGCTTCCATTGACCAATTTGCGCCCAGCCCCGTAGAAGATGGAAAAATATCGAAACATTCTCCTTGATATTTTTGTAGATATATCCCTCGAATGCGCGATGAAAAAAGAGAGAGGTTCAAAAACAGACTTGCTTGAAAATGAAAAGCCTCAGCAAAACAAAGGAGGTAGGCGTTAACTTAATATACAGTCTTTTTTTTATTAAAGTAAAATACGTCTCTTTGACAGCGGGATAGGGGAGCCAGGTTACCCCGTCGGGCTCATATGGCGTGAATGCATGGAATATTACGTTTCTAAAAGAAAGGAAAAACGTGCATGCCCTAAATTCGTCTGAGGCACCCGAAGTTCAGTGGTTCGAATCCACTTCCCGCTATAAGGTAATCAAATGAAAAAAAATATAGTATTTCCAGGAGATCGATTAGCTTCTGCCGAGGAATTGTTGCCTGGGGAAGGAACCTATGCGAATGGAGAACACATTTGTGCTGCAATCTTCGGAGAATTCGAAACAGACCAGAAAAAGAGATGCGCAAGTATAAAACCGTTCACTGTCCTTCCGACCAAGATCAAAGAAGGAGATGAGGTCATAGTAAAGGCCAGAGAAGTGAGTCCAGAAAGGGCGTTCCTCAAGATTATTTGCAAGGTTGAGGAACCGGAGAGAAGCATCCCTCATGAGACAGATGCTGTTCTGCGCATATCCCAGATATCAAACCAGTACACAACAGATGTGACAAAAGAGTACCATCCCAATGATATAATTCGTGCGAAGGTGATCTCAGATCCACCGAGCTTGCATCTGTCAACAAAAGGAAAGGAGTTTGGGGTGATTAAGGCGTACTGCACACGCTGCAGGAGACCTCTTAAAAAGAGAAACAACACACTCTATTGTGATGAGTGCAAACGTCCAGAGATGAGAAAGATGGCCTCCGATTACGGAGAGGGCAGACTAACAAGCAAATAAGGAGACAAGGATGAAACTAAAAGTGGTAAAAAAGAGTGAAAAGGAGTTGGAAATGGAAATTGTTGGGGAAGGCCAAACCCTGCTAAATCCACTCAAAGAGAAGCTGATTCAGGATGATGAGGTGGAATACGCTCAAGTGGTTGCGGATCTCCCAACGATTTCAAAGTCTAGCTTGTTTCTGAAGACGAAGAAGGAAACCTCCTTGGACGCACTGAAAAAAGCAACCGCCGACTTGAGAAAAGAAACAAAGTCCTTTCGAACGGCTATGAACAAAGCTCTAAAAGAAAAGCACGCTTAAATCTAAAATGAGGCGCAATCTTCTTCGTTTTTTGATGGATGAGAGAATTATAGCTACAAGGCTTCATTAATAGTGGCATTGATTTTTTCAAACAATTCCTGAGCGGCCCTTTTAGGATCGGTTGCTTCTGAGATAGCGGAGACCACAGCGACACCTTGGGCACCTGCTCTCATCACTTCTTCTACATTATCTCTGTTTATGCCGCCGATGGCAATGACTGGAATGTTAACCCTTTTGCACGCATTCCTCAATTTTTCTGTGCCCACTGATATCGAAGAAGGTTTTTTCCTGGAGGGAAAGATGGGACCGAAAGAAATGTAGTGCGGCTTTCTTTTTTCGGCATCCATGGCTTGCTCCAAGCTGTGGGTTGAGAGACCAATCATGAGTTCTTTTCCACTTTTTTTAGACAATTCTTTGACAAATTCTATTGGCATGTCTTCTTGACCTAGGTGCAGGCCATCCGCACCCAAAGCCATGGCAAGGTCCAGTCTATCATTCACGATGAAAAGTACTTTGCCTTTGCACATCGCTTTGATTCTTTTGCCTATTTCTAATGCTTCTTTTGTGCTCTCTCTTTTTGTCCTAAGTTGGATAGCTTGCGCTCCACCTTCTATCGCAGCCCTAGCAACCTCTTCGTGAGATCTAAACTCGTTCGAGTCGGTCAGAACTAACAATCTGACACCTTTTATGCCCTTTTCCATGGTATCCTCTCCATTATATAAGCCTTCCTCGGATTAAAAACTCTTGTTCTTTTATCCCTTTTTGAGGGGATCCACTCAGACACAATCTTACTGGATAAAAAACTCATATGGCTCTTTCCATTAGATAAGCGTCCGATCCGTTTTTGTAAATATGGGGTTTTCTTTCCTTTATCTTAAATCTTCTGTGCAAATAAAAATCAATTGCCTGCTGGTTTGAAACCTCAACTAGAAGAGTGGCTGTTTTGAACCTTTGCCTCTTCATGATTCCCAGATATCTGTTTAGCAGTTCAGAACCGACTCCTTTTTTCCTGAATTCAGTATCAACACATATGAGCACGATCCTGCTCTTGGTCCCGTCTTTTCTACCTATTACGAATCCAATTACGCCGTCTTGACTCTCAGTTGCCAAACAGGCCTCAGGCCATGCATTGACGAGTTTCTTTAGCAAACCCATTGAGTAGGTCTCAGGCAAGGATGCATCAGACAGCTTTTTTACTGTTTTCAAGTCTTCTTTTTGTATTCTTCGAATAGGACACATTTTGAAAACTAAAAAAACTAGTTAAATTTAAATCTTTAGTTTTTTAGAATGCTTGAAAGTTTTCGATAGAACTCTTTTGAGTTGTCAATCATCATAAAATGCCCACTTTTTGAGATCTGTACTTTGGGCATATCAAGCATTTTTAGAACTTTAAGGTCCTTGCTCATTTCTCCAAACACGTAACATTTTTTTGTGTCTGTCTCAATGAACATTTTCAACAGTCTTCCGCTGTCAGACCATTCCACCAAAGATTCTGATGTTTTGTATACTGCGAAGGGACTGCTCTTTAAAAACGATTCTTTAAACAACTCATAGCTTTTGCTAGTGCTTATTGGAGAAGTTTTATCTGGCTTGAATCTCGAGGGAAAAATGCTAAATTTTTTTTCCGTAAAATCCTCAAAAGAATCGGATATGACTTTTCTGCTGTAAGTACAGTCTTCTCCTGTTAGATTTCCTTCGAGGTTGATAAAGTGGGAAATTCTTGACGGAATTTTGTCAATCAAAAGTAAGCCTATCGCTCCCCCCAGACTGTGCCCAACCAAGCAAATCTTGTTTAGATTGAGGTTTTCAACGAGCGATTTGCAAATTTCAGCGTGGTCTTCCACAGTGTAGGGATACCAATGAGGTTTTGAGGAGTTGCCAAAACCTAGCAAATCAAAAGTCAAGATTGTGTATTCCTCGAGTTCTGAGAAAGTCCAAACATCCTTGAACGACTCTTTAGAACAGCCCAAGCCATGCAAAAATAAAATCGATTCTTCAAATTTTTTTCTAAGATTGCAGGATATCTCGAATTCGTCGCCCTTGCAATTAAATNTTACTTTTTCCTCGTTGGGCATCATAGAGGGAATAACATCAACTCGGTTCCATATTAATTTTGCCTTCTGAAATTCCCTGCGTTCTGATGAGCGGCCATCAAAGGCAGAGGGAGTCTCGATTCAGCAGCAAGATTTTTTACAACATTTAACGCTGTGTCGAAACAAATGTTGCTGCCAGGTGAAATAAAAACAGGCTTGCCTTTAGAAATTTTTAATGCATAGCCAATAACATTTCCAGCCATTCTAATTGCGGGGTGCTCACCTATCCGAGAGGGTATTTTTTCAATTTTTCCGCAGAGTAAGGATTTTGCAACACCAATTGTTGGAAGATTGAGTACAACTCCTGCATGAGTAGCTAAGCCTGCGCGGTAAGGATGTAATATACCATTTCCATCGATCAGTAGGATTGTTGGTAGCTCTTTTAATTTTGAAACTAATTTCTTAATTAAAGGGAACTCCCTAAAAGTCAAATAAGTGGGCAAATAAGGAAATTTGACTTGAGTTTTTGCTTTCTTCACCTCAATTAACTCTCTGGTTTTGTAGTCAAAGGTCGCAACAGCTCCGTATCCTTCTTTATTTTTATAAGCAACATCGACTCCGCCTACTGTTCTGACCTCAGTAAATGAATTAACTAGCTTCGCTTTACCAGCGAGTTGTTTTTGTTTTGCTCTTAACCTTTGCAGAGGTTTTGTGCTATTGAATTCTCTAAACATCACTCTCTCAAAGTCTCTAATTCTGGAGTTATCAATCCTTAGTCCCTCGTTTTTTAGTAATCTAACTCTTTTCTCAGACTCATCTTCTCCTATAAATCCTTGATCTTCGATTACTCTATGACAAGGAGCTTCTCCCCAGCTAATTTCATCTCTTATCACTCTTCTAATCGCCCTAGCAACGGTTTGATCTCCCAGAGCTTCAGCTAACTGAGTGTAACTCGTGAGCATCCCTCTGGGAATTTGATTGATGATATCGATGATTGCTTTGTAAAGATCCATTATTGCATAAAAGTCTTTTATTATTTAAAAAATCCATGGGAAAAATTTAAAGATTGCCTAGGTACGAAACGCTCTTGATGCACTCTGATTGAGATTTTTCCCCTGATATCTGTAATTGTTTACGGATTTACCATATCTTTAACTTGTGCAAAAATATCAGATTTTAATCATTAATTAGTATCTCTACTAAATAAAAAAGTTTGGGTGTGCGACTCTCACAGCGAACGAAGGCAAAGATTTTAAATGATTTTTCTTATTCTATCCTATCCAAAGCGGTTGTGATCTAATGGTTATGATAGGGGCCCTCCAAGCCTCTTATCCGGGTCCGACTCCCGGCGGCCGCATCAATGGAAACGCAACTCCTGAACAAACTTAAAAAGGGTGAAGAGAAGGCAATCGAGAGAATTAAGCAGAACGAAGCGAAGGCCTGCTTGATCGTGGAGGGATCTCGGAGAGAGAGCGAGAAGGAGAAAAAAAGGGCAATCGAAGAGAAACAGAAGGAGCTTGCAGAAAGGCTGGAAAAAACTGAGAAAGAGGCAAAAACTCAGGCTGAAAAAATCCTTGCAGAATCAGAAAGACGGAGAGAAGAACTTAAAAAGAACGTGAGGAAAAAGCTTGAGATAGGGGTAAAGCTGATTTTAAAAGAGTACTTTGGAAGTGATTAGCTTGCTCAAGCCCAAACCCATGGCGAAAGTATCGATTCTAGTCTATCAAGACCAGCTTAATCCTCTAATTGACAAACTCCATGAATCTGGACTTCTTCAGATAACAGATATAAGGCACGAGGAACCGGAAATTCTCGAGAAATTATACCCCGCTTCCCCCACTGAGGAGTATGCTAAATGCGTTACGTATGAATTGAAACTCACCAGAATTTTGGAAATTCTCGAGAAATACTCTCAAAGAGAAACCGGGTTGAAGGCTCTGCTTCATCCTGAACCGATAGTACCCAAGCCAGTGCGAGTAAAAACTCTCAAGGAGTTTTACCAGGGGGCTGACACAACCCTTGAGAAATTGGAGGAAAAGGTTGGGGATACCGGACAGAGGCTGAAAGAGCTGGGAGAGAATATGGCCTTAACCGACCAGCGAATAGAAATGGTGAGGGATCTTTCGCTGTTTGATTTTGACCTCGGTTATCTTGGGGAGGGAGAATGGACTACAATCAGAGCAGGGAGAACGAGCAATGTCGGCGAGCTGGAGAGGCTCTTAGAAAACCTCGAAGCTGAAGTTTTTTCAATAGAGCGTCGGAGAGGAAAGGAAAAATACAGAGTTGTGATCCTTGCCTTACTCAAAGAGGAAGAGAAAAAGATTTCTTCGCAGCTGAAAAGGTATTTTGCTGAATACCAGCTTGGAGGGGTAAGAGGAAAACCCCGGGAGGCAATCAAACAGCTCTCAAATGAAAAGGAAAACTTGGAGAAACAGCGGAAAGAAAAAATTGCAGAGCTTCAGCACATTTACAGAGAAAAAAGTGGGGACTTGCTGGCCTTGCGGGAAGAATTCAGCATCCAGAAAGAAAGAAAAGAAATTCTTGAAAAATTCGCAAAGAGTGAGTTTGCCTACCTGATCGAGGGTTGGACTTTGGAAAGAGAGATCGACCAGCTTGAAAAACTAACCAAAGACACAACAGGCGAGCTCGCTGCCTTCTTCTCCACGAAAGCAAAGTCAAATCCTGATAATCCTCCAGTTTGTCTGGAGCAGCCAGCCTGGCTCAAGCCCTTCAGGCCTTTCACCGACCTTTTTGCCATTCCCAGATATGACGAGATAGATCCAACTGCATTTGTTGGATTTGGCTTTGCTCTTTTCTTTGGAATGATGCTTGGGGATGCTGGCTATGGGTTGTTGATCCTGGGCTTGTCTCTTCTCGGTCTGCTGAAATTTGGCAAACTGTCGCCAACTCTAAAGCAGTGGAGTTTGATTGGCGTATGGCTCGGAGCTTTTACGACCCTCGCAGGTGTTTTGTTTGGAGGTTTCTTTGGAAATATGCTCCAGAATTTTTTTCCTATGTATTTTCCGGGAGAGGAGCTCTACTCCTTAACTCTTGCTGGATTCTCATTTCCCCTTAATCCCCTAACTCGGCCAATTGACGTGCTTTCACTAGCACTCGTGATTGGGCTGGTTCATCTGAACCTGAGTCTCGTCCTCGCGATCTATCAGGATTACTTCAGAAAGCAATCCAAGAAAATCATCTTTGAAGAGCTTCCGTGGTTCCTTCTTCAGGCTGCTGGAATTCCGCTCATCTTCAAATACCTTCTTCACATGGAATGGTTTATCCGAGCATTGTCTTCAAGGGTGGAGCTAGCACTGATAATTGTGCTTCTCGTGGGGTTAGTTTTGCTGGTTCTTGGTAAGGGACCGCTCGGCGTATTTGATATTACTGGATTTCTAGGAGATGTACTGAGCTACACAAGGCTGCTTGCTCTTGGGCTTGCCACCTCCGGGATTGCTCTTGCAATAAATTTGCTTGCAGAGATATTCTCAGATCTGATTGGCGTAGCTGTGGTTGGAGCAATCATTGCAGGGATAATTCTGGTGATTGGTCACCTGTTCAATCTATTCATCCAGTCACTCGGCTCAGCCGTGCATTCTTTAAGATTGCAGTACGTTGAGTTCTTCAAGAGATTCTATGAGGGTGGTGGAAGAGAATTTACTCCATTTAAAGTGGAAAGAGTGTATTCCGAATTAAAAACAGGATAAAACTAAAAAGGAATAAAAAGAGAGGAGGACCGCAAGATGAAAGGACAAAAGAAAAGGAAAAGATATTTTAATCAAAACNTGATAGATAAAGTGATAAAAATGAAAAGAAATCTTGGTTTCCTAATAGGATTGGCTGTTTTAAGCGGGATTCTAGTGCTCTCACTCACAGCACCCCTTGCTTCAGCAAGGCAACCTCTGGATGAGGGGCAAGCTGAGAGTAAAAACTTAACTGGTGTGCTCCTAGGTGCCTTATTAGCAGTAGGAATTGCCGGTGTATCCTCCGCATTTGGTCTAGCCAGATCCGGGAGTGCGGCTGCTGCTGTTACTGGAGAAAAGCCGGAGCTCGGAATGAAACTTATGATACTTGAAGTACTTCCAATGACCCAGGTTCTTTACGGACTGGTAGCGGCCATTTTGCTTATGATGGGCTGCGGACTGCTTGGGGGTGAACCGGGAGTTGACCTAACCAACCCGATTATTGGTAATGCCGGGCTGATTGCTGGATTGATCGTTGGGATAACTGGTATTTCTGCCCTAGCTCAAGGGACAACGGCAGCTGCCTCAATAGCTGCTGTGGGAAGAGAACCGAGGGCTTTTGCCCCGAGCATGATCTACATTGTCATGGTGGAAACGGTCGCCCTCTTTGGTTTAGTCACGGCAATTTTTGTGATGTTCGGGCTTGGCTTCTTGTAAGAATTCAAAAATGGGAATTGACAAGATTATCGAGAGGATTGAACAATCCGCCGGAGAAAGGATAGGTGCTATTCTTAAAGAAGCAGAGCGGCAGGCAAAAGAAATAAAAGAACGGGCGAAGAGGGAAGCTGAGGAATCAGGCAAAAAACTCGAAGTGGAGACAGAGGAGAAATGTGGAATTGTAGAAGAGAGGCTCACCTCAAACGCCAGACAACAGGCAAAGAGAGAGATGCTGCTCACCAAAGAAGAACTCATAAAAGAAGCTTTTGATAAGGCTAGAGAAAAACTCACTCAACTGAAAGAAAGCGAGTACAGAGAGATTCTCAAAAAAATGCTGGAGGAAGGGAAAAGGCTGGCTGGAGCGGACTGCGTGGTCGTGCCATGTAAAGCAAAAGACGGAGAGTACATCAAAAGTCTTGGCTATCAGGTTTCAAAGGAATCTGTCAAAGGAAGTGGAGGAGCGATCATCCGCTCCAAAGACGGATCAATTTCTGTTGACCAAACCTTTGAGGGAATAATAGATCGGAACTGGAACGAACTCAGGATTAAGGTTGCGAGGGCGCTGTTTTCCTGAGCACTGGTCTAAAATGGAAACAATCAAGCCTACCAAAAAGAAACGCCGGAAAACCTCTCTTTTCTTGACATCCAAGTTTATTTATCTCAATGCCAAGGTTGCAGCGATGGGAAGCCCTTTCCTCCAGGAGCAGAAGCTAACTGAGCTGAGTGGACTGAGGAGTCTTGAAGACTTCAAGTCCTTGCTCAATTCTCACAAGGATTACTCGATTAAGGGAGAAAGCGCTGGAGAGATCCAGGAAGAACTCGATGAGCATCTCCCGAAGTTTCTAGAGCTGGTGAAAAAAGATTCGCCAAAGCAGGTGGGAGATTTCTGGGATGCGTACTTGGATAGCATTGAGAAGGAACACCTAAAGAAAGCATCCTACAAACTGATGAGGGGAGAAAAACTCGAGGACAAAAAATTCCAGCTGGAAAAGAACAGACTGATTTATCTTGATCTCCAACAACTTAAGGAATATGGAGAGGAATGGAAAGCCCTGCCAGCTCTCTTCAGAACCCATGACTTTCCAGAATCTGTGATAAAGTTCTTAGAGCAGAAGCCTCTCAACAAAATCAAATTTGAGGCTGAGTTCGAGAGATTCTTGCTCAGCAGGCTTGCCTCTGCTCCCCTTCCTGCATCCTGCAAAAAAACAAGTAGGAAATTCGTGCTTCAACTTCGTGATCTGCTCAATTTAAAGGTCATTTTTAGAGCAAAGGAAATCAAGCTCCCGCCTGGACTGTGCAGAGAACTGCTGCTTAGAGAGGGATGGGAACTTGCAGACTGGAAATTAGAAGAGCTTATTGAAGCATGGGGGGTGGAAGGGCTCCTTTCGAGACTCGAAGGAACTTCATGGGCGAAGCAGTTAAGAGATGCGTTTGCAAATTATCAAACGGAAGGAATTTACTCGATGGAAAAAGCACTCGATGAAAATTTTCTGAAAAAAATGGTCGAGCTTAGCCAGGGGGATAACCTTGGGATTGCTCCAAGCATAAGATTTGTAGTTGAAAAGCAATACGAAATTCAAAATTTGAAGGCCGTTGCTAAGGGAATTGAAGAAGTGATTAGCCCAGAGAGAATCAGGAAATTATTAATAAAAGTTAACTCTTAAAAAATAAAGGTTCATATAAAAAAGTAATAGGGGAACATGAAGAAAAAGCGCGGAACAATCACATTGTTGCTACTCTTTACTTTATCCATAGGCTTAGTAGGATGCGTGAGCGAAGAACCAAAAGAAACTGGGACTCGCATCTCTGAACGAGCGAAAACTTCTTCTGAAGTAAAAGAATGGGAATGGTACGAAAGCAAAGAAGGGGGATTTAGGATAAAATATCCTGCAGGGTGGAGGAAAATAGAGCATGACTTAACAGAAAGAGATATCGGTGCGGATGTCCTTAAGTTATATTCACCTGGTTTGGAAGAAGGTAAAGGAGAAAATTTTGTGGAGTTTGGAGTGCGGATTGTAAATTTTATATGGGCAAAAAACTATAATTTAAAGCATGAAAGAAAGCTTTACGAAGGTATAGATCTTGATAACATAACGCTAGAAGAAGGGGTAGGTGTTAAATTTAATGATCTTCAGAAGATGAGCCGATTGACAGAGAGGGTAAACAATACATCATTAGACAGCCTGCCTGCAAAAGAAATAGAGTACATTTCTAAAGAAAAATGTACATTTTATAGTGTTATTGTAATAGAGAATAAAAAAGCTCAAGAAGTATATAAGATAGATCCTTCTGGGGAGAAAATCAAAGGAACGATAGTGTGTGCCATAAGTGGAAATAGAGGATATACTCTCAGTTTGGAAGGACTTGTTAGTGGGCATGATAAATATAGTGATCTAGCTAGCCAAATGGTTGACTCATTCGAATTTGTTTGAAGAAGAAAATGAAAATAATTGCGATGGGTGATAAGGACACAACAATTGCGTTCAACCTCGTGGGGGTTGAAAGCAAAGAAGTTGATGAGGAAAACATCAGAGAAAACTTTAAGAGCGTCTGTTCGGATGACTCTGCTGGAGTCCTGATTATGACACAGAGTATAGCAAATTCAATAAGAGAAGAGATAGATCTCTGGAAATATCATCACAACTTACCAATAATCGTCGAAGTGCCCGACAAAAAAGGCAAGTTAGAGATAGATCCCCTAGCAAGACTGATCAAAAAAACGATTGGGATTGAACTGGGAGGAATCTAAAAATGAGTAGGGAAGGAGTCATCTCCAAAATAAGTGGACCTGTCATTCAAGCAAAAAAAATGAGAGGATCCCACATGGGCGATGTCGTGAAGGTTGGGAAAGAAAAACTGATTGGAGAAATTATCAGATTGAATGAGGATAACGCTACGATACAGGTTTATGAGGAGACGACAGGCATTATGCCTGGAGAACCTGTTTTGGACACGGGAACACCTCTTTCAGTTGAGCTTGGCCCGGGCTTGCTGAAGAGCATTTATGATGGCATTCAACGTCCGCTACCTCTCATCATGCACAAGACGGGAGATTTTGTTTCCAGAGGCGTTGACATCCCGGCGTTGGACAGAAAACGCAAATGGTCTTTTGGTCCCCTTATAAAATCAGGGACAAAAGTCGAAGGCGGGGACATAATAGGTGAACTTGAAGAAACAACACTTGTCACGCACAGGGTGATGATTCCTCCAAACCTGAGAGGGACGCTAAGCTGGATTGCAAAAAAAGGTGATTACACAATAGAAGAACCCATCGCAAAGGTCGGATCGGATGGAAAAAGCGAAGTTGTCACAATGCTCCAGAAGTGGCCTGTAAGGAAGGAAAGACCTTTCTTTAAAAAGCTTGATCCTACCATTCCTTTGCTTACTGGGCAAAGAGTCTTTGATACATTCTTCCCTCTGGCGAGAGGGGGGGCAGCAGCCATACCTGGAGGGTTCGGGACCGGCAAAACTGTATCAGAGCATCAGCTAGCCAAATGGTCCGATGCGAAAATTGTTGTCTACATTGGATGCGGAGAAAGAGGAAATGAAATGACGGACGTGCTAAAAGAGTTTCCCGCTCTTAAAGATCCTGAAACTGGCGAATCTCTGATGAATCGGACGATCCTTATCGCAAACACCAGCAACATGCCTGTGGCTGCGAGAGAGGCTTCGATTTATACAGGGATAACTCTTGCGGAGTATTATAGAGATATGGGTTATGATGTTGCAGTGATGGCGGATTCCACTTCAAGGTGGGCAGAAGCTTTGAGAGAGATATCTGGGAGATTAGAAGAGATGCCGGGGGAGGAAGGGTATCCTGCTTATCTTGGCTCTAGACTGGCGGAATTTTATGAGAGGGCAGGGAGAATCAAGACCATTGGCAAAGGGTCTAGAGAGGGATCCATCTCAATTGTGGGTGCGGTGTCCCCTCCAGGGGGTGACTTCTCTGAGCCTGTGACTCAAAATACTCTCAGGATAGTGAAGGTATTTTGGGCGTTGGACACTGATCTAGCGGACAGGAGACATTTCCCTTCAGTCAATTGGTTGCGCTCCTATTCTCTTTACCTGGATGCGGTGAGAAGTTTCAGAGAGAAGGGGATTGGTAAAGATTGGTATGCGTTAAGAAGGGAGGGTACGAAACTCCTTGAAAAGGAAGCGGAGCTTCAGGAGATCGTTAGACTGGTAGGACCAGACGCATTGATGCCTAAGGATCGGATAGTGCTGGAAGGAGCGAGGATGATTAGGGAGGATTTCTTGCAGCAGTCGGCTTTTCATCCCGTTGACACCTATTGCCCGGAGTCTAAGCAGTATGAACTGTTGAGAATCATACTTGATTTTTACGCATTTATGAAAAAAGCTGTTGAGAAAGGCATTAGAGTTGAAGAGCTGTTGGAGTCGAAAAGCAAAGAGCAGATAGCAAGATTGAAAACCGTGCCAAACGAGGAATTCGAAGAAAGATTCAAAGAGGTTAGAGAGCGGATTAAGGCCGAAGAAAAAAAGTTAGGGGCGGGTTAAAAAATGGAGAAGCAGCAAGAATATTCGTTGGTAACAGAAGTTAGCGGACCTCTGATGGTTATCCAAGGAGTGAAAGGGGTGGCTTATAACGAGGTTGTGAGGATTAAAACCACAAGAGGAGAAGAAAGAATTGGACAGGTATTGGAGGTTAGCGAGGATAGAGCGGTGGTTGAAGTGTTTGAGGGCACAAAAGGTTTGGACACCAAGCTCACATCTGTGCGCTTCACCGGAAAACCGCTGACAATAGGCGTGAGCGAGGAACTACTCGGTAGGGTGTTTGATGGGGTGGGGAACCCAATAGATGATGCTCCGCCCATCATCCCGAAGGAAACAAGAGACATCGAGGGAAGGCCGATAAATCCATTCGCGAGGGCTTACCCAACTGACTTCATAGAAACTGGAATATCCTCGCTGGACGGACTAAACACGCTGGTCAGAGGACAAAAGCTTCCAATCTTTTCTGGAGCGGGTCTGCCCCACAACGAGCTTGCGGCTCAGATAGCAAGGCAGGCAAAGGTCAAGGGAGAGACAGAAAAGTTTGGTGTTGTGTTCTGTGCAATGGGAATAACTCGAGAAGAAGCGAACTTTTTTGTCAGAGACTTTGAAAGAACAGGGGCATTGGAAAGAACCGTTCTATTCTTGAATCTAGCAGATGATCCCGCGATTGAGAGGATAATTGCTCCGAAAATAGCCCTGACCTCGGCGGAATACCTTGCGTTTGACAGAGGGATGCACGTGCTGGTTATCCTGACAGACATGACCAACTACGCGGAAGCGATGCGAGAGATAGCTGCCGCAAGAGAAGAGGTTCCTGGAAGAAGAGGGTATCCAGGATACATGTACACGAATCTTGCCACGATCTATGAGAGAGCGGGAAGAATCGAGAAGAAGAAAGGATCCATAACACAAATGCCGATCTTAAGCATGCCAGACGATGACATCACCCATCCAATTCCAGATTTGACAGGGTACATCACAGAGGGACAGATTGTTCTCTCTAGATCGCTTGATCACAGGGGAATTTATCCCCCCATAGACGTCTTGCCTTGCCTATCCAGACTGATGGCAAAAGGAATAGGAGAGGGAAAAACCAGAAAGGAACATGCCGCTTTGTCTGATCAGCTTTACGCAGCATACGCAGAAGGGAGAGATCTGAGGGATCTGGTGGCAATAGTTGGGGAAGAAGCTCTGACAGATAGAGACAAAAAGTACCTCAAGTTTGCTGACGAATTTGAGGCAAAATTTATTGCCCAGCGAAAAGACGAGAACAGATCCATTGAAGAAACCCTCTCAATAGGTTGGAGTTTGTTGGGCTTGCTGCCGCGAAGTGAGCTGAAGAAGGTAGAGGAAGAAGACATCAAAAGATACTTAAAAGATGCAGAAAAGAAGTAGAGGGTTTTTCGAAGCTGGGTGGGTCACCAAACGATGGCAAAAATAATCGAGGGCATAAAACCTACACGGATGGAACTGATTGCCTTGAAAAGGAGGAGGGGGATAGCCCAAAAAGGAGACAAAATTTTGAGCGACAAGAGAGATGTTCTGGTCTCTGCTTTTTTTGAGCGCATCAAAAACAGGGAGGCCTTGCGGGATTCTATGCTTTTGACCCTCGAGAAAGCCTATGAATCTCTCATTGAGGCAGAAATGGTTATTGGAGAAGACAGGATTAGGATATAGGCGAAGGCATGCCCAGAATCGGTGAAATAGCTGTCTCAGAATCCGCGATAATGGGAGTTGAAATTCCCAACATTGACACAGGGTCGATTGAAAAACCTCAGCTTCCTAACTATAATTTTACAAAAACCAATTCGAAACTAGACGATGCATTGGTCAATGTCAACAAAGCTCTTGTGGCCATCGTTAAGCTCGCAGAGATTGAAGGATCTGTCCAAAGGTTGGCCATTGAAATAGAGAGGACAAGACGAAGAGCGAACATGCTCGAGTACGTAGTCATTCCAAACCTGGAAGCCACAATAAAGTGGATTGAATTTCAGCTTGAGGAGAGAGAGAGGGAAGATTTTTTGAGAAGAAAGAGGATTAAAGCACTGCTTGAGAGAAGAAGAGAAGAGAGTTGAACTCTTGATCTATGAAGTGATTGAAAAATCACCGGCCTCAAACCCTCTTGGAAAGTCTTTCTTCCAACAGAAAAATGGAAGTAAACATCAGACCCATAGGAAGGGTTCACTCGCCCTACAAAAGCCGTGAAGAAATCAAAGAGATTGCAAAGGAAAACATAATTGGAGAAATAGAAATATTTTCCGAATTTGGAAAAGGATTAAAAGATATTGAAAGTTTTTCCCACCTGTGGATTCTTTGGATTTTCCACCTGTCAAAGGGCTCTCCACTTCAGGTTACGCCTCGCACAGAAAAAAATCTTAAGAAAAAGAAATTGAGAGGTGTTTTTGCCACAAGAAGCCCAAACAGACCGAATCCAATGGCACTCACACTAGTAGAGCTTTTGGAAAAGAAGGGAAATGTGCTCAAGGTTAGGGGAATTGATGCAATCGAGGGTACCCCAGTCGTTGATATAAAGCCTTATGTCCAGAGCGATAAAAAGGATAAGGCTAGATACGGCTGGTGCGAAGAAATTGATTTCAAGTGAGGTTAATTCCTAATCAACATAGATCTTATTTGAAGATAATCAAAAGTCTTCAATGAATAGTATTTGTAAGAGTTTCACTATGGTGAATCTGCAACAAAATCTAACTGTTGATTTGGTAGATTGAATAGCTATTGCCTTGCTTTTCCTTCAAAAACTAGGGCGTGCATTTGATGAGTTCCATTTCGCTGTCAATCAGGACTTTCATTGTTAAGGCGGTTCCAATCTCCATGTCTTCTTCCGTATGACTTTCTGATTTTATTGTAGCACCGCTTTCTCTGTCGATCCATGAAGTTGTATTGCCAAACATCTCCACGGTGATAGTTTGTTCGTTCCCTATCAAACCTTCTCCCACTGTATGCATCTCATGAGTTAACTTAATGCAATCGAACTCTCCAGCGTGAACCTCTATTCTTTCCTTTCCTTCCAATTTATTTTCGCTCTTTCCTGTCAAAGTGAGTTGAAACTCAGGTAATTTAAGCTCATACTCTATTGGCGTTGTCCATTCGCCACCGATTGGCAGGGGTTTAGATGGAAAAGCTTCCCCGATATTTTGTTGTTCAAGCATTTGTTCTACTGTTTGTTCCATTGCTTCCCTAAACTCAGGAGGTTTAACATTTTCCATTTTCCAGGATTTCATTTCGCCTTTATTTGTCAGCGTTTGAATCCAAACCATAGTAATAGGTTGAGATATTTGGGGAGCTTGCATGCTCAAATCACATCGCATGGCAATCTCATCTGCTTTGACTCCCAAAATCTCTAGTTTTACTTTCATGTCGGTCTCTATCTTTTGACCCGCTGTTTCTGTAGTCTGAACCATATCATAAACGTAGGTTTCGCCAGGCTCGTAGTTGAGAGATAATTCGTAGAGTTCGCTTGGTCTGGTTAGCAAAAATACTGATACGCAGGCTATGACTACAATTACTACTGCGATTATTCCTATTAATGCTTTCTTTGGTAATTTTACCATATGGTCCAATCATAGATTTGTTATATAAAACTTTTGAAATGTTTTAAAACAGTTTTAGAGTGACATCCTCCCATCACCAAATCAAAGATTTGGAGGGGGCTTCCAACTTTTCCTTCATGCTACTCCTTCACAACCTCTGCTCAGGGAGCGTTTTGCGNAATTTTCGGTTCTTACTTCATCCACCAGACTCGGTCCCCTCATCCTCAAGACGGAGTCGGGTTACAGAGGTCTTGATGTCTCATCCTATAGCTTGGATGCTCCTTGCGGAGGGAAGCGTAAATTCGGGGTTGTCCTTCCCTACTTAGATAAGAGAATGTTCTATGGGTATAAAAATATTCTGCCAATTCGTCCCCCACCAAACCTTCGGTTTGGAAGGGGACTTCTTGGCAATAAAGTTAAATAGATTTTTATTGGCAAAAAATTCAAGAGGTAATATTCTGTTAAGTCAACTTTCTAACTTAATGTTTATACAAATTTACAGGAATAGCATTTATTCCTCTATGAAATCTCTTTTCGTTGTACCATTGCCGG
>JGI24025J20009_10001470_pt1 | contig 17718 bp, 11 predicted proteins | sample Cruoilmetagenom3_FD_20009 | JGI IMG/M metagenome (IMG submission 20009) | reverse complement strand
CAATTGGACATTATTGTCTGAGGATATATCTCATATATTCAATTGATTGTCTATAGGCCAGATCACTCTTTTTGAAATTATTTTTGTGAAAATCTATAGAACAGGTTGGCTACCGTCGTTTGACCACCAGAGATGAGGATGCTGTTGGGGCTGATTTCCTTGTAGATGTGACTCTTGCCGGTTCCCCGTGGACCTAGCTCGCAGACGTTATAGTTATTTTCAACCAAGGGGATCATCCGTGCCAGTAGATGCCACTTCACCCGTTTGTCGAAATGGGTCGGCTCAATGCCAGTGGAGCGTAACAGGACATCAAGCCATTGGTCTTCGGTAAAGTGCCTCCGACCTTCAAAGAGTTCCTCCATGTCCATATTGGGCATCTGGATCGGCTTCAACTCCCGAGCGATAAACGGCGATCCTTTCTGGCCCTCCTCATAGAAATACTCCATGTTAATGATGGACCAGATGCCTCCGGCCAGCAGCTTCTCGTATTGACGCACCGTCCCGGTGCTTATTTCGATACCTTTCGTGCCGAGGTTGGAAAGCAAGGCCTCGTAAACATCACGCTTTTCATTGAGCTTGACCGTGACCTTGTCGATGATCTTCAGGCTGCCTCGCTCCCGAATGATCGACTTAACCTTTTCGGCCTCATCGGGCCGCACATAGTTCTCGGCCAAGATCCGCTTCACGGTCGTCAACCCGTCTTGGATGATCTCTTCATTGTCCGAAGCGCAGTGTTGCCCAAGGAGGTATTCCAGCACGTACACCGGTACGTTTGCCCCTTCTTTCACCAGCTTGGTAAGGTCTTTGCGAACGACTCGGCCTGCAAAGTGCTGGTTAAGAAGATCATCCAAGCTTCCATCCAAACCAACTTGTTTTGTTTCAGAAATCATCGGTAAAAGCCCTATCAATTGTCACGTTCACGCTCTCTTGCTCGATGCCTGTTTCAGCATCTCGCAACACAAGCCGGTATTTCGTCTTTTTATCGTACTGTCGGTTCTGGAGAGTCAGGGTGACTGACTTCTTCCTCTCCTCGATATTGTCCGAGGTACTCTCGAACGTCACCGATTCGATGTCGGTGACCGGCTCGCTTCCCTCGCACACCGCTACTTTCAGGGTGATCGGTTTAACCCGGTCACTGACCGGTTCCATCTGGATTATTTCAAAGCGGTGCCGCGAGGTGGTGATTTTGTGGCTGGCTCCAAGTACATGGACCGTAACCGGTTTCGTCCTGGTATCCCCAACAGATTTCCCCTTGATATGCCGCACTGTCACGACCGGCACGACAATCTCCTGAAGCATTGCCCCACCATGGACATATCGGGCACCGCCCGTGAAATGAAAACGGTTTGCCGCCTTAGGTATCCAGAACTCCACGTCACCTTCCGCACCGGCCGTCATAGCAGTTGAACCGTGCCATACGCTGCCATGATCCCCCAAATCATGCCCGATCAAATACCGTTTCTTCGCCTTGACAGTTCCGGCAGGCTTGTCAGGCAGGCTACTCTTATCAGGCTCACCAGGAGCCGACTCAGTGAAGAGAAAACCGTGATCTGCCGTGATTACAACATGGTGACCGTTGAGGTTATTGATGACGTAAGCCACAACAGAAGCCAATTCCCTGATCGTCTGTCTCACGGCCTCAAAAGTGCGTCCTTCAGTGGATGCCTGATCTCCTGTAGCGTCAATGACATTGTGGTAGATGTAGACGAGCCGTTTGTCTTTTATGAATTCTCGGCCCTCGTTTTTTTTCATCTCCAACAGGTCACTGGCCTTTACAGCCAGCCCATCCACTGAGGCGAGAATCTTGTCCCGCTGCTCCAGTGATGCAGTGGGTTGCCCGTCCACCAGTACGTCACCATTAGGCTTGTACTCCAACTTCTTGTGCGGTAGCAGGCAGGCCATACCGAGGGCTGTGTATGACGGCAGGACACCAAGCTGCGAGCTAATTTCGGCCTCAAACCGGTATTTGCCGTTGAGTTCACGGGTGAGTTCCTCGGCAGCCTCATGGCGAAGGGCATCACTAATAATGACAAAGCTCCGACGCCGCTCGGCCTTTCTCAGTCGAGGAGCCACATGATCTTCGAAGAAATCCTGTTGACTGAGGACCTCCTTGATTTTCCAGGCCGACAAAAGCGCCGTACTGCCCTTTGGATCAATGAATTTACCCCATTGAAGCGCAATATTGTGAATGTACCAGTTCACATAACAGGCTTCGATTTCGGCCCGAAGTTTCTTGAGCACATCCCATATTTTGGCTTCGGCTATATCGGCCTGTTCGCAAAAGTGCCGGTACAATTGGTCAAAACGGAACAGCTCCTGCTCATAGGCTTTGTATATCGCTTCTGCGCTGTCGTAGTCAAAGCTTTGGCGGTACTCGTTCCTCAAAGCGAAAAATTCTGCTGCCGCTACAAGGGCCTCATAGACGGCGTGTAAAGCAGCCCGAGGGATATCAGCAGAGCCAACTACATTGAGCGAGGCCCAATGACCGGCCTGCCGATGTAAGGCTACTGCCCGGATTCCATCAACGTCGATAGCATCAGCACCAGAGATAACCCGATCCCGGAGGCCTTGCGCAACCCGCTTCTCCACCGCCTGGAAGGTCATTACGTCCATAAGTTCATCGATTTCAAATGCATAGAACTGATCTTCGACCTTGAGGATGCCAGCCACTACATCGGACAGCAGGTCATAGCTGCTTCCCCTGCTACTGCTGTCGCGCCACTGGGCCAGACACACAACCGCGTTGGATTTGCCCGGTTGGGGCAACACCAAATGGGCAAGTGAATCCGGCACGTTTCCTTTGAGGTGATGGGCAAAATCGGTAACCAGCAAGCGAATGAGGAAGTTCCTTAGGCTCGGGTTCTCTTCGCTGTAGCCGAACAGTGACTTGGCCATCGCCCAGAATGACTCGTCCAGGTCGAACTTCGCGACCTGTAACCATACGTCTGGCGGATTTTCCAGGTCAATATCCTCCCCGTTTTCAGTGCCGGTGAATTCATGGAAAAGCGTGCGTACGATATTGAACCACTCGGGTTGGTCCGCCTTGACTATGACAGCGATCATCTTTCGGTCCAGATCAACATCGGTGTCATTGGGCATAACCAATGATTGAAGCCTCTGAAGTCGATGTTTATTGTCAAAGAATTTGCGGCGTAAGGCCAAGTGCTCTCGGAGGTGCTGGTTGGCCAACCCTAGTTGATCCAGTATGATAGAGGCCCGGTCAGCCCGGAAGCTATGGCTGTAGAGCCGAATATCGAGCAGCCAGTCAGCTTCGTAGTCCGGTTCTTCTGTGGGCGCATAGACGAGATACCGTCCCACGGGGTCGTCTCGCTCGATGCGGATCTTTGCTTCAAATGCCCCTACCCGATCCAGTCGAAGGATTTGGACACCTTCGGGGAGATTGAGTAAGGATAGCGTGATAAAGAACTCCCTTTCCGGGTCATTCCAAAACACGATCCGATGCCCTTCTTCATCAAACAGTCGGGCCAGAGCGTTTTCGATTTGTATGTTTTCCATGATGCAACCACGAATTACACGAATGGCACGAATAACACAAAGAATGGTCAGGGTCTGGGTTCTTGCTGCTCCATTGCTGCCGTTGCTATCTCAAAGTGATCGTACGGGATTTCTTTGATATGGCCTTGTTCCCAGACGACAACCGGAGTACCGGTTTGTCTGGCGCGTTGGATTATCTTCTTCGCTGCTTGTCGGAAAGCCGCATCAGCTTTAGATGACAACGGCATGTCTTGTACCTTTTTTTCGTTCATGGAATTATGCCTCCGCACCTCGTTTGATTTTTTTGAAGAGATCAGAATTGAACAGTTGAAATTCGCCCCCTTCTTCTTGAGCGACAATGGCCGGCGGGAGCCGTGACGCATCATAGAGCCACCAAGCATCCACCTGTGACCGATAGAGTTGAAACAGATTTCGAATGCCTGATTCGAATCGTCTGCGTATGACGGGCTCGGGGACATTGTGCCCGCCTTGCCGGACTCGGTTTTTCACACGGGCCACCGCCAGGTCCGTACTCGGAAGCCAGAGGAAGAACAGCAAGATCCGATACCCGTCGTTCTTCATCTCGTTCAGTAGGCGGACGTAGCTCCGTCCAGACAGAGTTGTTTCAAAACCAAAGTCCTGTTTTGCTCCGGTCAGTTCCTTGATTCGAGTCAGAAGCAACCGCCCCGCTTTCAGGTTTTGCGTCTCCGGGGCAAAGGGCGACAATCCGGCAGCGATCAGATCTGCGTTCAAGAACTCGCGGCAATTCACGAAGTCGGGCAAGAATTCAGCGGAAAAAGTGGTTTTCCCGGCGCCGTTTGGCCCGGCAATCACGTAAACCGTGGGTGATTGAACATCGCTAATGCTCATGCTTCATTCCATTCAAGGTTTTCTCATTTGCCTCATTCGTAAGATTAGTGTCATTCGTGGTTCATTCTGCCTTCTTCCCGGTTACGGCTTTTACCTCAGCCAAAAGATCTCCAAATTTGCCATAGTTGACCTTCACGCCGTCGTCCAGGTCGAAGCTGATCCGCTTGTCAGCGTAATGGCGAAGTTTTTCGTCGAAGGTTTGGAGTTCCGTTTGTTGCTTGACCAGTTTGTCTTGCTCCCTCTCCAATTTCTTCCGATGAGAGGTCGAGGTGGCAGCGGTGAAGTCGTCTTTGAGTTGATTGATTCGAGCGGACATCTTACTTTGGAGCGGGATGACATATTCAGTGCGCATCCTGGAAAGGGTACCTGCGTTATAGCGGTGGAGATAGACGAGGCACTGGAAGGCCCTCTGTTTGCCGCTCGAGAAAAGCCAGTAGATGGGTCGCTTCTTGTACATTTTCATGTGGTGCTTGTAAAATCCGGTAGTCAGGTAGCGACGAATCGTATCCCGGGAGGATTCCTCCCGCTTTGGGCCAAGGCTGTCTGCAACGAACTTGACGTTCTCTTCTAGATGTTCTTTGGGCCACGCTACGCCGATGAACTCGATCACTCGATTGGCTGCGTCGTCTTCGAACCAGTCGGTGTCGGTAATGGGAATGATGCCGTCCTGGTCAGCGGGGAAGGTCTCGTATTGGTTGGGACCGAAGCCCTGGTTACCGCTATGAGCATAGATCAGTCCGGGCTTGTCGAGACTATAACGACCCATCATACAGCCGACGGTATAGGAGATAAACTCCTTTATGGTGTCGGCCATCAGCAGTGCCTCCACTGCTTTCTCGCTCCCGTCGCCGCCGTAACGGTAGTATGGGTTGCAGGTCAGGGTGATTTCGTTCAACGGCACCTCCGGCGTCAGGTCATCCTGCAATCCGTAGCCTTCGATAATGGTGCGGTTGTTTTCTTCCTCCAAACGCTTCATATCCAGCGTCTTCTCCCGCCAATGGGCACGCACCTTGGCATAGGTCGCTTGCAGCCTGGGCTCTCGGTAGTCTGAGCGCATAAGAGGGAGGCTAGTGAAGTCCCAAGAGGTTTCAAAGGAGTCCCAGTCTTGTTTTGCATGTTCCAGCAAAGTGTCCGCAGAAGTGCCTGGAATATCTTGAAGTGGACAGACCGGAATCCTAGATATATCTCCGGCCACATAATTTAAAGTTGGCGTTAGTGCTTTTAGTAAGGTAGCCGATATTTTTGAATTCAATAGCAGAAGTAGAGAATTTATTCTGCCTTCAGGAAAAATACATGAACCGCCAGAACTGAACAAAAAACCATTAGGAGTATATCTAAAGCTTGCTGGCCCAGAGGTTATCGAGCCCCAAGTTATGTTTTCGCTAAAATAGTGCTCTTCACTTCTAATTTCTTTTGTATAACTTCCACCATTGTATTTATCGACAATGAAATTTTTCAGCTCTTGACCATCATTAGCCCAATTTATAACACTCTCGTTAAAACCATACCATTTACGATAGCCGCCTCCTTTGTTTATCGGAAACCATTTGCGCTTCGATAACTTGCTTTCCGCACGATTTTCAGTTCCAAATTGAATATTGGACCAAGACATCTCATACCAATTTCTGATAAACCTTGCATCATGAAGCGTCACAAGGCCTTTTCTTACTGCCGCGATTTCTCCAACATTATTGAACTTATCGAATGCCTGTGTAAACGCTGGACTAATCCAATACGCAATCGGGCTGCCGGGAATTTTCTTGAAGTCGTCGGAGGAGGCGCAATAGAACCAGCCGCAACTGGGGTTCTTGATGGCTTCCAGTGTTTTCGGTCCCTGATTTTCAGCTCCCCGGAAATCAGACAGACGTACATAGCCCCCTCTGAAGCTTGGATGATGTGCATTCTCCACGGTAAAAGTACAGATCGGCACTGTAGCCCCAGCAAAACCGGAATATTCAAGCTGCACAAGTGATGTCAACGTCTTTTGGTCTATCAGATAACTACGCAGTTTTTCATAGGACGAGATGAACATCCAAACGAAGGGCGACATGAAACCAAGTTGCCCTTTGGGCAGTGCAACTTCCGTATTGCGGACAATGAATGCTGAAAAGAGGTCCGACTTAACATCGGCGTAATTGTCCTTCAGAAATCCTTTCAGCAGCCCATTCAGCCCCTTTCCACCCATATACGGCGGATTAGTGACAACCGCATCATACTTACGCCCTAGAATCCGAGCCTGCTCAACAAGCGGCTTGAACAACCTCGCTGCTGCCTGTCCAAACATGTCGCCGTAAGCCATCACATCCTCAACCCGTTCTACTATTGTAGACAGCTTCTCAGCCATTTCCTCCGGCACACGGATCAATGAGCCGAACGTCTTGCCATGCTCGAAAAGGTCGATGAGCTGCGCCACATCGGCCAGGGCAATGTCGCCTTTGACCGACAGGTTTTTTCGGCTGAATAGCGGGGCTCGTTCTTCTTCCATCTCCTCAAAGAGGAATTCACGCGGTGGGAGTTCCACCTTGAGGATGGGTTCGTTGAGGGCCTCAGTCATTTTCCCAGCATCTAGTCCTTTACTTTCCTGGATGGCGAGAACATGTGGCTGTGTTCCGTTTTCAAAAATGTGGCGGTCGTCGGCACGGGCCTTCATCATCAAGGCAAACGCCGCAAGCTGTGCGGATCGGTCGTCAATCTCTAATCCGTAGAGGTTCTTCTCCAGAATCAGTCGAGGAATGTCCTTTCTCCTGTAGCCCCGCTCCTGGTAGATTGCTTTCAAGAGGTCATAAGCTTCTACAAGGATGTGACCGGACCCACAGGCCGGATCGAGCAGCGTCAGTTCTTCGGGATTCAGATTATCAGGTGTTATCGCCTTAAGCTGCTCCTGTACCTCAGGCGTATGCTCAGCGGGTTCGATGTAAAACTCCATCTGTTGCTTGAGCGACGAGTTGTGGTAGGTTGCCATCCACTGCCGGCCCAGGGTGTTCTGAACCATGTACTTCACGATCCAGTTGGGCGTGAAAAGCTGTGTAGCGGCCGGGATATCCTCACTCTTGACGACCTTGCCGATAACCTGATTCTTCTTTTCCGAGATGTAGAACTGGTACAGCCAGCCGATTATTTCAACCTCTTGCCACTCCTCCTCTGGGATCTCGTTCACAAGCTTGCGGATCAGCGAATCAGAGTGAAGAAGGTTTTCGGGCAAGAGCAGTTCCGTTGCGTCGTTAATCCACTCGAAAAGAAACGGCATCGCCTTATGCAGGGCGTTGCATTGGGCAATCAGGAGCATGCGATAGAGTTCTTCGTCCTTGCTCCCGGCCAGCTTCAGCTCTACGGCTTTTTCCCGGTCAACACCCGGCAGGTCCACATGTTCGGCGTACTTCAAAATATCAGGGATACCATTCGTGTTGTTCGTGTGATTCGTGGTTGAAAGGACCCGATACCCATGATCCAGGTACCCATGCAGTTCCATGTACCGGATGGCCACAAACCGGTTGAACCAGGTATAGGCCATGGCCTCCATGACCTGATCGAAACTATCCCGGCTGATCTGTTCTTCTAACCGCTTCCGCTTTTTTGCCACGGATCGAGGAAAAGGTTTCCCGGCGACAAGAGCCACATCCCCCCGCTCGGTGATGGACTCTGTATGCTCCTTGCTCAATCCATAAAAAGCCGCACGGTCCGTAACAGCCTTGATGAAATCACGTCGTGCCTGTGGAGCGTATCTTTTCAGTTTATTGCGGTTCATAATTCTCCACGAATAACTCGGGTATCACGGATGATCTTCGTTCAGGAGATTATGTTCTCAAAAATTTATAGAGACCGTGAATAACCAAACATTGTAACGGGGGTATGCACCGGTGGTCATGATGCTTCGGCCCTCGCTTTCCCATTGAACTCATCCTGGAACTTTCGGACTGTTTGGATAAGGTCGTCAAATGCTGGTGGCTCACCGAAAAACATCTCGTCTTTCATGGCGGTGTAATCCGATTTCCAATAAGCAATTTGGTCATCAGGCGGAACAAGCCTCAGGCGCCCTGGACACAAGGTGTCATAATCTACCCAGGTGTACCGGAAATAGACCTGGCGATGTGCGGCTATCTGCTTAAAGAGTTCGAGATCGCCGGACGCTTTCTGGCCGATGTCTGCATCAATAAGACGGTACAGATCATAATAATGTCTGGCCATTCTCGCTTGTCGTTTTTTCTCCGGCGGTCGAAAGGTCTCTTCATGAAGCAGCATGGCTTTTTCCCAGAAAGTACGTTCGGGAGATACCACTCTGACGGAGAAATGGGTCTGTGTAAATAGATCTGGGAAGACATCTCCGAGATATGGATGAATATCGATATCCAGAGTTGGTTCCGTATCAGAACGGGCACCCAGCTCAATCTTGACCACTTGACGAAGATAGGTCATCTGGTCGCTAAAAGTTGTTGGATAGGCCAAAAGAAGTGTCTGCCTATCCGGATCATCGGGGTCCAGATCGAGTTGCCATGATAGCGCCGCGGGCATTTCTTTAGATATTGCCTCCTCAAGTAGGGCCAACAGGGTCCCGTTTACACAGTTTTGAGTGGCCTCTTTCAGGGCGTCCAGGCGTTTGCGCGTCTGTTTCTTACTGGGAGCACGGTCGGGCGCCTTGTCGCCGCCGAAGCCTAGAGCATCACGATTGATTACGATATCGATATCCTCAGAGAACCTTTCTATCAGAGCCCATCCTTTTGAGAGCGAGGTCCCGCCCTTGAAAGTGAGCTGGGAACCCCATTCAGGCAGATTGAACAACTTTTTCAGCGTCCAACAGACCCAAAAATCCTTCTCAATAGTTGCCGGCGGCAGGCCAAGTGTGTCTTGCGCCTGTTCGCAGACTGTTCGCCTTTGCTTTTCAGAAAATGACAAGAACACGTTCATGTTGATTGTGTTTCCTTTTTCTTGCCCAGTCGCCTCATAATGTCCGCGATCCAGGCTGGTGCAAAACGGACATCCTTAAGCAACCGCTTTCTGTCATCAGCATGCAATCGGCGGTCAAGCCGAGCAATAACCTCGTCATCCACATGCTGCCGGCCCAAATGTCTCAAGGCCTGGATGACCAGTCCGCTGATTCTGTCGGCTGTTGCCATGTTGCGTGGCGTGGTTTGCTTCAGGATGATCTGTTTTTTTCCGATTCGTACGGTGCGGGAACGGCCATCCGTAAGATACACGATCTTCATGGGAATCTGTGTGGAAAGCCCGAGGAGATTAGCCGCATAGGCTCCTGACGGCTGCAAACGAATAGCATCGCGCCCTGCCAGAGTCCTTGCTACGGCATCAGGAGATGGGGTCAGCATCCCGAGGCTGGGATCTGTGCGGGGATAATCGTATAACCCCCGGGTGAGTTGACGAATGAGGCCCGATTGACGATATCTTTTTAAAGCAGAAGCCACCGCATCAAGGCTGCCCAGGTCGGAAAAGTGAGCCGGAGTGAAGACCCAACCCTTACTGTGGCCATAAATACGATTTATTATTTTATTATCAACACTTTGCGTGTGTTTTCCCACAATATTTTTGCCCTAAATTTATATACATATTTATGTCAAAAGTTACACCATTTTCACCTTAGCATATGGTTTCCACATCCTGATCCCATATGGGTCACTGTGCGCTTTCCACGCACGATTGTAATTTACCCTGACTTTGTTCACAGCGAAAATTCTATCACTTTTTGAGCACGAATAACACGGATACCACGAATGGAAAAGGCACTTCTATCTTATCTGGATGCGTTGTCCTGTCTTAATAGCCTCTTCCAGTCTTTTCCGAAGTTCATTCAAGAAGCTCTCAATGTCCTCTGTGGTCTCCAGGTACGTCTTCGTGATCATTTTTGCCGGTTCCAGGATGCAGCGGGGCTTCACGGTCGGTTTGGGTTGTGGTATCGGTGGCTCATTTACGGTCTCAGGTTTTACGGGAGGCCGATTGACAAACGCCTCGATCTTTTCCATGGCTGCATCAAAGGCCCAAAGAGCTTCCTGTCCGGCCTGGACTAGGTGTGCGATGCTTTCCTGCTGTTGAACCCGCTGATAAAGCTGCTCGAAGGGCGTGAGGCAGGCAGCGCGGAGAGTACTGTCGCAGGAAGCAGCCTCCAATTCTTTGTTGATCTCCGAAATATGGCCCTTGATTTTATCGGTAACCTCTGCGCGGCACTTGTTAATCAAGCCCGAGTTTACGTCGTTGACGGTCTTGATCAATCCCTCAGCCTCGTAGATCAAAGAGTACGGAGCGGGTGCAGTGAGGATTTCGTTCATCCGGTGCAGGGAGGATGCGGCTGATTCATTTCTCTCCAGTTCCATGCGGTTCAATTGGAATTTCTGGTAAGCTGAACGTAGCCTCTCCCAGGCGGGCTTCTGGTGTTCGTAGAACTGTTCAAGGTTGTGGAAATCGTCCGAGAGATCCAGCAGATCGTCCTTGCGCTGATTGAACAGTTCGATGAATTTGTAGCTTTCGTCGGAGGCGAGGAGCGGCCTGATCACGCTCAGTGCTTCAGATATCTCTTCCTTGCCCGGATAGTCACCCATATCGGCCAATGGTTTGAAACTGTTAAGAGCCGTTTCCCATGCTCTCAGCCTCTCCTGCAAAAAGGCACACAGGGCATCCTCGTTGTCCGGCCCCATTTTGGAGAACACGTCCTGGCCCAACTGTCGGGCGTTTTGGAGGGCTTTGGGATCGGAGGTTTTGCGTTTGTGGATTGTGATCTTACGCCACTTGGCAGGCGCCTTAATGTTTTCATAGACCTTGTCGAGTGGAAGCGTATCGCCTTCCAGCTTCAAGCTGATTTCACCAACCACTAGCAATCTGGCAATCAGCAGAGCCACTTCCATATCGGGCCACCCGTAAGGCCGCATGGCGTATCGTTTCTCGATCATATCGTGAATCACGATTGCGTGATGCTTTAAGTCGCAGAGTTCTATGTAGTTGCGCAGGTCCTCGATGGCCTGCGGATTGCTCTCTTCCAGATTCAGGGCGAGTGTCTGCTGTGCGACATCGTTGCTGCGGAGAACGGCCTGGATTTCCTTGAGCGGCTCAGAATGGAGATGCTTTAGATAGCCCATTTTAGAAAAGGTATTGGTGATCAGATACTCCAACGCCTCGTCCAGGCAGACAGCGGCAGTTGATGCCTTAGTCGTGAATTGCTGCCCCGCCACAAAGTAGGAAGCCTCAGTGAGAATGTCTCCCAGCAACGCGGTCAAGTGTTCTCGACGCTCCCGGTTGTCCTCAGCATTGTCCCGCAGGATGCGCTTGGTCGAGTCGGGAAGGCCGCTATCGCTCTTCGTCCTTAAGTATTTATCCGTTTGGGCATAAGCGCAGAGTTCTCGGCTCATTTTTTCATTGTCCCCCAGGCGTACAATGATTTGTCCGCCTTCGTTGGTGCTTTCGAGTACGCATTTGGGATCGTTATAGATCGAATATTCGTCAGCCAGTGGCGAGACCACTGAGACGATCAACCCTCCTTCCACACGACCTCCGACCGGGTGCATGTCGCAGATTCGGGCAAAGCTGAAGTCCATCTTGTTTTTGGAGTATCGATGTTTTCTCTGGCCTTTGAGCACATCCTCGAAGATGAGTTCACCCAAAAGCTTGGCCTCTTCGGCACTGCCCAGATCAATGCCCTTGATCTCCCGGCTGACATCTCGCTCCTCGTTAGTAAGGAAGAAGTAGTTATCGCCATTGCGGTTGATCAAGGTTTCACTTTCCAAACGCTGGAGGCTTTCTTCGATCTGACGGCGTAACGCTAACCGGTCGGCATCGATTTCGTTGATGGAAAGGGTGACCAGATTGTCCACGTTGCCCTTGATCTCATCGACGTACCTGATGAGAAAGAGCATTTGCAGCAGCTTGACATCAAATTGCTCTAAACTCGGGTTGTCCCCAGCCTGCTCGATAGTCGGCTTCACGGATGTGTCAAGGAAGCTCTCTATGGAAGGATAGAACTCATAAAGTGGCACAAGTAGACCGACGTCCTTCAAGGCCACACTTTGCGCCGCCGACTGAAAGGCATCCAGCATAGAGCGCTCGCCCCTGGCCAAATGTAGGCCCGTGGCACCAACACGGCGTATGACCTCGAATATCTTCTGCAAGAGGCAGAACTGATATGGGGCGAAGGGGTAGTTCCGGACAAAATCCTCGGCATCGGCATAGGGCTTGAGGGTCATGCGGCAATTCCGGAAGGTGAGTTGATGGCGAAGGATGTCCTCTTTCTCAGCGAATCTATCTTTCAGATCGTCTACAACCGCTTCCTCCTTTTCCAGCAAACGCTTCTGGATCACCTCATCTGCGTTTGCACTGGACAAGGACAGGCGAGTCTGGAAACGACCCTGAATCTTAGAGAAATCGTTCCTGGTAGCAGTACGGAGCTCGCCAATGACTTTATCGATTTCCTCTTGCGATGTGACGACGACCCAGGCCCGACCGTCACATAAGACGCCGAGATCTTCTGCAACGGTCTGTAGATTGAGCATCAGATGCCCGTCTGTGCCGATAAACTGGCCAACCTCGTCTGCGAAGAAAACTATGCGGTGATCGGGGCCTTTTGAATCGAGGTACTCCTTGACCCACCTGGCAAAGTTTTCGACCGTCAATGAAAAGTTTTCCTCTGCGTTGTCGATCCATTTTTCTGCCGATTCCTGGCTCTGCCCTGAGGTCCGCTGGAATGCTTCGACGACCTGATCCCGGTTGAACTCATAGGCGTCACGCTCTTCGGCCCATTCGGTGCCGGTGATGTCCCGGTAGGCATCATGGAACGTTGCCAGCTTGCCCTGGTTATCAAGGTAACGTTCCAGGTGGGCAATGTGGGGATGGTCTCCGTCATATCCTTGCATTTCATTCAGGACTTTCAGGAAGACAGCGAGAATCGCTTCCCGGCCTGATTTACTGTCGGCTTTGCTGTCGATATTGAACAGGATCACGTCGGTGTTGGAGGCCACGGTTCGTTTGATGTCGCCAAAGAGCATAGCGTCCTCAACCTTGGTATCGAAGAACTCAACCGCACGCTTCGTCTGACCTTCATACGAATGTGTCCTGTTGCCCAGCAGGTATGAGAGCACTTTAAGGAAATGGGACTTACCCGAGCCGAAGAATCCCGATATCCATACCCCCATCTTTCCAGTAATGGCCGAATCGTGAGGATTATCAATGACGTTCAAGTAGGCCGAGAGGAACTTGCGAAAATGCCTATCGAGTTCTTTGGTGATAACAAACTCGTCAAGTTCCTGCCAGACGGAGCGCTCGTCCAGTTGGTGGGCTTTAACCACGCCATTGATCGAACGGAAGATGTCTTTTTTGAACAAGCTTTTGATCTGCATCGTGGGCCCCTTTCAAGGAACAAGCTTGAAAGCTCGATAGTAGTTGTTGCTTTTGATCTTTCCAAATAGTCGAAGGGCCTGACCATCATAGCGGCCAGGGTAAAACATTACCAGCGGCGTCTGCCCCATAACCGTCTGCAAATTGTTTAGCAGGGTATGGGACCGAACCAGAGGCCAAACGCTACCCACCCCTGAAACGAGCACCAAGTCTTGATCCTGGGGTTGAGCCAATTCGGCAAAAAGCTGTACCAGCCTTTCTGGCTTGAGCGGACTGCGGAGGGCCTTTTCCAGTGCCTCGTCGCCTTTTTTTTCCTGCATCTGGAAAGAGCGCTCCAGCAGATTCCGCTCCTTGAGGTGATCAACGACCAGATCAAACAGGTTGACATGCTTTACTCGGAGCCCGGGCCTGTGTTTGGGAATGTGGGCCAAGAGGAACTGGATGTGCTCGCGGATGCGGATTTCTTCCTCAGGCGGATAGTCGAAAATGTAAAAGGCGATCTCATTCCCGAGCCCTTTGCTACTGAGGAATTCTTTTGAGGTGACCTTCGGGAGAACTTCGTTTAATCGTTGGGTCAGTGAATCGTTCATGGTATCACCTGAATACAGCGTAGGACATAATGTTCGTGGTGTTTCTCTAAGTAGCGAAGTACTTGAGATGCAATAAAAACGGTTTGCAGTTTCTTCGACCTGCTGTTCTCGATGTAACCGGCCTGGGCCAATATCTGGAAGACTGATGACCGGAGTCGTTTTCTCGTGGATTCTTTCCAAACCGGCATATCCGGATCACGTCCACGGCAGTCATCCAGGTAGTCCTCCCAAAGCTTGTTCGACAGGATTTTGGTGAAGACGCGGTACTGTTCTCTGACGACCAGATCGAGAAAGTCCCCCAAGAGCGGACTGTGCTTCACAGCGGCTGCCAAAACAGCGTGGATGGCAACGGCACTCGTACCATCCCGGATGAGCCTCCATAGTTCTGGTTTCATCAGTTCCAGTCGCTTACGGATCAACCTGCCAAGGCGAACAGCGGTCGCTGCGGTCCTAGCCTGAAGGATATTGTCCTTTAGAATCGCTTTCTCCAAGTCCTTCGCATTGACGCCTCTCAGCAGCAGGTCGGCAATGATCCTGCTCTCGTGGACTTTGAGTGATCCTGCGGTTATGTCGGCTTTGTATCTCATCCTCGGCGGCGCTTCAGCCAATTCGGACTAAATGAATGAGAGTGATAGTTGCAAGTTGAACATCGGGTCTGACGTTGGTGCAACAGATAGCTTTTGAACATGAGTTGGGAGAATGATGTGGTTCGAATAGCGAGGATGGCAGCCAGATCACGCCAGAGGGTGCGGGGGTGGCGGCTTTCTTAGCAGGAAGCTCAGCCATGCGGGTACCCTGCTTCCAGGGCTCGACAGCCCCCAAAATCGGACTGCCTGGCTGACCTGTAACCTCGCATACTGTCTCCTGTTCTGCAGGTCTGCTTAAGGATAAGTTACCATGTTTCTTATTGATTTAACGAGATTTTTATCAGGAACGAGCACCAAAGTAAAGCCCAAAGGCCCGACTTAAGCCGAAGTTTTATTTCATTACTTCAGCCAGTTGTATATTACTACAAGGCAGTTGATTGGCCACGGATGAAAAATCTGTGCCTTAATTAAATTGTGCCTTATGTGGACCCCATTCAAACAGGTACGTCTCCTATTCCATAAAACGTAAACACCTCTTGAAAAGAAAAAAGCCTTGACAAGATGGATTAGTACACCCTAAATAGATCCCTGTTATTACAAATTTGTAAGGTTTCCTACAAAGATGTAGGAAGCTATTTTACAGTATGGCTGACAAAGACGTCCGCCTCCCTTATGGGTGGTGGACGTCTTTTTTTTGCGGTGGAAATAACAATTTTGCTGAAACTCTATACCTAATTTCTAAATAGGAGGATTTTTTATGTCATTTAGCAAACCGAATCGTAGCGCTGCAACGCTTACATCGACAAGGGTGGCAGCGGCGCCCGGATCAGGACTTTGTGTAACTTGCCTTGATGGTTGTATGGGAACTTGTGAGGTGGGCAGATCCGCCATCAAAGGAAAGCAAGTCATCTACCCATCGCCTTTTGGTAGAATCACTGCCGGTTCTGAAAAGGATTACCCTGTTGATTTTTCCCATTTCAACATTCAGGGTACTGCTGTTGGTGCCGTTGGAATTGAGGCCGATTCAGATATTGCCACATTCCCGGCTGTAGATACCACCACTGCTGTCGGCGCTGATGGTAGCATCAAGATGGACTTTCCTGTCTTTACCGGCGCGGTGGGATCAACTGATATTGCCCGCATTAATTGGGAAGACGTAGCCATAGGGGCGGCCATATCAGGCGTATTGGTTGTTGCGGGTGAGAACATTTGCGGCATGGATCATGACGCGGAATTCAAGAATGGAAAAATTTCCAAATCGCCTGAGATGGAACGTCGTATAAATGCTTTCAGGAAATGGAATAGCGGCGCTGGCGGTATCATTGTTCAAGCAAATGTAGAGGATACAAAGCTTGGTGCGCCGGAATATGTGATTGAGAAGTTAGGAGTTAGGATATTCGAGCTTAAATGGGGGCAGGGTGCCAAGGATATCGGCGGCGAGGTCAATGTGCATTCTCTTGATAAGGCATTGGAGCTCAAAAAGAGGGGCTATATGGTGCTGCCGGATCCTACCCGGGAGACAAACCAGGAGGCATTTAAGGCCGGCGGCTTCAAGGCGTTTGAACGTCACTCACGCCTTGGCATGGTGGAAGAAGAGACCTTTCACAATTCTGTTAATCACCTACGTTCCATAGGCGCAAAATATGTGACTCTCAAGACAGGTGCATATCGTCCTGCTGATCTGGCCCGGGCCATTAAGTATTCTTCAGATGCAAAGATCGATCTTCTCACCATAGACGGGGCAGGAGGCGGAACCGGCATGAGCCCCTGGCGTATGATGAATGAATGGGGCATCCCGACAGTGCAACTGGAATGCCTGGCCTATCAGATGTGCCAACGATTGGCTGCCAAAGGGGCATATATCCCGCCGATCGCCATTGCCGGAGGCATGTCCCTGGAAGACCATATTTTTAAGGCCATTGCCCTTGGAGCGCCCTATGTGAAGGCCATCTGTCTTGGAAGGGCCATTTTCACCGCTTCAATGGTGGGAAAGACTCATGGAAAACTCATGATGGAAAAAATGCTGGAAGGGGAAAAAATAGAGGACAAATATATGGGCCTCTTTGCCGTCAGCGCCCAACTAAAGGAAAGATTCGGAAAGGATTTCGGCAAGCTCCCTGCAGGTGCCATCGGTATGTATTCCTACATCGATAGGCTAAAACACGGTCTTCAGCAGCTTATGGCAGGCACAAGAAAGTTCGCACTTAAGTATGTTGACCGTAATGACCTGATGACCCTGACAAGAGAGGCTGCGGAAGTTTCCGGAATTTCCTATGTCATGGACGCCGATGCAGAGGAAATAGATAAGATTTTGGGATAGCCTTCTCTCAAAGGCTTCACAATTTTTTATACCAGACTACACGACACCATGTAAAATTTGTGCGTTGCTGCAAAGCAGGTGTCGTGTAGTATGGTTTTATACAATGAAAAAGCCGGGGAAAATAGAAAATAACCGTTACGAAAATATTTTCAAACTGATAACCTTCCGGCAACCTTAAATAACCTCCTCAGCCTTTTCCCTGTTGAGGGTTCCGATTTTTTCCAGCAACCTGAGCTTGTTCACTGTAGCCATTTGGCTGACAACCACAACACTTGTTTTGGGCAGATTTGCAATCCCTTTTTTAAGTTGAATGTTTCCCGGCACAAATGCAAGTCTTCTGTTTGAAGTCAACATGGCTATGACTGTCGTGTTTATATTGCTCTTGTTCAGTAAATCATTTTGAATAACAATAGCCGGCCTTTTGCCCCGGATGAGCGGCACTGGTTCAGTTTGATAGGTGTTATTTTCCTCTACAAATCAGGCTATTACGACATTTGAATTTGAAAAAGCTCTTGCCAGGAGATCCTCTTGT